>Ga0160423_10000976_pt1 | contig 23846 bp, 17 predicted proteins | sample CRUFie14St8metaG_FD_108191 | JGI IMG/M metagenome (GOLD analysis project Ga0160423, IMG submission 108191) | Marine microbial communities from the Costa Rica Dome - CRUD Field 142mm St8 metaG | ecosystem: Environmental > Aquatic > Marine > Oceanic > Photic zone | place: Costa Rica: the Eastern...
TATAGGTGAATTACCTGCTGTTGGATGAGAAATAACACAAGTAAGAATAGTGGTTCCAATAGTTGCAGAAGAAAATGTAAGTGTTGGTGTTGTAGCACCACTTACTCTATCACCATCAACTAAAGCAACTCCATCCTGATGCCATCTATAAAGAATATCACTATTATCAGATGATGATGCAGTTACAGAAAATGTTGCAGATTTTCCTTGTCCAGCAGTAGCATCCGCAGGTTGAGTAGTTATAGAAATAGTTGGATTTACTGTGATAGTAATTTCGCTAGTATCCAAGGGTTGATTGGATGCTTTACCAGTTGATCTTGCAATACCAGCAGTGATTGCACCTTCTTCAGATTGATAGGCAGACTCAGTATAAGTTGCACGTAAAAATGCTGTTTTACCAGTTTCTGATGGATTTTGAAGATCTTGAATTGTCAGTATTCTAGTTTGAGATCCACTTATTTTACCAGAAATATCTTCAGCAATCGCACCATCAATATACCACTGATATTCAATACTACCAGTATTAGTAACTCTCTCACCAGGTATTGTTGATGGATTATGTTTAAATTCTTCTACTGCAAGTCCTGTTAATGTAACACTATCTCCAGTATCAACTGTGACAGACTCTGGACTCTCAGTGAACCTTAAGAAAGGCCCATTTAAGTCCAGAGTTGTATTGTGACTGTTATAGAATGCTAATCCTATCATGCGAAGTTTTGTCCTCCAACTACACCAAACAGTGTTGATCCACCATCGAATGTCTTGAATGAATAGATATCCGATTTGCTAGCGGTGGTGGTAACGATGGGTAAGACACCACCTGCAGGGAACTTAACATCAATAGATGATCCTCCACTATCTTTAAAGGTGGCGATACCGACAGAATAACCAGTGCTATCCTGAGTAATAAGAATAGAGAATGCAGTGGCACCTGATGGAGGGTTGAGAAGAGTGAATTGTGTCACTGCCTCATCAACAGTTAAGGTAAAGGATTGTGCCACAGACAAGTCAACATTTACGTTTCCTCCAGAGATGTCAAGAGTCTCAACATATTCGGAGTATGTCTTAAATTTAGCAGATCCTTCAATGTCAACTTTTGCTCTAGGTGATGCAGTTCCAAATCCAGTTTTATTACTAGAAGTAGAAAGTGCAGTGCCAACAACAATATTGGTTGCTGTAATAATACCAGTGCGAATCTCTCCAGATGTACTATCTAGTTTATGATTGGCAGTGGTAATAATTCCGGTAACACTTACATTATTAGCAAGTAAACTACCATCAATATTAGCAACGTTTCTAACATTAAGATCGGTAGATCCAGTTCCAGTTGTACCAACATCAAGTGTAAAGTGTGGGACAGAGGTACCAACACCTACGCGAGCAAGGTTATTGGGGAAAATACCTGTACCAACTCCAGCAGCAACTCCACTAAAGAGACTGTCGTTCTGAAGATTAACAAGTCCTGCACCATCTCCTACAAAATTTGTAGCGGTGATAACACCAGCAGAATTAATATTACCTTTTATGTAAGAATCACCCTCTACTCTAAACTGGAATCCATTTGCGGATGTTCCAACACCAACTCTTCCGCTTGTATCAACAGAAAATTCAGTTGATCCATTTCCAACCTTGAAAACATTATTTCCTGGTGTAGTTGTCGCAATACCAACCTTATCAAAGATTGCAATATTGAGATTCTTAGCAATGCTTACACTACCAAAACGATACCAGTCATTCTCAGTTGAGTAAATCCAACCAACATATCCACCCTTAGTAGGATTGGCATTGTAAACTACATCACCGGGGTTACCCGAAAGTGAAGGAGTTGCAATTCCAACTGTATACTTTCTAGAAACAGTGGTATCACCTTGCAAGAACAGAGAGTTAGACTCAATACCCTTAGCAGAAGTAGAAGTAATCTTTTCGTTGAAAATTACAGGGCCGTCAAACTCAGAAACAATATTTCCTTCAGGGCCACCTTCAACTCTCAATGAACGACTAATCGATGCTTCTAGTGGAGTGAGAACGTCAAATCCAACACTAATACCACTACTTGATACATCTTCACCAGTTACAGTTGGGATAGGAGCATCAAAGACTTCTTCTTGTCCAGTGGCAGAACTTACTTTTTTATTACCAACATAGAAGTCACCAGCATCGTTCATACCGGTGTAGACATTAACACCACCATCATACTTCAGTGACTGAGCAATCAATGATTCTCTTGTGGTAAGAGATCTATCTTGTCTTTCAGGAAGAGATGTTGAATAGTTACCAGGGCCATAACCAACATATTCAAACGTGTGTCCAGATGCACGAATGATAGAGTTTCTTCTAAATTCAATTGGACGACAGTTAATTTTTCTGATAACTGAGTTATTATCATGAGTAACTGCTCTTGTTCCAAGAACTCCTCTGAATACAGTAACTGGGTTACCTGTTACAGTGCTCTTGACTCTTAAAATTTCCTCATCAATTAAGAGATAATCTCCAATTTCAATATCGGTATCTGTAACATTTAAAATGTCAATACTAGTTGTTGATGCAGTAACAATAGAGGACGAAATAGTGGTTGTTATACCAGCATATGTTGTTTGCTGTCTACCACTTAAGTTTTCGTTATCATTGACGACATTACCGCCTGCAGATGCATATCTGTAAGGATATACCCTTATAGTTCCTGAAGGATCTGGAGCAGTAGTTCCTACACCTACATTAATTTCAAAAGAATTTTTTGCTTCTGTTTTCTTAATAATATATTCGCCTTTATAAAGTGCTTGCTCAATACCATCAAGTTGAATTTTATTATCTACTCTTAGTCCATGATTTTCAGTTGTTGTAACAACACCAACTCCAGATACCATATTATAATTGAAGGAACTCACACTTAAGGATCTACCATTCAATTGAACAGATGCAGAACTTAGATTAGTAATACCAATACCTGAAGCACCATTGATTGTAGAAGCGGATGCAACTTGAACTTCTTTAGCAGAACCTGCAGTTATTCCAGTGATTCTGTAAAGAGTATTGTAAGGATGATTAGACTTGGGTTTTGCATTGTGTAATTGAACTGTATCACCCACGTTACTATAAATTGAAGTAACTGTAACAACACCTACTGAGAATCCAGAAGTAGTTCCAACACCAACAACCTGAAGAGAATCACCAACGGTATATGCACTACCACCGTCCATAATTTTGGCAGCGACAATGTTACCGGAAGAGTTGACTTGCAATCTTGCAGTAGCATTCTGTCCCTGAGTGTGTGCTAAACCAGAAGAAACTAACCTTGCATTATAGAGGAATCCAGCACTTCCATTTCCATATCCAGCACCACTATTGGCAATACCAATATTAACAACTTGATTCAGTCCATGATCAATTGTTGTAAAGAATGTATGTGCTGTGCCAGCAGTATTTGACTGTATTGCAGTGACACCGAAACCAATATTATAATCAAATACTTGAGATTCAATAGTTTCTTTAGTAATACTGTGCTGTAGTTCATCAGTTACTGTTTCACCAACAGGGGTTGCTAGAGCAAATGATGAAGTTGCTTGCGGATCATTCTGTGGGTTATCTCTGTTAGTTTGTGGATAAAGTTGTTGAATAGACTGAGAGAATCTTTCAGTGGAGAATGGAGCTACTGTTGGAGAGGTTGAATTATTAACAATCAGCAGATGATAGATACCATCTTGCTCACCAGCAACATATCTTTGAACCTGTTGTGAACGATATACTTGATATGTTCCTTTTGTTCTTGTTTGAGTGAACGTAGGTAGACTTGTAGTTCTGGCAGATGTATCATTAGTAAATGCACCCGGCCCTACTGAATTTACAAGGGATACAGTAAACTCTCTTGCACTAGAAATTCCAGTGACGTTGAATTTTCCATTAAATCCCGAATTAGCAGTTCCAACTGGATTATTTGCACTAATAATATTTTTTATTTCAACTTCAGAACCAATCTTTAGATCGTGTGGAAGTTCAGTTAAGATATTGGCAACATTGTTGTTCCAACTAGCATGAGCAATAAATCTGAAGTTTCTTTGCTCATTTGAGTTACCAAGAGTTACAGTTGTAGGACTATAGTAAGACGCTACTTCAGCATCACTCTTTCCTATAGTTAATGAAGAATCTTGAATAACATATCCATCAACTGGTGGACGAGCAGAGGTAATACCAGATCCTGAAGGAATTACATAACGTGCTCTGTAAACCGTGTCAATAACATTTCTTGTGTCAGGTTTACGTTTGATAAAGGTTCTAGGAGTTGCAGCTCCAAGAGAAGTTGTTCCTAAAGAAACAAGGGTTGGATAAATGCTATTATCTGATGATGCAGTTCCAACGGTAACATACCATTGAGATTCTGTTGAGTCAAATTGAATTGGGTGTCCAATATCACCTGCTGACTTATCAGATACTCTACTTTGTACCTCTAAGAAACCACCTTTATTGTTAATTGTAAGTGCGTCACCATTGATAGAGTCATTAAGAGTTTTTGCAATCTTAATTTGATCTGTTCCAACGCCAGAAGTAATTGCAAAGTAAATATTATTTGATTCTAATCCGTCAGGAAGATGTCCATTTTCTGCAACAACACGAATACTCTCTCCAGACAATAAATTGTGTGGACTTTGGAAAGTAATTGTGTTTGAAGTAATACTATTAATACCAGAAGTTCTTCCAACTGACTGTGTTTTTTGGAAAGTGTCCTGAGTTGTATCTAACTCAGTATCTGGCATCACAATACGAGCAGAATAATTTGTAGGAGTTCCAGAACTATCTGGAATCAAAACATTCAGAGTATCATTTCTCTTAGCACCAACTCTGTAACCTTCAAGGACACTATCTGGTGCAGCATCCTGGTTTGTTTGATTATAGAGATAAAGTCTGCTGGTAGATCCAACACCAACAACAGTTTTCTGGACATCTATTGCATTAAATTCAATCGCACCTTCTGTTGTTTCAAGATGTTTAGGTGGAATAATGTGAGTAATATATCCAACGTCGTCTCTGGCAAATGCATTGTTCTTATAACCCTTAGAAACCAGTGCTTTTGCACCAAAGTTAGAGTTAGAGTTTGTAACTGATAAGTCACCACCACTTTCGGTTACAAAGTGTTGAGCATATCCAATAGCGAAACAAGATACAATTTGAATAACTGAATCGTTCGATGCCTTAATATGGAAGTTTTCATAATCAGGTTTGAATACAGCTGAACTATCCTGATTAATATTTGAGTTTCCAGCAAATGTAGAATCTTTATATTCTCCACTTGTAGGATTATATTTTACAAACGCATTAGCATCTTTTTGAAGTCCAATACCTGTGAACTGTGCCACAACCATTGACTTAAATCCAGCTGCCTTACTACCATCGGCGTGCATACCACACATGCCAAAGACAGAACGTAGAGAGATGTTAAAGATGTATGGTGAGGCAGATGTTACCGAGTCAGACTGTAATGTAACTTCAGAACCAGTTATTGTAGGTAATGCATCTTGTGGAGCATTAGATACATTATACTTGAATGAGGTTGTTCCATCAGCATCAGATGTCAAAACATCACTTACAACGAACTGTCCATTATAAGAATCAGTTCCTACATTTGAAATCTTAAATGCAGTATCAACATCCAATCCAAATAGTCCACTATTAAGATTGACAGTGACTTCTGTTGTTGGAATTACGCCATTACCAGATCTAATACTTGAAATTCCAATTGAACCACTTTTAGGGCCAACAATACGGAATTCATCAATTTTAGGTTGAATATCAAGTCCCGAATCAGGATAATTTGGTGTGATCTCTCTACCAGAAGAAGCACCATACGCTAAACCAATCTTCTCATAATACATGTCAAGATCAGTTCTGGCACCATCAAAGTTACCAATGAAAGCATCATTAATTTTAACGTTGTTTACACCATCTGCGTATTCAAAACAAGTTAGTTTATGGTGTGAGAAGTTTGGTACGAATACGTTTGATGAATAGTCTTTATAAACTGTTCCGTTTGGATCTCCATCGAACAAGGAAAACTGCCAAGCATAGCAAGTGCCAGTTACTCTGAATATAGCAGATCTTTCAATATTTGAATTTTCTGGATCAGGAACATACTTAGGACGAATCTTTGTTTTACGAAGATCTAAACCTACCAAAGATGTTCCTCTAGGTAGAATAACTCCACCATGAACACTGTTAAGCTTATATAAAGCGTTATCTTCTGTTGTGAGATCAAAATTAGTTGTAAGAGAGAACGATGGGAAGTCTGAAGAGTCTAATCCATTTCTTTGTTTGAAATTGCCAGAACCATCAGGAATCCATCCTGGACGATTATCGACAACATGTTCTCCTGGATATAATAAGATAGTAGTTTTACTAAATCTATCGTTATCTAATCCACTTTGATAAGAAAATCTAGCTGCTTCAATAAGTGCCCTTTGAATTGTTTTAAAAGGACGTGCTAATGAGTTTCCTTGATTCTCAATAGAATCTGTGGCGTCTAAATCGTTAGGACTGACGTAGAGAATGTTGCCACGCGCATTCTTTAAAAAATTATCTAGACGACTAAGAGGCATCTTACTAACGCACTATTTCTGTTGTTAGTTATTTAGTAAGGTGCCTATTGATTAGATTTAGGATCCCTCAAATAATCTACAAAGGCAATCCGTAAAAATTAAAATTTAGTACAATTCTATGTTTTGTATCAAGTTGACTTACACCTCGATGTTTTATTGAATTGCTAAACAAAATAAGACGATTAGCAATAGACTTAATAATAGTTCCATCTTCAAACTCCGTGTAACCGTCATTTGTGTTCACGTAGTAAATTGCAACCATCATATTTTCATCTGGTTCATCTTTGAAATGATAATCCCAATGAAATTGACTTTTATATCTTTCCTGCATAACAGGTTGAAAGTTTCCTTTAATCCTTGATAATGCAGTGATTCTATAAGTTTTAAAATTAATTGCAGATACTAATGGTTCAACTAAATCATAGGCACTACTATATCCACCATTCTGAAAACTAAAGAACCTATGAATAAACTGATAATTATACAGTTCATCTTCGCTTCCAGATTTTGATGGATTAAACCACCATGGGATGTCCTCTATCATCCTATCATGAATATAATTTGCATGATCTTGATTAACAAAATCGTCAATAACAATCATAATGTATGAGAACAATAGGAGTAGGGGGACTTGAACCCCCACGACTTATATAGTCAACAGATTTTAAGTCTGGTGCGTCTACCAATTCCGCCACACTCCCTCAATTATTCGACTTCCAAGTAGGAGGATGAAAAGCACAGTATTCGTTAAACGTTATCTTCATCTCTTTGAGAGTTAGTCCGCAATTTTTCGCTGCTTTTGGTAAATTCCATTTCGCTGCGAATAACATTTCCATAGATTGTCGGGTTTCTGGCCTCATATTCGTAACACTTAAGAATTTCTAGGTAAAGATTTTCAGAGTGGATTAGCATATGCTATTGCTTCATCAGGGGCAGTAGAGCGAATAAAAGACATGACATTCATAAACTCATCCATAGTCGTGCAATCTACGACATGAGATCCGCCTTCACTAGAATAAAGATAAAAACTACGGGCAGAAGGATCAATGACGACTCGGGTGAGATACTCGTCTTGCATGGGGTGTTCCCTTGATTACCCACATATTATAGGGTACTCAGGCGTCCTTGTCAAGCAATTCGCCTATGATCATATAATAGCAGTCCACTGGAAGTCCATTGGTAGAGAGAACGATCTCCCTACCCTGATGACGTTTCACACGCAAGGCTTGATACGATCCAACCTGCGTAAGATGTATTGTTATGGTGCTCATATCAACGTCTTCCTCCCAAAATTCTGGAAGGGTAATTATTTTACTAGTTGTTCTGCCGTGTAAAAATTGAAGGTTTTGTTTATTCATCATCTATTGTAGGAGTTACGTCTGCATTTTTAATAAATTTTCTTATATTTCTGAGTCCACGCAACTCTTCATTTAACACACCCAACATTTTTCTGATACCGTGAATACCAAGTTGTAATGAATTTCTTTCTCTTCTAAGTGCTTGTGATGTATCCAAAAGTACACTAGTAATAGAACTTCTGTTTTTAAGATCCGTCTCAAAAGTACTAGAAATTCCTAAGGTGGTATTGATTAAACCCTGAACTTCAGTAGAACAAGAACTTAACTGAGTATATAACCCCCCACCTAAGTTAGTTGTAGCACTACTTACTATTCTTGTATCACCCTCTTGTGCTCTAACAGAACCTACCTTAAGGGGTGCATGTCCAAAACCAACTTTATAGATAGCTTGTCCAGCCCCCACCTCTGGTTCAAGAGTGCCACCTTGATCAAGTGGAAGAATTTTAAAATTAGAATCCCAAGATTGTGGATTAGACAAAGCTCCAGAGTTATCAAGAAAAACGGATACACCTCTTCCTACATTACCTGTAGATGCAATACTAATTGTTTGTGGAACAAATGGATCTTGATCAAATGGTATGTCATATCGTCGTCTACCACCCTCCCTGAAGGCGACAGGATCATCCAATACCCTGAATTCTACGAAGGAACCATCAGCTTCTGGTGCTGATGCACCCGCTGAGCACTGAGTATCTAATTCTAAGACAAGCACAGTAGTACTTGTGCTTCCAATACCTGATGTTGGGATGGATCTAAGATCTACATTATTCGTCGTAACTCCCACAATTTTTGCATTAAGTGGAAGTACATCAGTCTTACCTGTGCTAATAACAATTTGTCCTGTACCAAAAGTTACTCCAAGTCCCACATCTTGCATTACAGTAACAAAATTTGATGATATAGTGCATGTACCAATAAACTCACCAACTAACGTATCACCAATATCTTTATCATATGGTTCTGAATAATACTTCAACCCATATCTATTTCTTCTGTCAAAACCAAAGTAAGGATCATTTGTTATATCAGCAGAAGGGAATTCTTCTTCAAAAATATTTGCATAAGTTTGATTGACGGGATAATAAGTAACATTACCGCTTGTCCCAACAAAACCGACAGTGGCTCCAAGTCCGACTGTAAAATCTACTGTAGAAAGGTTACTGCCAGTTAATCTATATCCACCAAAATTTAAACGAGTACATTCTAAAGTATACTCAGGTAATTCTGTAACATTATTGACATCAATAACACGCCAAAATAAATCAGATCTACAATCGCTATCAATCGCTGCTTGATATGCATTTGCAACATCATCAAATGATTTATTAACTGTTTCAATACTTACTAATACTGTTTTTTCAAGGCGTCTGATACCCTTGGAATATACTTTTTTTTGATCATCAGTTTCGATGATCTGATCTATAAGAGTATCAATATTCTCTCTCTTGAAGTCGATGTCTTCTTTAAGTCTTTTGAGTAAATCGTCAGATAGCATTTTAATTAATTCCTCTCCGTATCATAAGTGTAACCGGCAATTGAAGAGTGTTTAAGATCTCCTGGATAATCTGCAGGAGATTCTCCCTCATATTCTGCAATATTTTTTTCAATGTCTTTTCTTTCGCCATAAACATGATAAAAACAATCAATTGGTTTATTATCTGCTTCATTAATGACTATCTTTTGGTTATCAACTTCCGTTATATTAAGATGAAGGTGTCTATCTCCAATCGGTTGTAATTGTACAGTTATACCATCAGAGTCAACTAAACCATTCCAATACTCTGGTAATTCTATCACATTCTTATCTTTAAGTCTACCTCTTACATATACATCAGATGTAGGGCCTTCCAAACATACATGAGATAATCGATGTCCTTTTTTAGTGGGATGAGATATATCAAATTTTTTGTTGCCTAATGATGTACCTGTAAATATAGCGCCTTTAAAAATAGGTGCGGCACATGGTGCGGATACTTTTACAGGGCCTGCTAATGCTTTAGCAGACGCTCTAACCTCAGCCCCTGCTTGTGCCTGTGCTCCAGTTTCAACAGTGGCACCAGTATCAACCTGAACACCAAGTTTCTTCATTAATTTGACGATCTTAAGATCTAATGGAGAAATTGTTTTCTTTGAAACCATATTGATTTCAAGAACAATTGTGGTTGCCAATGTTAATCCAACTGGGCCTGCAGGATCACCAATTACTACATCAATTGGTGTCGATAACGGCGGCGGAAGTCCTCTAATATGAACAATTGATGGTGCTATAGCAGCAAGGGGGTTTTCATCAGGAGATGGACGAGTAACCATCAATGATGCAGTATGTTTTGGAGGGAAAAATTTTCCACTACCAATTAAGACAGATCCGTTGAAATGCCCTGTGCCAGGAATTGCCGCAGCCCCAGTCAAATAAGGTTGTGTAAATCCAACCGTGGCATTTAATCCTTGAGGGGTATATACAACACTTAATTGTTTACCAACGTGTAAATCTGATACTTCAGCCATTTATACAAATCCCTCTAATAATTTTTTAAGTCCTTCAGCTGTTTGTATGATAGAGTTTGCTCCTGATCCTGGAGCTGATGTAACAGGAGATACATCAGGTGTCTCTATCAACTTTAAAGAACCGCAAGAAATTTTACATCTTCCAGCAGCATTAAGGTTTAAGTTTCTTTCGGCGGCAATACCTATTGCATCATTAGCATTAATTCTAACTTCACTCGTGTTCATATCAATAGTTGAATTAGAATTGATATTTACAAATCCACTATCAGCACCGTTACCAGTGGCAATAAGATCAATATCTTTTGCCATAATTCTAACTCTACCTCTGGGGGCAAATAAAATTATATCACCATTCTCGGCATATGTAATTGCTGATACTCCATTCACTGGTTTTTCACCACAACGAACATTATAACATGCAGGAGCAGAAACATTAATAGATCCATTAAGTGTTCCACTCATCTGAAGTGAAATATATTGACTTCTTCTAAATGAAGGATTAGGAAAAATGCGACGAATTAAAATCGCCATTTTGTTATTTCTATCATCAATATTTTCAAAGGTAATCTCACCTGTTGTATTACCTATTCTATTAAAATCAGGACATGCATCTTTTGCCATTATACCTTACCTACACAATCAATAACTTGTATGGTTGGAGTTCCAAACGGAACAACAAATCCAGATTCATTTGGTTTAATAAATTTAAGAACAGGTTTCAAGATTGCATTATATCCGGTTCTTGTATTTATTGATATGTCTGGAAGCGTTGTAAATCCTATTCCAGGATTTGTAATTCTGACTCCGGTAATTGCACCATTTTCTATTATTAAGTCTCCCGATCCGTTTCCATCACCTATCACAAGACTATCGTCATCACCATATCCAAATCCTGGATTAATTACAATAATATCATCAATAGTAGGGATAACTTCATAGTCTCCATCAGGACTACCATCTCCATTACCATCACCGTCTCCATCTCCAATATTTCCAATTCCATCTGAGGGGGGTTGATTAGGATCTTCAGGAGTTCCAGGAGGACATCCTGGTGCTGTAAAAGTAACACTGAATTCAGGAATTTTACCCCAATTAGGATCGAGCAGTTTTTGTCTCATTTTTTCACCTACTCTTAAGAAAAATTTATTCTCAAGATAAAATCTTATATCTTGCTCAGTAAACCCTTGATCAAAAGCTCTTTGAGCATCCACATCTAAACCAAACTGATGTCTAATTCCATAATCATATCTTCTTCCAAAAGTATAATCAAAATTTTGCATGTCCTTAATTTTAGGATTGACACCATTTACAATGCAACCGGGAATCATATTTTCTTCAAAATTTTCATCAATCACTACAGGATTTTGTCCTGGTAATGTAACAGTATCTCCATAAAATACAGTCACTGTTTGTCCATTACTATAGGGTGAATCCCAATCATAGTTTGCCCTTAATACAGTGCTTTGACATCTATTCGCCCAAACTCTACCACTTCCACCTTTGTCACCATAGGGGAATCCTTCGTATCCATATCCAGGATTAGTAATTAAAACACCTCTAATCGGAGCAGTAGGTATCTCTTCCTCTTCTTCCTCAAATACTGGAAGAGAGACTTTAGTTATTTTAAATAAAAATTCTTCATCATCACTACCTTCTTTAATACCATAACCCTTAATATCAGGGAAAGTTAGAATATCACCAACTTTATAACCTTTTCCTCGATCAACAATTCTAAAAATAGCATAAGAAGTATTATTAGGCCTGCCTTCTTTGCCTGCTAAAGCATCAAACCTAGCACGAACTTTTAATCCTGTTCCACTTCCACCAATTAAATTTATATTATCCGTAACAGTGTCATTCAAACTTTTCCAAAGATCTGCCTGTCCTCCAAACACAGATAGTGCAGGTTCTCCTAATTTTTTAGGATAAAACCCAGGAGGATTTCCTGTAGCAAAGGTATAGGTTTCTTTTAACTCAAAAGCAAGAACTCGTCCAGCTGGAGAAATAATATTTCTACCATCACCGTCAGGACTACCATCTCCATCATCTCCATCAGGACTACCATCTCCATCATCTCCGTCATCATCTCCATCAAAAATATCATCCTCATCTTCAACATCAGGATTACCCATTACTGGTATTCCTATTGCCCCCTTTCCGTTACCACATGAATCTTTTATCTCCATTAGTGGTGGTGATGCATATTTTCCTGGAGTAATTATATCAACTCCAATAACTTCTCCTAGAGCATTTACAATTGGATTGCCAGTGCCACCAGATCCATCTCCACCAAAAAATTCAACTGTTGGAGGGCCACACGGAACGGGGCCTACATCACATCTACCATTAATAATACTATCGAATATATTTCCAACATTAATATCTCCAAGAGGATTAAAATCTGTCCCGTCATCTTTTCTAAATGTAAAATCATCAAGAAGATCATCAAAGGTAGCAGTCACATTTCCTACTGTGCTGGATACCGATTCAACAAATCCTTTCGTTTGATTAAAAATATTTGTAAAGTTTAATTCTTTTTTAGGAGCAGTTGATCCATTTAAAAAATCCCACTCTTCTGCTTCAGGACACTCATTTTCTACAGGACAAGTAATAATATCAAGAAGATTTTTTACAAAATTTAAAACATCATTTGTTAAATTAATTGCTTCTCCTATAATTCCACCAACCGAAGACAATATAGAATTAATTCCACCCAATAAATTACCTAAAACATTACCAAGGATTCCACTCATAATGTTTTCAATTAAACATTCTGCAGAGTTAAGAACTTTATTGATTATTGAACTTAATATATTACCAATCATGCCTTCAAGTCCCTTTAATACTCTATAAAAGAGACAAGAAATTGCAGACAATGCTTTGTCTGTAGCTTCATTAGCTAAAAATCTAACACTAATCGGTACGTTACCGATTAGATTATTAATAATTGCACTTACTTTTCTTAAAATAAATCTTCTAGTTTGCTGTATTAAAGAAGAAATTATATTTGCGATATCACTTGAAGCGTTTGCTAGTGATATGTTAAAGGAATTACCAAAAAGATCAACACCAACTGATGCACCATTTATCGCATTTTGTGTGTCTGATAAAAATTGCTGTGAGGTTGCAAGGAAACTATCCTCACCAACAATACCAGTTCTTAAACTTTCGACATCTCTAATTAAACCATCAACTGCATCATTGACACCCGAAGTGTTTATTTTTTTACACGCACTAGTAAAAGCAGGAAGTTTTGTATTAAAAGAATGTTTGACATCTTCGTCAGATAATGCCCTTGATCCAAATAATTCAGCAGAATTTAAATCACCTTTAAAAACATATGTATCAGGAACAATACTATCGTTGATTGGAAGAAATCCAGAATATGCCCGATCACCTTTACTGTCCTTATCATTATCCTTTAAGAGATCTCTAATATAATTAGGAACCACTCTTTCAATAAGATACGTGCCACTATTAGGATCCTTAGAAACATAGACGTAAGTATTGGGAGTATACTTAATTGTCCCCATACTCTGTCCACCTAAACCACTAGAGATTTGAAGTGGGTAAGCTACAGGAAGCATGGACTCATCCTTGTCAGGAGGATCCTGTCCTAAGATTCTAATTTTATATCGTTGAGCAACAACTTCCCTTTCATCACCATCTAAATTATTAAAAGGTTGAGTTTGTAATTGTGTTACTGTGCCAACGATTACGGCAACCATTCTCTGGGTTTCAACCCAGAGTCTTGCTGTCGATTTGGCATCGTATTTCTTCTCTAATCCCATCTATCAGTCGTCGTAAATTCTACATTCGTCTGCTTCAGGTTCCATCTCACAAAAAAGTTCAAGTGCAGTTGGATCATGATGATCCCCTGCTTCAATTTCTTTCTTGTGATTTTCAACATATACTTCTAATTCATGTAACTCGCCTTCGATATGGCGACGTTGCTGTGGCGAAGTAGTAGGATCTTGAAGAATCTCCTTATCTTTTTGAATGTGTTTTTCTACGCTTTCCATTAATTTGTAACTCCGTAAGAATCTCGTACTAAATTTAATCCAGTAAACGCCTGTGTTGGCGTACTGTAATGACACAAATCCGCTATCATATATATACCACTATCTTTAAGACTTCCAAAGACAGAGCGTGTTTGTGCTGTCCTAGGGAAGTTACAAAAGATAAGATCACCGGCATTTAATGAAAGATCTGCATCAATTACTATATTAGTCACCATACCGAACTTTTGTCTATAATTTTGTAGCGATTGTAGTGATGTCTTGACAATATCAAAACTAGGTTCATCTATATTAGCTAACCCAACACCAGGAATAATTTTTTGTCCGTCATCTTTTGTACGATTTAATTCATCGGTTGGTTTTTCTCTATATTCTCTACTTAGAATAGGTAGATTTTGTCCAGCAATTATATTATCAGGAACACCATCCCCAGGTGAAAGTCTTTCTGTTTCTGTAAATCTTGAATCTTTTCCAAGTGAATCAAATAAATTTAGTTGAGCATTGTATGCTCCTTCTTCAAATTGCTTGAGAGTGTCATTAATTTTTAAAAAACTTGATTTAAGAATTTTTCCATTATATCCAGGTAAAATAGTTTGATCCGCAAATCCAGTTTCTACATATTTTTTGATAGTTTTTCCTGTTTTTTCAAACATTCTATCAAGTGATTTAAAATGATAACCTTCAGATGTTTCCCAGAAAAGATAACCAGCACTATCAATACCTAAAGGTTTTGAAACTTTTTGAACATCTAAACACATTTCAAAAGGATATCTATTATCACCATTAAATTGAATAGTATTTTCTGTTGTTTCTAGATAAAAATCTTTATCAGTTCCTAATGAATCTAATGCCGATTTAACAATAGCATTACCAGGGCCAATATATGAATCAGTCATTCTATTTTCTAGAAGAGTATTATCATATGCCTCTTTTGATACAACCCTGATCATGACTGTGGATTGTCTATTATTAGTTGTTGCAAATGCTGTTTTTCCAACTTTTAAATCGGTGTCTTTTGATAGATCAATTCTATTCCCATATTGATCCTCTAATATTAATTTGAACTTTTCATCCGCCTGAAGTTTGATTGATTCTAATAATCCTATTGTTCCTCTTGAACCATCTGTTGCTGCTGATGCTGTTCCTGTATCAATTATGGTTAAATCAATCGTTAAATAAGGACTCAGGACACTCTCACGATATTCAAGCACAGGGACACCTGCTCTGATATCTACAGCGGTATTATCTTCATTAGAAAATACTTCTAATTTTTTATAAAGTATGGGTTTATTACCTTTCATATTAGGCGTTAATTGGGATGAATATGTTGTTTACTTCACGTTTTACAGACATACCTTCACTAGAATATGATGTGGGTTGATCCAATCCTACACTACTAATTAGGTTAGATGAAGAAGTCTTTATTGAGGATATTGAGGATTGATCTCGATTCATGTTTATTTGCTTTAAAAACTCAAGTGGATTAAGTGTTCCTTCAAATGCACCAGATTGTCCTGCCCTTCCTTTTCTTATTTCATAATGGAAAACACCAGTCATTTCAGAACCAGACTGAACAAGAGTTCCTCGATTGACAATATCTCCTTTCTTAACATGTATAATATTTCCCTCAGCGATTCTTTCGGTAACTCCTAATTCAGCGTTGTAGATGTCCACAACATTTCCATATCCACCACCTGCATTTCTAGCATAGATAACCTCACCACCAATTCTTGAATAGAACTTACTATTTCTATCATCAGCAGGATCAAAATCAACACCTGCGTGTTTTCTACCACCAGGACGAACAGCACCATATGCTTGTGCCCCTGTTCCTAGTGTGCCTGTGGGAGGAAGTGGTGGCATCACAGATGGAATACTAATCTTGGGAGTAGATGGTTGAACAGATGGTTGAACAGGTAATTGAGATGACATCAATATGTCTACGTCACCACCAAGATATTCCGGCATTGCTGCAGCACTTATTGGATTATTTACGTCATAAATTGGTGTTGCACCAGAGACAGATATTGCAGTGAGTAATCCAGAAAGTTGTTTTATTTTCATTTCATTTATAGTCGTATCACCTAAAGCTATAACTTTATCTAGTTTTCCAAAAAAACTTTTTTGAAAATTTAATTCTTTTTCTAATTCAATATTTAACCTTTCAATATATTTTTTTTGATCTTCTTTAGATAATTGTAAAAATCTAGTAAGTCTCTTTTCAAGCAATGATTTACTATCAAATCCAATTGCTTCCAGTCCCCTATCCAACAACCACCCTGCAAAAAATTCTAAAAATACACCAATACCCATCTCTGCTCCAAATCTTCCAAATTTTACAAAATTGGATGGTGTCATAAAACCCCTTGCATTACTCATCACCTTTTTTAATTTTGTCATTGCTGCAGCAGGTTTTAATTTTGAAAATTCAAGTTTACTACTTAATAATTTATTAAGTGGATAGATTGGTTTTGGTTTTGTATCAGGTTTAAATTTATAATCATCATCTAATAATTTTTCAACTGAAATACCGGTTTTTGATTTAGGTTCTACAAAATCCTCATCAAATAAAGAGTCTAAAAGAGATTTTTCAGTATATATTTCCTCAATTGCATCAGCAAGTCGGTTAATTCCGGCTTCTTTTTTTCTTACTCCTGCTGCTCGTTCTGCAAAAGTAGATTTCACCCCAGGTTCATCAGCAATAAAACCAGTTCCACCCTGCAAAGATTTACCTTCATATAACCCTTCAAGAAAAATTTTAGCGGTTTTGTCGGTTAATTTTGTACCAATAGGTAAATTCTGCCCAGGACTTTTAAAACTTGATGCTGCTGATGTTTGAAGTGCTTTCCTTCTCGTAGATTGCGCTATTGCTTTCTGTGCCACTGCTTCTGCACGTTTTATAGCTGCTTCTTGATTTAATCTAGTTAATTTAATTTTTTCTATATTTTTTAATCGTTTTAATGCAACTGCTCTTCTCCCGCTAGCGCCAGCTGCCCCCTGTATTGCTGTTTTCGCAATGGGTTCACTTTGATTTAAAGCCTGCTCGCCACCATATAATCCCGTAATTATATTAGCAATGCCAAGAACACCAGTTAATACTTTATCTAATTGGTTTTGAAATGGAATAAATTTAGATAAATCTGCATTTAAAATAGGAGATAATAAATCTTCTATTTTTTCCCTGTTCTCATCCAATCCCTCAAAGAAAGATGTTATTCCTCCAATTACTCCCTCTAAAAATTCTTTTGTCCCCTTTATAATATCACCTATTTTTTTGAGGATATTCTGTAATACAGGTAATATTGTTTTTAAATTTTGCAGAATAAATCCTGCCAACATAAAACCTAAAAACTTTTTTATATCTCCAAGGAAGTTTACTTTTTTGGATTGTTGTCCTTTTAATTTAATAAACCTTGCAGATTGTTTCTGTGCCTCAATCAAATCTTCTCTATCTTTCTTCTTTTTTGCTTGAATTGCTTTTCTTTCAGCAATAAATTTTTCCTTTCTAATTTGAAAGTTTTTCTTATAAGTTTTTACGATGGATCCAAAATTAGTAAATCTCATGATGCACTAACCATATCACCGATACCAAGATCTTTTGAAATAAGATCTCGCATTTTGTTACCAGACACTACATTGAACGAGGGTATATCACCTTTTTGAATCGAGCTCTGATTTTGTTTAGGAGAATCAATAGGAGGTAATACGAAATTTTTAGTTTCTGTAGGTATATTAGGAGTGCCTACAGGAAGTGATCCTCCTCTCATCATTACCTGTATTTTTCTACCAAATCTTTGATATTCTCTTCTGGGAGCATTAACATAAGAATCGTAATTACTACCAAAAGCAGGCCCATACATTTGCGAATCCATTGAATAACTTGATTTAGTCATTTTTGGAACGGATTGCAACCTTTGCGGAATGGGTGCGCCAATATTTCTTCTTTCTAGATCATATGGTTTATTTTCTTGATAATACATGGAGAAGAAATTGTCATGTTCTGGATTTCTTAAAACATCATTTTCTTGCATATTACCTTGCTGAGAAGTTCCAAAGAAATATGTTCTTCCTCCAACATGTTCTCTTGCTTTCTTTTGTAAATTGGTATTAGAGAGTGCTTTCTCAGTATCACTTAACATTTTAAGTGCGGTTTCCATAGTATATCCTGATTTTCTTCCCTTCTCAGAGTTCATTATAGCTATTGCCGCACTATTTCTATCAGTAATATTAAACCAATCTTGTGGATTTCCAAATGCTGGTTCATATTGTCCACCACCCGATTTACCCATGTCAGCTCTAGAGGTAATTATTGAAAATAAATCATTACCTCCCCTTTCATGTTGATAATAATTAGTCCCATAATTCTCGGCAGAGTATAATCTATTATATAAAGATTGTGCTACATCTGCTCTACCTTGAGGATCAGTATCTTCTAATGAAGTTATAGCAAGCAATGCATTGTAATCTCGATCTGTAATTTTAGGTGCATTCTTATCTACTATTCCACCACCCTGATATCTCATTACCTTTCCAAGTTTAGGACGGTTGGTTCCTCCACCCATCTTATTCATTGCCATCATGGTGTCGGCACCAAACATGTTGACAGCACCACGACTCATTATAAACTCGCCAGGAGTCAGCATAGCAGGGACTATATCTGTCCCCATGCTAAGTCCACCTCCAGATCTTCCTTCAACCGGTTTATTTAAACTAGGTAGTAATAACCTAGTAAACAATTCAAGAAGATTAAATGGTTTAGACAACTCGTCTGCTGCTTCTTCAGGAGTAAACTCTCTACCTGCCTCTTCTTCTTCTCTTTCTATTATTTGTTCTGCTCCTGATTTAGTTCTTCGCCTTAATATCTCAGCACTAACACCAACACCTAGTGCAGCAGCAAGAATAGGATTTTTTGCAACGAGTAATCCAAGTTTTAATAAAAATTTACCGACAGTTCCCACTACAAAATTAACTAGTTTACCAAAGGGTGTGAAAAAGTAAGCTAATGCCCCTAAAACAGCAGGCCAATAGTTTCTTAAAAATTGCTGTGTTGCAGCTATTTTTTCTTTATTTTCTGGATCAGTTAAAAAATTATAAAGTGTATTAATTAATCCGCTTAATAATGTAATTTTTAAAAATTTCTTTAATTTTTCAAAAAACCCACCAATTTTACCTGTTTCTTTTTTTAAATTAAAAATAAAAATTTTAGATTCTTTTTTACCCTCAATCCTATCTTCTCTATCTTTTTTATTCTTTGCCTCTAGTTGTTTTTTATCTTCTTTTTGATCTTTCTTTTCTAACTTATTATCTTCTCGAATTACTTGAATGAGTTCATCAATTTTATCGCCAAATTCTTCTCCGACTATATCAACATTATCAGGAATTATCTTTTTAGGATCTATTTTAACTTCTATTGGTTTAGCAACAACAGGAGGAGCACTAGGTAATCCAGGTGCTTGATATCTCTGTCCTTTTAAAGGATTGGAAAAAGTTTTTGTTTTAAAAAACTTATCAGTATCAATCTTACCACTACCAGTATTATCTTCTCTGATAGATTTGAGAAGATCATCTAAATCCTTCCCTCCTTTAGAGTCATCATCTTCTTCTCTGATTGACTTTAAAAGATCGTCTAGATTCATTACCCTTGCTGCTGTTGCATTTTAAGTTTCTCTTCTTCCAAATGAGATCTTAGAAGTTCAACGTAAACATCTCTCTCCCAAGGTATCATATTTTCAATCTCTGTTAATGAGTATTTATGGAACTGAATCAAAGAAAAATTTAATTTATAGTAACTCTCCAAATTCATATGGGAGAGTGCTAAGCGAAAAAACTAGAGAGTCCCTCAAGAACAACCTTGCCTTTCTTTTTAGTCTTTGGATTTAACACTTCAACTTCATGACTAAGTTTAGGCATAGTTGTAAAGAACTTTTCAATTTGCTTAAACTGTGCTGAATTCATTTGCTCTAAGAAATCAGTGATTTCTTTTTTAGTAAAGTCTTCAGATGTCCAAGCCTCATCCTCAGATACTACTTTATCAACACAAGATGCTATTAAATCAAAAGATTGATCTACTTGATTTTCCTCTCCAAAATCAAAATTGTTTTTTACAAATTGATTTAGTGAGGGATATCTCATCTCCATCATCAATTTATTATCAATTTTGATTTGATTTGAATGTTCTTTATCTTTTGATACTTTAATATCATCGATGTTGATTTGAACTTCAGCATAAGTTTCTCCATCATCAGGACAGAGAACACTTACTTCGATATCCTCACCAACAGACTTACCGCGAATATTGAGGAACAAATATTCAATATCAAAAGTAGGTAGAGTCTCTACTTTAATACCGCGAGTCTGAATGCAATCTTTGAGAACTGCTTTAATAGCGTTGGTGATTTCTTTTGTATCGTCGCTCTCAAGTGCAAGAACTAATAACTTTTCTTCTTTAACAAGGAAAGGACGAAATCTAATTGTTTTTCCAGTCGAAGGCAACTCCAACTCATAAGTTGGTGTTGAAATTTTTGGTAAAGGCATGATATGTTATTCAGTATGAGTATTTATTAGGATCCAAGAATGTTAGGCCCAAAATCTCTTCCTCCTGCTTCTTCAAGTTGTTCAGCAAGTTGTGCAAGAGTTGGCCTTCCATCAGCAATCGTAACTGGTAATGTGCTTCCGTCAGCTCTTTGGAGATCTAGTTTTTGCGTTGCTGCTCTTTGAGTATTCACAATGTATCGAGAGAAGTTAAAGTTTACGGTACATACAAGCACCTGAGATGCATCATAACTCAAGGGCATTGTATTTATTGATATCGGATAAGCATTTAAAAATGTATATTCTAAATTTCTATTTGCATAATTTTTTTCAAATTTTCTAATATAAATTTGAGATTTATATTCATCAGGAAAGTTTACTCTGTAAGTATAGTTATTATTTTCTAATTTTTTGTTAGATGTATCCTCATTAATTATAAATTTAATCCAGTTTTCAAAAAGAAGTATAGGGGTATATTTTGTGTCAACATAAAATTCAAATGATGATATCCCTGAATATTGTCTTCTATACACATGTCTTTCTGTTACACCAGTAAAATCATTTAACTGTTCATGAGTTGCCAAGTTGGTTTCAGGAAGTGCAGCCGCTCTACAAGACAAACTAATTTTTTCCTCTTTTGAAGAATTTAAACTTCCACCAACTCCACTTCTACTAGCCATCCAATTTTTTACAGCAGTAGGAAATACGAATGTTGTTTCGTAAGTTGATGTTAAAGATGGATTAAGTATGTTTGCCTTTAAATCAGCAACATTTCTTGCTCTTGGGTTTGGCGTTGCCATCTAAATAGTTTTTACCGTATATATTATGTATGGGAGTTAGTAAGAAAAGTATTTACCGCCCCTCCAATCCTCAAAAATATAAAGGTAATATTAATAATATAATTTGTCGTAGTAACTGGGAAAGACAGTTCTGTGTATGGTGTGATAAAACTGATGCTATACTTGAATGGGGAAGTGAAGAGTTTTTTATTCCATACATTTCACCAGTTGATAGAAGAGTTCATCGTTACTTTCCAGATTTTATAATTAAAGTTAGGGAAAGTAATGATCAAATTAAAACTTATGTTATTGAAGTGAAGCCTAAGAGAGAAACTATTCCACCTACCATTGGTAAAAAACAAAGGAAGACTCTTATCAGAGAGAGCACTACATATGCTGTAAATCAGGCAAAGTGGAAAGCAGCTCGCGAGTGGTGTGCAGACAGGAGAATTGAGTTTAAAATTATTACCGAAGACGAATTAGGTATCCGAACTTATGGCAAGAAGAGCTAGACGAAGAAGATCAGGTGGCCCTTCTTATGAGGAAGTCAAAGCACAAATTGATGCAAAAGAGGCAGAAAAAAAACTAAAACGTGAGCAAAGACAAACTACTGATGAATTTCAGTTTGAAGAACAAGTAGGAGACAATCGTATAGAACCTGTTAAAGATTCTATCAGAGATTTAGGTGATCCTGAAGATATGATGACTGAGATTATGAGTGTTCTAAATGAAACTGTAATCATTCCTGATCCTGGTGAAGTCTACACCTATGTCTATAATGCAAAAACACCAAAACTTAAATATGATCAACATCCTTTAGTTGCAGTGTCTGGTGTATATCAATGGGGATTTAGCGGACTTAACTTTCACTGGAATCAAGTAAGAAACTATACCTGGAATGAGATACCAGGAAGTTTACACCTTGTAAGAATTAGTGAACTTCAATCACTTCTTGATATTCCTTATGCATATTATCTCACTAACCTCTGATAAATAGAAAAAAACCCTCTTAAAATGTCTGAACGTTTAGAAAGTAAGAATTTTGTTTTTGAAGGTAAAACATATAGGACGGTTACAGTTATTGAGAATGGTAAACCTGAACCGAAAAAAACAATTCTTCGTAGGGTTATTTCAAAAAGTGAATATGATAAGATTTTAAAGGATGATGGTGCTACAGAATTGTCAAAATCTGATTCTGGCACGACTTATCTAGTTAATATAGGAACAGTTAATGGGCCTATTAAATCACAAGGAAAGGATTTTGTTTATACACAATATGCAGACAATGATTTCAAAAAACTTATAAGCCAAACTGGTAAAAATTCACTTACAAAAAATTTAAACTCTGGATCTATTGAAATTATTAAAGATACTTTAAATTTAAGTAGAAAAGAAGTAAGAGAATTTTATCCTGAGTATGCCAATACATTAGGAGAAAATGTTGTTGAAGGTATAAAATTTGCTTTAAATGATGAAAAAGTGCCTTTAAGTTTTACTACTAATAGAAGGAGAAAGACATACGAGAATCTTTTTTATCCTGAAGATATAGCAAGTTCAAAGCAGGATAGAATAAAATTTGGTATGCGTTTTATTTCAGGTAGAAGAGATATAAAATTTGACTTGGATGCATCCAATCCATTATTCATTGGTAATAGAAACACAGAGAGAATAGAGGGATCTGTAACACTTCCAATTCCAGGAGGAATATCTGATCAAAATCGTGTAAATTTTGATGATGATAGTTTAGATATGTTTCGTGCGGCAAGTGCTGGTGCAGTTTTAAATCCAGGTGGTGCAGCAAGTGCTGTAGGAAATCTTTTGAGTAATTTTATTAATGCAAAACCAGAGGAACTTCAAGAGGCTCTTACCTCAGATAATGCAAAAAATATTATATCTGCATTAAGATTAGGATTAGCGGGGCAAGTTTCTGGATCAAATCTTTTTTCAAGACTTGGTGGAGGAATACTTAATCCAAATTTAGAATTATTATTTAAAGCACCTGCATTAAGATCATTTCGATTTGAATTTCCTATGTCTGCTAGAAGTCAAACTGAAGCGTCTCAAATTAAA
>Ga0160423_10000978_pt1 | contig 23838 bp, 29 predicted proteins | sample CRUFie14St8metaG_FD_108191 | JGI IMG/M metagenome (GOLD analysis project Ga0160423, IMG submission 108191) | Marine microbial communities from the Costa Rica Dome - CRUD Field 142mm St8 metaG | ecosystem: Environmental > Aquatic > Marine > Oceanic > Photic zone | place: Costa Rica: the Eastern...
AAACTGAGTGACCACTTTGCGATGTTTTTCACATTTATATTCATAATAAATAAACAGTTTAATTAAAAACTTTCTTCATCCTCACACACCATCAAACCGTCTATCTATCTTCTGGGTGTTCTTGGTTTGCTTTTACCTAAAAATGCGTCTAGCTTTCTTGCAGACTCATTTGTATACTGCTGCTCTTGTTTGCTTTTTATAGCAGAGTTACTTGTTACTTTAGGCATTACAGCACCTTCTTTTCTTTTTATGGTAAAGATCTTTTTATTTGCTCCCATGATTTCACCTTTCTTTTCGGCAACCGCTATGTCTTTCTCATAGTTCATCCCTTTAAAAAAGATGTCTAGCATCTGATCATCTACTTTACCTTGATTTAAACTTTGCACTACGGCATCTATTTTGTTAAAAAATTCTGACCTAGTGTTAGTATCTAATCCTTTATCTTTTACATAACTATTTGCAACTTCAGCAGAGGACTTTTTGTTTTGTTCTAAAAGCTCAATCCTTTTTTGTTCTTGCTCTTTTTGTTGCTTTCTTATAATTTTTTGCTCAACCCACTGCTCATAGTTATCATCACCAGGAACAGGCTTAGAGCCTTCAATATCTAAGTGTGTAGTTATTGCTGTCATAAAATCAGTTTTGTTATTCATCATGTCTTTTAACACATCTGATAACTCTGGGTTATTTTTAATTATGTTACCCAACTGATTAGTGACATTTTTTTCATTCTCAAGATGTCTGTTTAATAAACTTTCAGCCTCATCTTTTGAATCAATTTTTTCATTAGGATATAAATTAAGAAGTGTTTCAGCATATTTTGGAATTCCAATATCCTCCTCATTCTTTACCTCTTCTTTATTCTCCTGTGCTGTTTCTTCTTTTTCTTCTACTGTTACCTCGTATCCATTATCTTCCAAAAATTTAACCTCATCATCTGTGAGTTCTTCTTTTTCTTGGAGTTCTTTGACACGAGATTCTACATCTACTTCTTCTGTAGCTTCTTTATTATCAGTATCTTCAGAAACACTTTCTTCTTCTTTAGCAACCTCTTCTTTATTCTCTTCTGTTTCTACTGCATCATCCTCAACTTGTTCTTGAGGTTGTTCTGCATTTTCCTCTGTTGCAGACTCAGTATTGTTATCTCTAGCAACACCTAACAATTCATCATAGGTGTTGCCTTTGCCAGTTTCTACAGGTGTAGGAGTTTCTTTAGTCTCCGCACTGTTGTTTTTTACTTCGCTCATATAAAAAGAAAGCCTTATAGTATTGACCACAAGGCTTTATAATTAACTTAACTTACATCGTTGATAACAACGATTTTACAATAACTTTAAAATTAACAATATTTCTGCAATTTAAGACATATTGTAATCTTTTTTTTCTTTATCATCAACAAACATATATTGTTTTCCATTGATAATATCGTAAAGACCTGTATCATCTTCTGATCTTTCAATATACAGTCTTGTTATTTTACCGCTTATTAAATCTTGTAAAGAATCCATTAGTTTGTATAAAGATTTCTGTGACAATTCTTTGTCTTTATTACTTGTTTTATGACTCATAAGAGACAAACCAGAACGTATTTTACACTTTGCTAAGTGTATTGTTTTTCTGTCGTAACGGTATGTTTGTTTGATGTAATCTAAATAATCAAGACACTTTTCTCCAAGATTTTTAAACTCTTGTAGCTCAGTCTTTGTTGGCATAAGATAGATTATTGATTATATTTATCATTAAAAAATACACAATAATTAACATGATTCATAAAATTTTACAAGAAAATGACAAAAGACTTGCAAAATTAAATGCTAAATATGATCCGTATACAGGAGTTGGCAGCTCCATAAAAAGAAGAAAATTTAGATTATACAACAAAAAAGGTATGTGGTTTTATATACCTACTTCCATGAATACATACGATGGATACGACTCATTTGAAGATTACTGTAATGACAATAATTTAATTATAGATAAGGTATTACATCAGTTTGTTATATATAGAATCATACATGATTTTGAATTTTTTTGCATTATGTGTGTAAAAATAAAAGATAAAGAGTCTGAAAAGATTATTCCTTTTGTTTTAAGAAAAGCTCAACTAAAATTATTAAACGCTTTAGAGTCGCAGAGAGTTAAAGAAAAACCTATAAGAGTTATATTAACTAAGGCTAGACAGTGGGGAGGATCAACTCTTATACAAATATATATGGCATGGATACAGCTTATGCATAAAAAAAATTGGAATAGTGTCATAGCAGGTGATGTAGAGGCTCAAGCTATTAATGTAAGAAGTATGTATACAAGGCTTATAGAAAATATTCCAAAAGAAATCGCAAAGTATAGTTTAGCTAATTATGAAAACTCACAGAAAAATAAATGGATACCAGAAAGGGGATGTGTAATTAGAATAGGTTCTGCTCAAAAACCAGACACTATAAGATCTTCTGATATAGCAATGGCACATTTGACTGAGGTTGGTTTATGGAAAACAACACAAGGAAAATCACCAGATGATATGGTCCAATCTATTTTGGGTACAATACCATCTATACCTTACTCTTTATTTATTATGGAGTCTACAGCTAAAGGTGTAGGAAATTATTTTCATTCTACATGGTTAAAATCTAAAAGAGGTGAAAACAACATGAAACCTGTTTTTGTATCCTGGTATGAAATTGAATTATATCAAAAATCATTTAAAACAGAAAACGAAAAAATAAAATTTTTTGAGTCTCTAAATAGCTATGAAAAAACTTTGTGGCGTAAAGGTGCTACTCTAGAAGGAATACACTGGTACAGAGAAAAGTTTACAGAGTTTGGTGAGGATTTGTGGAGGATGCAAAGTGAGTTTCCAAGCAATGATAGAGAGGCATTTCAGTCTACTGGAAGGAAAGCGTTTTCTCCAGCTTATATTGTTAACCTTAGAGAGCTTCTAAGAGAGCCTGAACTGGTAGGTGATGTTTTTCCTCAAACTGGAGGGGTTGAATCCTTAGAAGACGTTACAATGCTTGAAACTAAAAAAGGTAATTTAAAAGTGTGGAGATTCCCAGAGATTAGTAAACAACAAATATTTAAAAACAGATATTGCGCATTTGTTGATATTGGAGGTAGGACAGAGAAAGCAGATTATTCTGCAATAACCGTTATAGATAGAATTGACATGATGAATGGAGGATTGCCTGTTAGAGCTTGCTCATGGAGAGGTCATCTAGATCAAGATCTTTTTGCATGGAAAGCAGTACAGATAGCAAAAATATATGACAATGCCCTTTTAGCTGTAGAAGTAAATTCTTTACAATCAAAAGGCTTAGGTGCTGAAGGAAATCATTATCTTACAGTATTGGATGAAATATCTCAACATTATGATAACTTGTTTACTAGAACAAGTTTAGATCAAATTAGGGAGGGTCAGCCAAAAAGATATGGATTCCATACTAATAAAGCTACTAAAACTATGATTATAGATAATTTTAATAAATTATTAAGAGAAAGAGCTTATGAAGAATATGATGAAAGAGTATATTATGAGGCTGATTATTACGAAATGAAAGCTGATGGAACTGTGGGAGCTGTAGATGGACAAAATGATGATATGTTAATATCAACTATGGGTGCATTATGGTTAGCTACAAGTTACATGGATGCATGTGTAGAAGTAGATGTCAATAATCATCATAGGTACATTAATAGAAGATCATCGTTTGTAGAAATTTAGAATTATGGCATATAGAGTAAATTGGTTTTATAACGCAAAAAAGAAAAACAAGTACAACGCAAAAAGAACAGAGTGGAACGGACATAAGTACGATTCTAAAAAAGAGGCTGAATACGCTATGTATTTAGAAGACAGAAAGAGAGCTGGTGAGATAAAAGATTGGGAACCTCATCCAAATCTTAAAATTCATGCACCGACAGGTGAATGGTTATTTAATTATAGGATTGACTTTCTTGTAAAACATCATGATGGTGAAGATGAGTACATAGAAGTAAAATCAGCTATCACAGCAAAACAATATGCATTTACCTTGAAATGGAGAGTTACAAATGCAATGCTTAAATATAATTATCCAGATGCTAGATTAACTCTAGTAAAATGAAAAAATCTTACTATAAGTATTTAAAATCTCATGAGTGTGCTACTATTAAAATTCACAGAGAAGGTGATAAATTATACCTTAAAAATAAATGGACAGGAGTAAAACACATATGGTATAATGATCAAGAAGTAATTAACTTATCTAGATTAGATCTAATATCTTTTAAGAAGTTTGAGGAATCAGTCTAATATATATTCGTAAGAAAAATTTTCGTTACAAGTATAATTTATATCATAGTCTGGTAATTGTATATCAGTTTTATTCATCCAAAACCTTACAAATAATCTATTAATTGGTCTAATTTCTTCTCGCATTTTCTCTGTAATTTAATTACATGTGGATTATCAAAATCTTTTATGTTTTCCATAACATCCATTATCGTTTGTATTTTTTCAGAAATACATATTTGCTCAAATCTTTCAAATTGTTTGTTGTTGATTAAGTTTTGTAAATCGTTTTCTAACTGATCTCTTTGTTCTTTATTTAATCTAGCCATAATTACCACTTAACTTTATTTGCCCAATAAGCTGCACTCATTTTTCCTTTTGCAATATTTTTTGCATGACGAGCTTTAAAAGATTTTCTTCTCGCTTTATCTTTTGCAGTTTGAGGATTTTTACCAGCACCACTAACGCCCTGTTGACCAAATCTAATCAGTTTAGTTTTTTCTCCTACTTTTGCTACGACAACATGAGATTTTTTTGGATGATTAGGAGTTCTTTTAGGTATATTATAACCACTTACACCTGCTTTAGATAATTTAGGATCTTTTTTTTTTCTTTTCATAGACTATCTTAAATTTAAAAAAGTTCTAAAACATAGTGTGCTATAAATATAGCAATTCCTGCTAATATATATGCAAGAATAATAAAACATACTGTTTTTTGATCTAGTGTCATGTCATTAAAATAATTATAAATTTTATTAAACTTACCAATCATTGTCATCTATGTATTTGTGTAAAAAAACTAATATACAAATCAAAGCACAGATAACAATAAACAAGCCTTCTATAGAAATATGCATTAAGCTCTTCTTACTTTTCTTGCTACTGATTTACTATACTTTGCTCTTTGCTTTCCAGCTTTACTAGCTGCTCTTTTTCTTCTATTGGTTGCTGCTTTTTCTGCTGGTGTCATATTTTTTCTAACCTTTTCAGGTAAATATCTTCCTCTTTTTGCTCTTGGTTTTTTCTCGTCTCCTTTTGAAACGTATCCCCATTTTTGTTTGGACCATTTACTAAGTCTATTACTTGATGATTTTTTTCCTTTATAACCACCACCAGCTTTTTTATATCTAGCTGTTGCTATCTGAGCTTTTCTTGCTGACCACTGACCTGGTCTACCTCCTTTTGATCCAGCTTTTACACTAGCTACAATTCTTTTCCAAAGTTTTGGTTTTGTTTTTGTTGCTGTATGCTTACTCATTTTTCCAAATTATGTAATTACTGTTTTGCCAAAACTCGTTACTATTTTTTACATCTACTATTACAGACTCTTTATCTATATCAAATCCTGCATCTAAAACAGCATTCTGAATAGCAAAAAAATCTACATAATAGTCTTTTTTAAATACTATGTTATAAGTAACCTCTTCTACGTTTGCATCTACTTTATCTACAAAGTATACCTTCTCAATACTTTTTTTTACACTTAATGAACACATACTACAAGTCAATCCTGTAACTTTTAATGTTATATTATTTAAAGCCAAGAAAAGTGCTAGTATATACATCATCTCTTGTAAACTTTGTCTTCTAACTCTTTTATTGATTCTTTATTGTCTAGTATATCTTCTTTTAAAACTTCAGTTGACTTTTCTATCTGTATAATCGTTGATCTCACAAGTTCATCTTTTAATTGAAACTCCATTTTTTGTACAAACTCTTCACTGCTAAAGTTATCTATTTTATTGTTGAGTTCTTGAATTTCTCCTTGAAGAGTAAACCACATACTTGCTAGTGATATTACACCACCAACTAACAAGCCAATTGTTTTAAGATCTAATTTTACTTCTGTGTCTTCGCTAATTTTTGCCATGGTCTTTAGAGTTCATTTATGTATTGTTGTATATTATCTTTTGTTACTGGTAATTTAAAATCTAATCCAGCTTGATAAGTTTTTACCCTTTTACCATCTAACCATATTAATATTACAGGAACAGATTTAATTTGACTTTTAAGATTACTAGGTTGTTCTTCTAACCAAGCATACTCGTATTTACAACCTTTAAGATTATCTAAGTACAAAGTGTTTTGTTGATTCCACTTTGCATTGATTTGAACTACTCTTATTTTTTTGTTAGTGCTTGCATATCTTTGACTATAGCTTGCATGACCAAAAAATAAAAATATAATTAAAATTAATTTTTTCATCTTTTATAAACTTTATTTTCTAAGTTATTTACTTTGTCTTCTAACTTTTCTATTTCTTTTTCTAAGTATTGAACTTTTTGTTTAAGCAATAACCCATCAGAGGTTTCTTTTACCTCATAGACAGGTAATTCTTTAGCAAGCTCTATTTCTTGTTTTAGGTTTTGATAACCCATAGAGCCACTAATTATAAATCCTACAACTATAGCTATGCTTTTGACGTCAACTTTAAAGTCGGGCTTTTTATCACCATCAATATCTATACCTATAGTTTTATCTCCTAATTTTTCTATCTCCTTCATAATTCTTTACAAATATCGCATTCTACAATATTCTCACATCTATCTTCTCCAGACGCTTCGTTTTTACAAAAAATATCATTAGCGTTTTCGCAATCACAAATTTCTAGCTTGTCATCACAAGTACACTTTAATAATCTCATGCAGATTAATATTTTTTACCTTTCTTACCTTTTTTCATCTTCTTCTTCTTACTATAAGATTTAGAAGACTTTTTTTTACCTTTCTTATGATACATTACTTATGTCGTTTTTGTATTTTAAAACTTGCATAAAGACTAGCACCTTTATGTTTTTTAAAAGGCTTTGCTCCATGCTTCATTAACTTAAATCCACCTCCCTTTTGTTTCATCCAGTGAAACCCTTTAGGTGCTTTTATTTTTTTACTTACCATTATTCTTAAACTTTTCAACACCAGCAATCCCTAGAGATCCTAATGTAACCCAAACAAAGCTGTTGTACACCACTTCATTTATTACCAGATCTTTACCAAAGAATCCAGTAGCTAAATCAAATACTGCAAAAACAACCATTACCGTAAATGAGCAGAATCCAATAATGGATTTCTCATTATAATCATTCTCATCTTTAAATATGCTCCACATAATCATTCTCCTTTATTTAACGTCCTTGACCACGATACTTCTTTTTGTAGTGACGAGATGTCTTATGATTACTCGTCTTACTTTTAGAATGTATACCTGGTCTACGAACCCTTTTTTTCTCCCTATAAATAGCAACTGCACGCCTTGCCATTTATGCGCTTTTTTTAATTTTTTCTATAGATCTTCCAACAAAGTAAGATCCATATACAGATAGCAACAATGTTTGGTATATTGGTTTATATCCATCAGATATAGAAAAATCACCAATATTACCATCAAAAAAACTCATAATAACAAAGACAAACGTCAGAAATATTAAAGTGAGGGGTCTTATATTTGCGGCTAACCATCCAGCTTTAGCGTCTGCTACCCATCTCTCTGTTACCTCTGCCTGTGCCTTTTGTTCGGCATCTATGAGAATTTGTTTCATGGACTTCTCAAAATCCATTTTTTCTTCTTTTGTGGTAATAAATTTGTCAGCTACATTAGATATTTTTTCCAATACGCCACCACCAGCATTACCTAATATCTTTGCTAATAATTTACTCATTTTTTTTTATTTTTTTTCTTTTTGTACGAAATATTCATCTTTTTAGGATTTTTATTTTTCATTTTTCTAAGAAGTTTTAAATCCTCAGCATCAATCTTACCATTTTTATTTAAATCCATTTTTTTCTGATTACCAATTAACATATCAATCACATTTATCGTTATAAAAAATTTTACCTGCACCAATATAATTATTTATGTCAGCGACTTTTTGGTTGTTAAAATATACACTACCAAACTCTCCATTCACATCACCCAGATATCTATATTTATATGGACTTTTTCTGTCGTCATATAAGTAATCCTGATAAGGATTATAGTATCTGTTTTCGTAGACTCTCACAAAATCGTAGCCTATGACATGATAAATTTTATTAGGGTCTATATCATACATTTTTATTTTACATGTATCGCTATCGTTAGTCAGTGTCAATACATGTGTGACTCTAATTTTGTCACTTTTATATAGCAGTGGAGTACATGCAGAACACATACCAACAAATAATACTATTAATAAAATTGTAAGAGTTATTATCCTCCCTTTGTCTCTTTGCTCCTCCGTCATTTCCTATTCCCTCCCATTGCTTGCTGTAGCATCTGCATAGCTTCTGGAGAAGGCGGTTGACCCCCCTGCATAGTCTGTTGCAGAGTTTCTTGTTTCTGTTTTATTTGTTCTAATAACTTATCAGCGAAAGGCATACTAGTATTTTCTAAGAACATATTGATGTCTATTAGTCCTCCTTGTAAGAACTGGAACAAGTAGTCATCAATCAACTGTCTAAATACTGGAGCGTTAGCTGACTTGGAAATTACTATATCAAATTTACAATCTTGCACCTGTGTTGGGTCGTACATGTATGCTTCTTCATCATAGTCTTTACCACTAACATTAACATATCTAGGTGCATCATAAAATTGTTTTATGTTTTGCACCATTTTAAAATCTCTTTTTCTTCTTACACCAAAGAAAAACTCAAAAAAGTCTCGGCTTGATATAGTGGCGTTTGTGGTCATTTGTTGATATAATGATGCTGGAGTACCTGAGCCTGGAGTTTGTCCTTGTATCGCTTCGGTAACGCCTGATATCTCTTTGATTAATTGCATCTGTAGACCAAGTAATTGAGTACCAGTAGTTGTTGATGAATTTGCTACTACTTGTTGGGGCATAACACCACTTTTGCCTTTATACACAATAATTCCATTAGCTTTAACCCACTGGTCCGCAAAGTCTTGTGGTGTTAATCCATCTGGTATACTTTCTTCTGGGATCATAAGCACACCTTTAGCAGACGCTCCCAACATAAAGTCCATCAACGATATAACTCTGTTTATATGTCTTTGCTGATCAATAATATCTTCAACAAATCCAAAAACTTCACTGTCAACCATTGGATATAAACCTAGTGTATATGGATACTGCTGATGTTCAAATGGTGTGTTTCCGCTAGCTAATAAATCGCCATATGGTGATATAAAATAATATTTCCAAACTTCTTCTTTTCTTACCTCATATTCTATAAGAGGCACTAATTCTAGAGCTACGCCTTGAGATTGTGCTTGTTCAATTCTTTGAACATTTTCTTCTTCAATAACTGATATAGCGACATCCACAATATCAATAGGGTGTTGGTAGTATTCACCAGAAAGTAGGTCATGACACATAACTCTATCTTCCATCTCCGTTCTCCACACTTCAAACAGCCTCACCTGATCCAACGTCTCTGAAACATAGAATGATGTATTATCAACATTATCGCTATCAAAATCGCCTGTATAATCGGCTCTGTTATAGTCATCGTTGGCATAGATCATCTTTATCTTCTCCTCATCCCCAGGGTTCTTAGCAAATGCCTTGATTACTTGCTCCAACGTGGTGTCTATTATTTCTCCTATAAACCGCACATCTCTCAATCTGACATCGCTTACATCAGTATTAAAAAAAAGCCTAGATGGGTTGACTAACTCCACACTTACATCCTCCATATCCTTTTCTCTGAAGTAATCAAATCCAGTCTTCCACACGACAGATCCGCTAATTAGGAATTCCTCAAAAGCTCTAGCGTCTAACTCTGTCAGTTCGTTTGTATCATAGCAATACTGGAGTGCATTAGTCATCATCTCTGTCTTCTTAGCATCCTCCCTCTTTCTTGCTCTGACCATAGGTTTATAATCGTTCATACGATATTGACCTATTAAATTCTTTACTAGTTGTCTAATCTGATTATTGACAAGTGGCTGTCTTCCAGATCTTAATATTAACTCTTCTTCTGATACAGTAGATCCTTCATTATCTGGATCATCTACTAAGTCTGAATATTGTCTACCTCTGTAGTATTCTCTATTTCTTTCTCTCCTATTTCTAAAATCTTGTAAGTTGGACCAATACGTTTCAGCGTCTTCCAATATAGCTTTCATGTCTTCAGTTACTTCTGTATCATCTAAGACATTCATCATCCCTGCATCCTCAAACATTTTGAGGGTTTCAAGATTTATTTCCGTATAATCGTTTTTTTCTTCAGCCATAAAAAAATAAGCCTATGACTATCTATGCCATAGGCTTGTTATATAAAATATTTTTATTAAGAATTTACTCTTCACCTAAGAGGTTTTGTAAAATTTCTCCAGACGGTAAAGATTGATATCTTCCCTTAGTAACAAATTTATTGAATTTTTTCATTTGTTTTAAGATATCAGCCTCTTTTTTCTGTGCTAATTCATAATTATCATTATCTATAGCCTTATTTCTATCGTCTCTTAATTTTTTAACTCTTTCAACTATACCACTAGTTCTTTTTTCAAGTCTTATTAATTCTTTTAAAGTATAATTAAAAGCATCTGGTTTTTTCTCATTCATTTTTTCATTATACTCTTTTCTAGACATTTCTCTTTCTTTAATGTCTTTTCTAAAACTTCTTTCTCTATCTTGAGCTTGTTTCATAAAGTTTAACATATCATAATAAACACCATATTCATCATATTTTTCTGATTGTGTCGCAAATCTTCTAACAATAGGTATATCATTTACATCCTCTATTATAGGTCTACCAGATATTGTGTTGCTTATGATTTTTACAGATCTATTTACTGTAGCTCCAACACCACCTAAATATTGATTTACTAAGTATTCTACTTGTTGAGGTTTCGGGCTAAAAAAACCTTTTTCAAATTTATCTCCACCAGTAAGTTTATTGAAGGCTTTAGATATGAATACAGCGTAATCTGCACTATTAGAGTATGCACTTCTAAATCCAGGTTTTTCATCTTTTGAGAATGGATTATCTTCTGGGTAAATTCTTGATCCCATAAAATTTTTATTTTGCATTAATTCTATAACTGGCTGTAAAGCTGTTGGAGCAATATAAGATAAAACAGATTCTCCAAATGTTCTGTTTTCTGAATTAACAGAACCTAGAGGTGAAAAAGACTCTGCAACATTATCTGCCATACTTGCTGCTGAAGATGCAAAACTTTGATATCCTAATCCATATCTTACTATAGGATCAGAAACACTATATATAGCATTAAAACCATAAGGTAAAGGAAAAGTTTTAAATTTAACATCACTAAGACCCAATAGCCACAAAGGATTTACAATTACTATGTTTTTGTTTCTTACATATTCTGGTAATTTATCATAAAAATATTTACCATCCTCATCTTCTCCTGCGATCAATCTTACTGCCATTTGATTAAAAAATCCTGCTGCTGCAATGGTAGCAAAAACACTTGCTGCTCTACCTGCTTTACCAGTGAAAAATGGTCTAGTAATTCTTTCAACACTTTGTACTCCTGCATTAAAGAACAAATAATTTTTAGCTATGTCATTTGTTAACATCCCTTTTTTATTAAAGTTTACTGTTAGGTCTTTAGCATATTTACTCGCTGTATCTACGGACTCACCTTTATTAACTAAAACTTTAAAAGCAGAATATCTAACAGTATTTTCTAATATTAAATTAGTTTGATCTAAAAGATCAAGAATAGACTTACCAAAAGTATAACTACCATCTTGTAATTTTTTTACCGTCTGAAACTTTATTCCTTTGTCAGTAGGCTCTAATATTTTATCAAAATCATTTAAACTTTTTTTAAGTTCATCAACAGTTCTAGGTTGTGAATATCCAGTCCTAGTTCCGTTTTCTATAAATAATTTTAACATATCTCCTTCTTTGCCTTTTGGAAATTTTCTTTTGTTTCCTGCAAAAAATCCTTTTAAAGCTCCCATAGATTTAAAAGTTTCTTTTAAAACAGCGTTTCTTGTAGAGCTGTCAAAATCTACAGTAATATTTATTAATCCAGCAGTAATATCTCTAAAGAAGTTAATTGGTATAAATTCTGGAGAGTATTGCGTAAAGAAACTTCTCATAACACCATTAATTCTAGACAAAGAAAATGGTCCACCGAAATCACCAATACTACTTGCTAATTTTTGAAACTTACCTGCTTTGCTTTCTGGGTCTATGTATTTATTAATTCCTTGAGCTATTTTTATATTATCATCTCCAAAAAATTCAATAACTTTTCTCTGACCATTAACTTTCACACTAATAGTAGTAAGTCTAGGATCACCAGACATTTGAAACCTTTGTATTTGTTTTCCTAGCTTATAATCTTTTTCAGATATTGTTAATTTACCTTTATCTCCTTTGACATCATCCTCTATAATTTTTCCATCTACTTCTTTGTAATACAAGTTTTTAATCTCATAAGATTTAGAATCTGGATTTTCTAAGAGTAGATTGTATAAAGCTAATTTATATTTATTTTTTTCTGCCTGTGTAATTACAGTTTGAGCTGATGCTAATAAATATGCAAGAGGACTATCTGCTTTAGAAACCCTACCTTTCATTTTTTTATTTAAATCTACGAATATTGAATTATCTGTTTCTGATTCTTCAAAACCTCTCAGTGGAACATAAAAATCAAACATTTGTTTTTTACCTCCTTTTTTCGTTGGAAACATAACATTATATCTCTCTTTAGTGATTAGTCCACTATCATATGCTAACTGTACGTAAAATCTGTTTATATCTTTTATAACATCTATCAGACTATTTACTTGTTTTTTAGATACTGTTTTTTCAAACTCGGTAACTATTTCTATAGCCTTTTCATTAGACATACCTGAAGGTTTAATTTTATTTCTCTCTAAGGCGTGTTTTGCATATACGTAATCGTTTATGTCTTGAAAAAAGATATTTTGATTATCATTTACAATATCACTTATTGTGTTTTTCAAAGGTGTTTCGTATTCAAATTCAAACTTTTCAAAAGAATTAAGTATTTTCCCTTTACTTAAATTTTCAAGAACATATGCATTATTATAATCTTTGATCTTTTTTCCTGTTCTTTCTTCTATTTCATTTTGTAGTCTTTTTAGAAATAATAAATCATCTTGAAGTAGCCATCTTTTTTCATCATAACTTTTCTTCACTCCTGTTGTCAGCTCTAAATCAAGTGATTGACTTATATTGCTTTCTTTAAGTGATAATCTTTTGAGTACAGGAGTTAATTCTAGATTGTAATAAGTTTCAAATCCTGTTGGTGTTTCAAATCTTTTTTTAGATATAGGAGCTTTAAAATCATGAGTAGTTTTAATTTGATTTAAAGATTTAATATCTGTAGATATTATATTATCCATGTTGTTTAATGTAGCATACTTTATCAGCTTTTTATGAGCTGTCACAACGTCAATATTTTTAGATATATCCTTTCCTGCGAGAAGTATTAAAGTTCTTTCAACTATGTCTCCTCTTATATAAAAATCAAGACTACTATCAATAAACGATTCATTTTCTTCGTTACGTTGTTTATTGTATTTTTTGGATAATACAAACAATTTGCTATTTGAGTTTGGTGTTAAATCTAATACGTCAATCTGTTGTTCAGATATAATATCCCAAATTTGAGATGGCAACAATTTTTTGTTTTTAATTTTATCGTTAATACCTAACCATTTACCTATCGGTATGTCATATCCTGTGTACTGCACAAAATGTCTTACCAACTCTCCATATCCTATTTTTTTATTCTCTGGTAAGAGATATAAACTATTTAACATTTTGTTGATAAGATTATCTCTTTTGTTTTCATTATATGGATAATCCATATGTATAGATTTTTTTATAGGTGTATTGTTGATTGGTATGTCTGTTTGAAGTGCTGATTGTATCTGCTCTGGAAAAAATGCTACTACAGTAAATTTTCTTCTATCACCTATATTTTCATCAAGTATGTAACCATCGTATCCATAAATATCTTTAATTGCTTTTAACATAACTGGAGCTAACTGTCCACCTTCGTAAAAGTCATTCATAATAAGATCTTGAGTACGTCTTGTTTGTATCATATTAGCACCATTGTCTGAGAAATCTGAATATGAATCTGCTACTTGATCAGCCATGTAATCTAAACCATCTTTTTGTTTTATTAGTTCACCAAATTCTGGAAACCAATCCACAAAAGGATTTACATATTCATCTTTAGATTGAGCTAAAGGTGAGGCTAATATTAATTTTTTTACTTGTTCTTTTGTGGTTGCAAAAATATTAGGCATAGGATTTTTGATAGATATATATACAGGAACAATCCCTGGTGAAAACTTAGTACCTGAAATTCTTCTTTTTATTCTATCTGTTAAAGCACCATCTAATTTATAAGTTTCTGCATATGCACCTGCTTCCATAGGCTCTGAACTAAAGTAAAATCCAGCACCTAACTGATCATTTCCTTGACCTATATACTTACTATTGAACCATATCTGGTTTATATTATCTGTAGCTGGTGATCCATGAAACATCACTTTAGGTGATCCATCGCTATTGATTACAGTTGATCCCTCAAAGAATTTTTTAAATTGTTCTGAGTTTACGTAGTCTCTAGATTGTTTAAATACCTTTTCAGCTTCTGCATTTTCTTGTCCTTCTAATACATCTACATCTAAATTAGCTAAATCTTGATCTATAGCCTTTTGTTCTACTTGAGTATTGTCTCCGTTAAGTACATTCTCTAGCCATACAGGATTATTGAAGTCTCCACCTATTTCTTTGAGTTTTTTAAATACTTCTTTTTTGTCTTTGATGTTACCTAGTTTATAGTCCTCCCATATTCTAGTAACTTGCAGTACACTGTTTTTATTTCTTTTAAATGTGTCGCTATAAAAACCTCGTATACCTTCCCATACTATACTTTGTAATTCTCTTGGTAATATTTTTAGGTCAGTAGCTACCTCTCTATATGCATCAGCTATTAACCCATAGCTACCCTTCACACCAGTTACTAAAGATGATGGTGAGCCTCCTAAACCAAGTAAAGTAATTGGACTACTTCCACTAAGTGGTAATAGATATGCAGATGCAATAGCATGTGTGTCTATGGTAACTGAATTTACATCTTTAGGGTCAGATATGTTATTATAAAAACTTCTAACTTTATGTTGATCACCTAGCTGATCAGATATATTTTCTTTTGATCCGTTTTGTATAATACTTACAGCTTTAGCTATTTCTCCTGTTGATCCCCAAGCTATTTTAGAATCTAATCCTAATTTTGTTTTTACTTTACCAATTACATCTCCTGTAGGCGAATAATTATAATAACTTCTATCGCCTAAATACTCCCAATCAAAAGCTCTGATAAAAAGTCCTACATCTGTACCATCAAGTTGTTGTATCTTTTTTCCTACTAAACTGTTTACTTTCTTTTTTCTTTCTGTAGTTTTTAAATTTTTTAAAAATATTTTATTGCCTTTTGCGTCTACAGAATTTAAAATGTAATTAGCCATGTTTTGATCAAAAGCATATCCTTTGTTACCTATTGCTATTTTTAAAACTCTTTCTGCTAAACCTATATTTCTAAACCAATCTTTTTGTGGTGACATAACAGCAATAATACCAGACGCTTGATCTCTTGTAATACCATATTCATCAGAGAATTTTTTAGCTATAGTAGAATGTGAAGAATCATACCATAGTTTGGAAATGTTTCTTATATCTGGATCAATACTATTGTATATAAATAAAAGATTTGACTTTATATCTAATTTAATTTCATCAAATACTTGTTTAGCTTCATTAATATCTGTAATGTTTTCAGAATACGATCCTTTGACTTGATTGTAGTCCTTAATTATATTCGCAAGTTTTAAATATTGTTCATCTGCTTTGTTGTTTTTGCCAAGTAAGTTTTCTATTAATTTCATAGAAACCACATCTTTACCTTTTGAGGTGTTTACTGTTTTGCCTTTCTTGTAATCTTTTTCAAGTATATCTATAGAATCATTTATAATCTCTACTTGACTAGCTAGCTGACTTCTTCTAAAATCTCTATTTTGTTTAATTTTTTGTAATACTCTAGATGAAGATGCCTTCTTTGTATCCTTACCTCCAGCTACATTATAATTATTGGCTGTAGCTTGTTTTACTGCATTTTTATTTACGTACTGATCCCCTACCTTTAAATATTGTTTTGATGCCTGTATGATCTCCTTAACCTCCTTATCTAGCAAGTTTGGTTTCTTTCCTGTAAGTTTTTGTATTGATGTGTTAAAAAGTTTCACTAAACGATTTGTAGTAGCTCTAACTTCAACTTTTTCTGCCTCATTTGCTATGTACTCTTCAGCTATATCTCTTTTGTCTTGAAGAGTCAAAGAAAATCCATTTGGTTTGACCTCATTGAGATAATTCTTTTTAGGATCAAAAATTAATGAGTTGTCCAAAGAATGATGATGATAACTAAATACTATTTGTTGGAGTGTAATGTTTTTTGGATCAAGTTTTGCAAATACACTATCTAAATTTTGATTCAATTCTTTATCAGAAAAAATACCTTTGAGTCCTTGATGTCCTATTGTCTCGTGATAGAATTTTTTTTGTACCTTTCCTGCGTCAGTAAACATGTCAGCAAAGAACACGATCTGATCATTATCATGGTCGTAGAAAGCATTTGTGAATTTGTCTACGTTAGCCTGTCCATTATCTAATCTGTAATCGTCTAATGACTGATATACGATGGTATTAGGTGAGTTTTTCCATGATCCTTTGATCCTATTGATTATTGTTTCTACTTTTTTTACTTGATTCTTGTTTAAAGGTGAAACTACCCTAGTAAAGTACATACCTTTGTCTCTTTTTTCGTCTACTTGTGGTAATTGTTGGAAAAATTCTCTTGAAAACTTAATTTTTATTTGAGGATCAACCTTTTTAATTACAACTTTAGGTTTTTGAGACACTTTTTTCTTAGTTTTTGTCTCACTTGTTGTCTTTTTAGCTATTTTTTTAGGTTTAACAGTCTTTTTAACCTTACCTTTTGTCTCACTTGGTTTAGCTTTAGCTTTTTGAGTAGGTTTCTTTGCTTTAGTTTCTTTCTTTTGTCTTGCTTGTATGGTCTTTTCTACGAGCCTATCATACTCAGCCTTAAATATATCTGCCTGCTCCTTGCCTTGATTAGTTTCTATAGCTTTCAGAACATCATCTGCGGCTGGACTAAAGACTTTTTCTTTTGCCTGTATCTCTTTTGCTTTAGCTTTTATTTTTTTAATCTGATTATCATTAATCTTAGGCTTAGCAACAATGATAAAATTGTTTTTAGCCAGAGGATCATTCTTATCAGTTCTGTCCTCAATTTCAAAGGTTTGATTACCATACTCTTCATTAAGTAAGTCAGCATACTTTTGAGCTGTCTTTTGTGTTTTGTATACCTCTGATAATTCTCTTGATCCTGTGTCTTTATTTAGTGATTTAACTTTGAATGTTTTCTTACCTACTTCAAATTTTTCAGCTACAGCGTCTTTTGGTTTAATTTCTGGAATAATGTTTCCATCCTCATTAAATTGAATTTGATCTAAAGAAATAGTTGCACCAGTGGTTTCTGTGTTTTCTTGCATTGATCCATCCGTATCAGTATTCAATTCTGTATACTGAGCTATATCTAACGTCTCTACATCACCATCTTTGTCTTGTATTCTTACCTCATTAGCAGATGAACCTACTACCTTCCATTCTTTATTATCTATATTAAACTTTTGTCCTATAACAGGTCTTGAAGAAGATTCTACTATCTCTATATTTTTTTTCTTTTGTTGTTCTATTAGACTTGTGGCTTCATCAACATTCACGGATTTTATTTCATTGTTCTCTATCTGATCTGTTCTAAATACTTCTACATTAGCAGTTCCTCCTTCAGAATATTCACTTAGCTTAAAACCAAACAATATGTTACTATCTACATCTCCTCTTCCTGTTATTACTATATCATCCCCATTTATGTTTGCTATGTTTATTACAGGATTTGTTTCTTCACCTTTTTTCTGTTGCGAGTTTACAAATTTTCCTAAGTCTATAAGTTTTTCTTTTTGCTGTTCTAACTCAAAGTTGTTATTGTAGATAAAGGCTTCATCTTGTAGGTTTATATCATCTTGTTTACTTTTCAATATAGCATTAAACTGATCGTTAGATAGATTTACTATCTGACCTTTTATATCTGTATCTTTGACTTTTGGTGTAACGTCTCCATAAGCATCCATCAAAGTAAATTCTTTAGACCCATCGTCTTTTTCTTTAATATTTACTATCTCTTGAAATTTATTATCATGCTCAGTAAAAAATAAGTTTTGTTGATTTTCTCTTCTTTGCTTATTCATACTATTTTGAGAACCATATGACACAGCTCCTATACCACCTCCCATTAATGTTCCTCCTAAAAATGCTGATACAAAATCTCCTGCTGAATTATCAAAAGCCTCTTTATTATCAGTTATCCACCAATCACTAAATTTTTGTCCTACCTCTGTGATTACTTCTCCTGCTCCTTCTAGTCCTGCTAATTTTGCACCTTTCATGCTTAGAACTTTTCTAACTGCTTTTTCATTTGCTTTACTAGACCTAGCAAAATCAGTAAAGTTTTTATTCATGTATTTTATAAAATCATCATCAATATTTGGAAAAAATGATCTCTTGAGAACCTTTTGACCAATATCTCTAGTGAGTAATTTTTTATAAGGTTTTGGTATAAGTTTACCTACAACAGGAAGTAATGCCTCACCTACGAGTTCTGACATAGCATAAAATGATCCTACACTAATTCTTTCTAAATTATTGTCATATGGGTCTTCACCTTTAGATAATTTGTACTGATCATACTCAATCATACCTTGACCAAAAGATGATACAGTTAGTCCTGCTATTCCTGTATATATTAACCCAGGACTTCTTGTAACAATACCACCAATTATAGGTAAAGCAGACGGTAGTAGCGATCCAATAAACTGTCCTGTAGCTTTTAAAGGCTCTTCTTCAAATTTAGCTTTAGTAGGAGCTGTAGCCATTAATTGATCAAAATCATCTAATGCTTTAAGTTGATCGTACTTAGAATCTGAATTAGTAACTGTAGGTAGATAGGCATAACTACCATACATATATTTCCCTGTAGTTTCAAATCCTTGTAAAAGATATTTAAAAGGATACCATGTATTATCTTCTGGTTCTGCTTTTATTGATCCAATATCAACTCTATCTATTGGTCTCGAAAAATCAAATTTTAGTTTATTTTTTTCTGATAGGTCTGTACTATCTTCTAGTGAAGAAGGTTGATCTATAATGTTAAGACCTAATTCATCAAGTTCTGTTGCTTTAGTTCCTAAATCAATGGAGAATCTATTTTTTTTGCCATTTGCCATTTAGAAATTAATTTAGTGATTGTAACTGTCTTAAATTCTGTCTAAGATTAGTAACCAAATTTTTTCTTTTTGCTTCTAATTCTTCATCACTAAATCCAAATTGTTCCTGTATTGTAAAGAAATTATCTGGGTTTTCTAAGTATAAAATAGCATTCTGAATATTTGTAGCATTAAGATTATTGTTTTTTGCCATACCTTTTCCAAATAAAGATTCTGCAAATTCTGGACTAATGTTACCAAATTGATCATTGATTTGATTAGCTATTGAATCTTGTATTGCTTTAGCAGAATTATTAGTATCTACGACAGATTCAGTAGTTGTCACTTGATTATTTACTTGATTATCTCCTCTTAGCCTTGATAACAATAATTGTTCTAATTCAACCAAATTATTGTATTCATCTATATACCTTTTTGCGTTCCTACCATCCTCTGTGTCTGGATCATCTCTAAAATTTGTTATAGCTTGTCCATACGTTAATCCATCATATGTTTCTGTTAATGCATCTCTACCTTCTTTAATAGCATCAAAACCAGTTTTAAGTTCTGATGTGTTGTTTCTTTTTATAATCTGTTCAAGCTCTGCTTTCTTTAAAAGCAATGCCTCTGCACTAGCTTTCTTATCTTCATCTAGTTTTATATAGAATTGATTGAATGCTCTATCATTTTGTAGTTGTTGTTCTAGGAATTTTTCTAAATCTAAATTGAGTCTTGTAGCATTATTTTTATTTGCTTGTATCTTCAGTTCTAAGTTTTGTTCTTCTAATGCAAATCTTCTATCTCTTTCCTTTTGATTTAATTCAGTTGTTATATTAAATTGTCTTGTTTGTTCATCTAGTCTCTCTTTATTAGCTCTTTGTGTGGCTTCAAATTTTTCTCTATCAAAATCCATTTTAATTTTATCTGATGCCTTTCTGGATTCGTCTTGTATCTTAGCTAAAGCTACTCTACTTTGTTTATCTCTATAGTCTGCAAGCTCTTTGTAGTAGTCATCATACACACCTTTGATTGCAGAAATACCTCTATCTTTTGGATTGGTTAATGCTGAAGTAGGCATACCTCCTGTAGCTAACATAATTGACCCAGCTCCAACCTTAGCTATATCACCAAATGCATTGATTAAATCTTGAGTTTTAGCTCTTTTAAGTCTTTCTTGATCTATAGTAGGCTTATCACCTAATACTGCATCAAATGGGTCTGTTTGTTGCATCTGAGCTAACTGACCAAACATTGTAGCTTGATTGCTCATTTGTTGCTGTTCCATAGATGGTGTAGGTAACGATACAGCCTGTTGCATAGGTTGAGTTGATTGATTCGTGACAGGAACAGTAGCATCTCCCATAGGTGATCCCATAGGTGGATCAGCTTGTTGTTGCTGTATACTAATATCGTTCTGTATTTCCTCTAAAGTTTTATTTTTAGCTGTACCAGAAAGTATTTTTGCTAACTGCTGATCTTTTGCGTTTTCTATATTTCCAAATAATGCCATTTACTTGATTCTTTCAAAGTTTACATCTATTGTGTCATAATTTACTTTATAATACCCATTACTATCTCTCCTAACACTATGTGACTCTAATTCTTGAGCCATTACCCCTCTATATAAACCATGTCCAAATTTATCTTTATCAATATATTCAAAAGTATATATGTTATGCCCTTGAGCAGATTTTCCTACTCTTGATATATTTTTCTTTAATCTAACATCAGAAAAGCCACCATATGTAGGAAATGTTGTAGGCGTTCCACCACCACCTTGGCTAGCTGCTAATTTAGCAATATCTACTGCTGCATCTACACCTGTTCCTATAAGTTCTGATGTAGCTCTGTCTTGATCTGCTAAAGCTAAACGAGCTTGATCTGCCGTCCTTTGTGCCATTCCTAGTCCTAATCTAAATCCAGTTTCTTGTACTCCAATCAAGTTATTAAGTATGTTTCCGAAGCCTCTCAATGCATTTTGTCTTGCTGATTCACCTACACTAAAAAGAGATTGTAGTCTTTTTTGTTCTGAGTCTGCTATTTGTTGTGTACCACTCAAGTAAGCCTCGTCTGAAAGACCTAATAAATCTGATTGTTCTGCTAATCTTTCTTGAGCCTGTTCTGATTGACCTTCTATAATATCTACTAATCCTTGACCCTGTACTGTTTGAGAAAAAGGTGTCATTGCCTGCTGTCTAAATAATTGACCTAGCGTTTCTAACTCTGATAATGGTTGACCTACTGCTGATAAAAACTTTCTCTGTGTAGCCTGTGAAGTGCCTAACATGTCATCCTGTATTGTTGCACTGTATTCAGCTATTTTTCTTTGTCTACGCTTTAATCCCATCTGAATTTTTTTTACAAAAAAAAAGCTATAAGACATAGCCCTATAGCTTCCAAACCACTTATTGACTTTTAACTATTTTTTGATAGTTTTTTGTCATAATCTAGGTTTCTCCTAGATCATTACAAATATATATTTTTTTTAATTATAAAAAACCTTATTTAATGAATAATTAAGCAATAAATTTTAAAAAATCTCTACTTTATTGTTTGATATTGTTTGATATCATTTGTATAATTCAATATTTTGTTATAAATTACATTTAATTAATTTTTAACTTAACAATTTTACAATGAACAATTCAACTAATAAATTAGATCACAAAGCCTACACAGATGGTATGGCTGATATTATCGCTTATTCTGTACATAGATTTAGCGAAACTGAAATAAAGCAAGCATTTATGTTTGATGATGGTACTGCTAAGTATTTAATTAAAAAACTTAGGAGTATGATGTCTATTGCGAAAGTAGACAACGCAGGAGATGTGTTTATACCTTGGTATTTAAATCTTGATGAGTTTAACAGAAAAACTTTTTTAGATTATATGTATGGATTGGTAGCTGGTACTTGGAGAACAAATGAAGAACAAAAAAAACAGTTATACAGATTAAAATATAAGTGTCCTCATTGGGTAGATATAAATATTAAATGGACGACTGTAAGGGTCTTTGATAAAGAAGAAGACGCACAAGAGTTTAGAGATGCTGTTAAGTCTTATGCTAAGGATCAGAAAAAAGATCGTAAAGTAACTATCGCTTACGACGAAGATGACAATAACTTTTACGTTTACTATTAAGCTAGAATGGTTGCAAGGGAGGATCGTTTCCTCCCCTAGCTTCGCAATTTTGCACAACTTAATTTATAACTATGAAAAATTACGAATTATTTAGAGATGCCTTCAGAGTATTAAAAAGGCATTTATGTAAAAAAGGTCACTATGACAATATTACAATGTATTTATTTTCTCTTGATAAATTATCTGAGAAAGATGCTAGATCAATAATAGGTCTAGAAAATTGGTCTAATGACAATCCTAATGAAGTAGATGTTACAACTACTTTACTACATGATGTAGCTGGTTTGTTTAATGACGATGAGTGGTTTGTACCTAGGTGTAGTCCATACGAGAAGTTTTATAGAGAGGAGGTTAGCAATGGATAATTTTAAATATGGCTTTCTTCGTACAGCTAAAACAAAAAATGCGAAGAATTTCCCTTGGTTAAAAAGATTCAATAATGATTTTTTTTCTCATACATTTCACGCAAAACCTATTGAGTGGAAGAAAGAAACCATAGATGATCTTTTTAAACAAATTGATATTGGAACTTTTGGTCGTAGGTTTACTCTTGCTGATTTTCTAAAAGACTATAAGCCTGTTTTATGGAGAACAGACAAGAATGAAAAAGTAGAAGTTTTAGAACTTGATATTATTGATACAATTCAAAAGCAATTTTCTGAACACGTTGAGAAACATCATCTTAACAAGGAGCTTGTTGAGGTTATAGAGGATCAAGATTATGATGCTGTAGATCGTGGTTTAGAAACACTTGGTAAGTCTAGAGAGGAGGACTATGAAAGTGAGTTACAAAATGAGTGGGAAGGTAAGCTAGTAAAAACTAAAGATGGGAAGGTGTGTAAGATAACTTACATAAAAGTTTGTGAAGGTTCTTATGATTGGGATGAAAGATTGGTTTGGGATAGTGCTGTAGAGTGTGAGTGTGAAGAGGATGACAATGTAACATTTACACTAGAGTACGCTAAGAAAAACTTAGTAGAAGAGGAGGAGATAGAGGTATAAGGTAGTATGGAACTTGGAGGGGATCGTTACCCCTCCTACCTTCAATGCAATTTTGCAGATTTTTTTAACTTAATAAAATGAACAAACAATTTGAAACAATAGAAGAGATGTTAGACA
>Ga0160423_10000979_pt1 | contig 23810 bp, 39 predicted proteins | sample CRUFie14St8metaG_FD_108191 | JGI IMG/M metagenome (GOLD analysis project Ga0160423, IMG submission 108191) | Marine microbial communities from the Costa Rica Dome - CRUD Field 142mm St8 metaG | ecosystem: Environmental > Aquatic > Marine > Oceanic > Photic zone | place: Costa Rica: the Eastern...
TGATCTGACATTTCTTCGTCATTAGCCATATTAGTTACTGCATTTGATAACTCGTATTTTGATACAGTAAACTCATCACCAACATAGTGATCTAACCTTTCAAAAATACCAGCACGTTCACTATCAGTAATACCTTGTCTTTTGGCTAACTGAACTATCTGACGTGAGTTCATTCTTTCTTTAGTAGCTTGTTGAAGCTTTTGAAGATTTTCCTCAAATACTTCTGGCTTTGCAACCAACTCTAATTGCGCTTGCATTTTTTCAATAGTTACTTTCCACTGCTCATCTTGAGTAGGATCAATAATAATTTTACCTACATGTTTAGCATAGAACTGATTGAAATATTGTGGCGCAACCATACCATTAGTACATACTAGTCTATATATAAATGGCTTGATCATAAGTGAACCATTACCAACTTCTGAATTAGTAATAGTAATACCACCTTGCACAACATCGCCTTTGACTACTTCGCCCTCAACTTTAGGTGTTACAGCAGTAATATTCATTCTATCTCCATCATAATATGAATATTTAAACTGAACATCTAAGTCCATAAGCTTATCAAGACAATGATTAGCAACAGCATCACAATCTATCCTTTTGTATCTATTAGTTAGGATAGCCCTAGCATCATAATTGTTATGACCATGATCAAAGCTTCTAATCATCAACTCCCTATCATCTCTACGATTAATCCAGAAGTTAAGATTATGAGCAACCAAATCTGTGCTTTCTGGTAAACACTTTTGAATATACTGCCTACCGATTTTTAATTTACCACATAATTGATTGATTGATCTGTCAGTCATACCAAAATCTTTAGTAAGTGTGCTGACTTCCATACTCATCTGTTGTTGATCTCCACCAACAACTGTTATGTCTTTTAGATTAACTAGATAGTCTAATTTATTTTTACTATCTTCGTTAATGTGTTGTAGAACATTTTTTATTTCTGTTCCTGTTTTCATAGTTTTCCTTTTTAGTTAAATTGATGTGGCTGACATCATCAGTACCTACCGACCAAGGTAAGTAGAGGGGAGAAATGATTCCCCTTTCATTTTTACATCATTAAATAATCTATAGTCCATTTAAACCCACCAAGAAAAAAGTAGGCAAATAATAAACCCATGATTACATATTCAAAAGCATCAAGAAATTTTTTCATAATTATTTCTCCAGCTTCATAACTCTTTGAACTTTAAAACGATTATAAAATTTTTTTTCAAAATAATCGGTATCAGTTTCAAATGGAACGTATCTTATGCTTAATTCAGGTTTGACATTTTTTTCATTGCCACACCAAATCCTTTTATCAACTTTGATTTTATAACAAAGATACATTTTATTATCCATTTGACCTTTATCAATTACTTGACCTTCAAGATAACAATCGCCTCTTTCTTCTCTTGGAATAAAATCGTATGCTCTAATTTTATCTCCAACTTCTGCAACATTTTCAAACATTAGTTTTTTCATCATTCCTCCTAGTTACCATTCATTATTATATTGCCTGATCTACGTTTAGATTGAATACTAAAAGTGTATCCATCTTGAGTATAAGGCTCAGCCACTTTTAAATTCCAAACTGTCTTAGCCAAAAGCTTGACACCATGAAACGAGTAGTTATCTCTTAAGTAATTTACGAACTGATCAATACTGTGCATTGAAACAGTGTGTCGTATATTTTTCATTGTTATGTTTATTCTAATCATATTTACCTTTCTAGTTTTCGTATTGATTATTTAGCTAACATCATCAGTATAACTTGCTAAAGGTTATAGAACTATATTTTTAACAAACTACATCGTAGGTCTTACCACACTTTGCGAGGTTCCCCTTGGATTAACGAACAACCTTGATATTGCCAGATCGGGTGTGGACGCCGATTTATCGAACAAGGATACGAGGTGCAAAACTTAGAATTACACGCCCAAGGCTCTGAATCAGTTTTTATGAGTTTATAGAATAGTACCGATTAAACATTTTCTAATTAAATGAATATTGCCTAAAATATCAAATAAAGTAAATAATTAATACATCAGTAAAATAAGGGTTTTTTGGTTAAAAATTCCTAAAAAAGTAAATTTTTTAACAAGTTGATTTGCAATTAATACTATAAGTTCAAATCAATTGACTAAAAATAAAAAAAAGGTAATTATGTTAAAGAATGTATCTCATAAATATATTCCCTTTCTAGTTAATGGGGGAAGTTTTGTACCGATTTCTTCCCCCTACAAATCACAGGAGATAAAATGAAGACAGAAGTGTTAATAGCACAGAATCTATTTGCTATTCGTGTTGCTAATAAAAAAACTCAAACTTGGGTATCAAAACAAATTGGTGTTACGTTTCAACAAGTGCAGAAATATGAAAAAACTATAAACAATATTTCATTAGTTAGACTGTTAAAATTTTGTGAAGTATTTCAAATTAACATAGCAGATTTTTTATATTCTAATGCTGATGAGATCATTAAATCAAGTAAGCTTGATGAATTAGCTAAACAAAAATGTATTTTGCAGTTACAACAAATAGAAGTTAATCATAAATATTTAACTGAAAGGAAACAATATGATAAAGGTAGAAGTAACAAAGATATGGTTGGGCAAAGTCTCGATCCGAGAACATATCTATAAAAAAGCTTTAAGGAAAAAAGAATCTTTAGGCATAACTCATGGTAAAGAATATATGTTCATACCATATGAAAAATTAAAAACTGCCAAAAGTTACACCGACCAAGCTTTTAAAAGCAAGTATAATGGGAAAGAATATAGACTTGTAGATTTTGATTGGAAACCTTATAAAGAAGAAAATACAAATCAAAGGAGTTTATTATGAGTGGAGAAGATTTTTTAGATATACCTAAAGAAGACGAAACTCAACAACCAACACCAGAAGAACAATATTTCAGTAGATCAAAAAATCAATGGTTATATGTTTCTGATATGTCAGATATGCATGTAAGACGTGCTTTCAAAAGATTACTTAGAATGATAAGACTAGGTCAGCTAATAGAATTATCTGAATATAGTGGAGATAATAAAAATGATATTGAAAATGAACTAACTGCTATTGAAAATCACATAAATAAAATAAAGGATAAATTAAATGACTAAAAAAGAATGGGAAGAACATTGTAAATGGCTTGATACATTTAGAGGCAAAACTGTTACTAAAAAAGATGGCTGAATTAAATCATATACATTTTGAAATTATAGATAGAAATAAACATAGATTTCATATGAAAAAAAAGGAAAAGGAAAGATTTGATAAATTAAAACAGATAGGTTGTATAGCTTGTCAAAAAAAAGGTTTATTTACTGAAGCAGTAATTCATCACATTAGAAAATTTACAGGCATTGGTTTACGACCTAGTCATGATCAAACTATTCCTTTGTGTCCTCAACATCATAATATGGGTAACGAATCAATACATTTAAATAAAACAAAATTTCAAGAACTGTTCGGTACAGAACTTGATCTATTAGAAGAAGTAAATCAACAAATCAACCAACTAGAAACAGGAGATATATTTTATGGAAAAGGAAATAAATAAATTTCACGCATTACAGTTATTTACAGATACATTTGCGGCAGAAACAGTACATTTAACTAATAATAAGATAGGAATTTATATTAGATTATTATGTTTTGCTTGGACTAAAAATGCTAAGCCATTTACAACTGAATCAGCTTTTAGGATTTGTCAATGTACTACTAATGATTGTTATATTGACGTTTATGAAGTTTTAGAAGAATTTTTTAAAGTAGAACGTGAGTGTGATGACAGAAACAAAAAAACTTGGTATCACAAAAGATTATTGCAAGAACATGAATATTTAACTGATAAATATCAAAGAAAATCAAGAGCTGGTAAGAAAGGTGCAGAAGCAAGATATTCTGCTAATGGCAACATCATAGCACCTATACCTAGTCCTATACCTATACCTAATAATAAATATGATGTTTCTTTTGAAGAACTTTGGAAAGCATTACACATTAGAAGAGGTTCTAAATTTAAAGCTTTTAAATTATGGCAAAAATTAAGCCCTGAACTACCTGAAGATAAAAAGCTTATAAACATCTATAATAGTCAAATACATGGTATTGAGAAAAAATACGTTCCTCATTTTACAACTTGGTTATCTGAAAAAAGGTGGGAATCAGATCATAACGAATATGTTGAAATACCTAATTTGATTGAAAGACTTAAAAATTTAGGTTACACATACATTGGTAGTGAGGGTAATTTTGAGAAATTTAGTAAAGATGGCAAAAATTATAGGATTGATCGCTTTGATGAAAAGCACCATATACAGTTAGAACAGTGAATTATAAACCTATAATTGTAAATAAAAAAAAATATTATTTTTATCGTATAGAGTGGGTTGATATTTTTGGTTCTGCTGGTCATAGTGATTATGAAAGTTTAAGTAAAATGAAACCAGCAAATAAAGTTACTTATGCGTTTTTATTTAAAAAAGATAAGAACAATGTAAGAACTTTTAGTACATATGATCTAAATGAAGAAGAATTTTCAGATTGCAATGTATTTCCTGTAGGTGTAATAGTTTCAATGAAAAAATTAAATATATGAAAATCGAAGAAATTAATCTAGATCAGATTATACCATATAAAAATAATCCTAGAGAAATATCAACTGAAGCTGTAGAAAAAGTTAAAAATTCTATATTAGAATACGGAAATAATCAACCTATCGTTATAGATCAAAATAATGTTATAGTGGTCGGTCATACTCGATTTAAAGCACTTAAATCTTTAGGTAAAAAAACTGCTTATGTAGTAAAAAAAGATTTTGATAAAAATAAAGCTATTGCTTATCGTATAATGGACAACAGAAGTGGCGAGGAATCTAAATGGTCAAATAAATTACTGAAAGAAGAAATCAAATTATTAAGTGATGAAAAATTTAATTTAGATTTAACAGGGTTTGATACTTCAGAGATAGATTCAATGTTTTTTAAAGAAGAAACACTTGATACCGATATTGGTGGCGAAGAATTTACAGGTGCTATAAATGACGTAAAAATGATACAATTATTTTTTAATCCAAATAATGAAGAAGCTTTTAAAAAAGCAGTAGAACAAATATCGCAAAAACACAACATTGATAACATTAGTGATGCAGTTTTATTAGCAGTTAAAAATGAAGCAGATAATAGCTAAAGAAGTTCTAGACCTAGATCAAATAAAAAAACTTGAGGGAACTTTTATAACTGAAAAACACATTGATCATTTAATAGAAGAAAATACTATCGTTACTAATAAAAGTGGCAAATTAATTGCTGTTTTAATTAAGAATGCTATTGATAAAAATATTTTAAATTCAAGTAGATCATCATTTAGAAAAGCTGGTAAACGTGGTTCTAATAATAGAGGCATGGCTTCTGGATTAATAAGTCAGTTTTACAAAGTAGGCGACAAGATAGGCGACAGAACTATAGGGAAGATTGATGGTACTAGATATACACCAATCAATATTAAAAATGGCAAATTATCAAAAACAAGTTACGCATTAACTGTAAACAGTAGTACAGTAGGATTTAGTGATAGATACCCAAGAATACCTTATTGCAGAACAACAGCTTTTAGTCAAAAACACTTAAAAGAATATAATTTAATGATACCTTATATAAAACAAATAGATAATCTTTATAAACAGTACGCACCATACAATTATGATTTACAAAAAAAAGTTGCTGATGCGACAAGTCAAGATTTTGTTATTAAAGGCACAGCATTTACCACAGCTACAGTAAACAGAAATTATAGAACAGCATGTCATTATGATGCTGGAGATTTTAAACATGGGTTTGGTAATTTAGGTGTTTTATCTGTAGGCAATTATAAAGGAGCTTATACTGTGATTCCTAAGTTCGGCATAGGTTTGAATTTAAGAGATGGAGATGTAGCTTTATTTGATGTACATGAATTACATGGTAATACTGAAATAAAACAGATTGGATATTCTGAAAGGATTAGTGTAGTTTGTTATTATCGAGAAAAAATGATTTACTGTGGAAACTCAGAATATGAATTAAATCGTGCTAAACAAGGCACTAAAACAATATTTAATGATGAAGAAAAAAAAAGGGCGAAAGAAATTTACGCAAAATTAAATGTTTAATATGCATTATGCTATGGCAAATACAGTAATTGAAGAACCATTGATTTACCCTATTTTAATACCAACTAAAAATAGACCTGAGGGTAAAAGTTTTAAATTATTACAAGATTTACCATGTCATAAATACATTATAGTTGAACCACAAGATTTTGAAAAATATATACATTTAAACGAAGACTATACAGTAATTAAAATGCCAGAAAACAACATGGGATTACCTTATGCTAGAAACTTTTTAAAAAAATTTGCAGAAAAAAAGTATGATTGGTGGTGGCAGATAGATGATGATATAAGTGGATTTTTTGAAACTAAAAATAGAAAAAACGTAAAAATATCGCCTGATAAAGCCCTCTACGAAGCCCAACAACTCTTTAAAAAGCTTCCTGTCGCTATAGGTAGCTTAGAATATCAACAATTTGCATGGTCACAAACTAAAGATTTTAAACTCAACAGCTATGCTGATTGCGTTGTATGTTTTAACACAAAAAGGACAAAACCCTACTCTTACGACAATAATCAACAACTTAAACAAGATAGGGATATGGTGTTACAAGTTTTAAGTGATGGTCAGTTTACAATGAGAACAAGTACAATATCATTCGGCGCACCAACTATGGGTACTAATAAAGGTGGGTTACAATCAGTCTATAGAGCAGAAAAAGAAAAAACATCAGTAGAAAATTTAATCAAAAAATGGGGAAAAAACATAGTAACCATGCAGATTAAAGATCAAGCACAGGGTAAACGATATGATGCAAAAATTAATTGGAAAAGATTCAAAGTTAATATAAATGTTTAAGTATGGCAAGACCAATTAAAAAAGTAGATACACAAGCTATACAAAAATTAGCACAAATGCACTGCACATATGAAGAAATAGCAGAGTTTTTAGATGTTAGCACTAAGACTTTACAAAGGAATTATGTCCACCTTATAAAAAAGGGACGAGAGATGGGCAAAATAAGTTTAAGACGTGCACAGTTTGAAAAAGCGATAGGTGGTAATGTAGCTATGATGATATGGCTAGGGAAACAACATTTAGATCAAAGAGATAAAATTGAACAAACTAATTACAATGAACCACTACCACTTATAATTGAAGCTAAATCAGAAAATGGCAAAGAAAAAAGGTAATCTATTTGGACAAACTGTTGAATATACAAAAACTATTAAAGGTACTTCTATTGGAAGAAAACCTATAACAAGCACTATGAACAAAAACACTAGAAGACAAAAAGGGAAAGGCAAGTACCGTGGCCAAGGGAAGAAATAACTTTTATCCTGATGGTACATTTATACCATATCAAATGCCTCAAGACTTTAGGAAATCAACAACTAAAGAAGCATGTGGTAACTGTGGTATGTACTCTAATAGAAGATCATTTTGTGGTGTATTCCAAACTATAGGTGTAAAGGATAATTTTATTTGTGGTAAGTGGAGAGAAAGACACTTTAAAAGATAAATCTTATATGATAAACAACCTTTATGGCAAAATATAAAGGTAGATCAGTTAAACTTAACAAACCAATGCGTGGTGACGTTAAAAAATTTAAAGTCTTTGTTCGTAATCGTAAAACAGGGCGAGTAGTCAAAGTTAATTTTGGAGATAAAAATTTAACTATCAAAAAAAATATACCAGCTAGAAAAAGATCATTTATGGCGAGGTTTCGTCCTATCTTGGCTAAAGCTAGAAGATCAGGTAAGCAACTCAACACCACACCTGTTTATTGGGCTGTTAAATCATGGCAGAAAGGTTTTAGAATATGATTGATAGGATTGCATTCGCTATATTTGGATTCTTTGATAAGTTAGGAGAATTAATAGATAAGTTATTTGTAGAAAAAAAAAGGAAAAAGAAAAAATAATTTATGGGTAGGACAATGAACTATTACTTTACAGGAATATTGATATTAGGTTTTGTATTACTTGCATTTTGTGTGAGGCCAATGTGAGCAACAAACCATTAACCATTTCTGAAGAAGCAAAAGTTTCAATGCCTATGAAGACAGTAGCTAGTCTTATATCAATAGTTGCAATAGGTGTATGGGGATACTTTGGAATAATAGAAACTCAAAATCAATTATCTACAAGATTAGAATTAATGGAAAAAGATTTAACTGAAAATACAGATTTTAGAATTAAGTGGCCAAGAGGACAATTAGGTTCTTTACCAGCAGATAGCGAACAGTTTATGTTAATAGAAGATTTATATAAACAAGTTGAAAAGTTACAAGTACAACAAGAATCAGGTATGCATAATAAAGTTAATATTGAGTTTTTACAAAAACAAGTAGAAAAGCTTTTAGATGATGTAGAAAAATTAAAAGATGCAAATAGAGAGATAGTTTATAAAAATGGGAGTTATAATTGACCGAGTTAGTAGTAGCATTATTGATGTTTGTTAATGGAGAAATCAAGGAAGCAAGATTGCAAGTTGATGGTATGGCACAATGTTTGCGTGGTAAAAGACAAGCTGAAAGACAATATAGTGAATCTGTATCTTATAAATGTTATAAAGGAATGGCAGAATTAGAATCTAACATTGATGGTAGTAAAAGCATCAAGAAACTGATTTTAGAATGAAATTTATTCTAGTTTTATCTCTTTGTTCATCTTTAACACAAACATGTCAAACTTTAGGAATACCACCAGAAAGATTTGATACTTGGTCAGAATGTGTTAAATCTGGTGCAGAACAAATAATAAAAACTACAGAAAGATTTGAAGAAAAATTTAATAAACAAAGATTGGTTGTAAGTTATTTTTGCAATGAAGATCACTCTAACAAAACCACAACATGAAGTATCGTCATCTGATAAAAGATTTAGAGTATTAGTATCTGGTCGTAGGTTTGGTAAAACTTATTTATGCATAACTGAGATGATGAAATATGCTTCGAAAGTAAAACAAAATATTTGGTATGTAGCACCAACTTTTAAAATGGCTAGGGAGATAGTGTGGTCGCAGTTAAAAGAAATATTACACAGTTTTAATTGGGTTGATACTATCAATGAATCTAACTTACAAATTACAATAAAAAAAACAGGCAGTAAAATATCATTAAAAGGTTGTGAGAATTACGATAGTCTTAGGGGGACAGGATTAGATTTTTTAATACTTGATGAGTTTGCAGATATAGATGAAAAAGCTTGGACAGAAGTTTTAAGGGCATCTGTTGCTGATACAGTTGGGGATGTACTTATGTGTGGGTCGCCTAAAGGTTTTGGTAATTGGGCATATCGTATGTACTTAAAAGGTAAGGAAGACAAGGAATGGGATAGTTTTCAATTTACTACTTTGCAAGGTGGTATGGTTAGTAAAGAAGAAATAGAACAAGCTAAACAAGACATTGATATTAGAACATTTAGACAAGAGTTTGAGGGTACGTTTGAAAACTATGCTGGTGCTGTATATTATAACTTTCATGCTGTAGAAAACGTAAAAGAAAAAAAAATAGATTGGTCAAAACCTTTACATATTGGTCTTGATTTTAACGTAGATCCAATGAGTGCCTCAGTTGCACAAATTGATAAAGATATAATTCACTTCGTTGATGAGATAGTAATTTATTCAAGTAATACTGATGAAATGGTAGAAGAAATAAGAAACAGATATGGAAGTAAAACTAAAATTTTTGTTTATCCTGACCCAGCATGTCGGCAACGTAAAACTTCTGCTGGTGGTAGAACTGATTTAACTATACTGCAAAATGCTGGCTTTAATGTAAAATGTAAATTAAAACATAGCCCTATTAGAGATCGTATCAATGCGGTAAACTCAAGATTAAAATCTGCTGATGGTAAAAGGTATATTTTTGTTTCTCCATCTTGCAAAACTATGATAAAAGGTTTACAAAGGCAGATATACAAGGAAAACACAAATATTCCTGACAAGGAAGAAGGCTTTGATCATATGAACGATAGTATCGGATATTTAATAGAAATAGTAAAACCTTTAATAGCACAATCTCAACCTTTTAAACCTAGTAGATGGACACATAAATAATGGCTTACGAAAGAGATGAAATTTTAGATACCCATAAGGATTACAAAGAAAACGTAAATCTTTGGGAATATTACATAAGATCATTTAATGGTGGTTACGATTATATGGTAGGTCAATATCTTAATAGATACAACTTAGAACTTGATAACGAATTTAATCAAAGACTTGCGAACACTCCTTGTGATAATCATTGTAAAAATATAATTCAAATTTATTCATCATTTTTGTTTAGGGTAAAACCTAGTAGAGATTTTGGTGCTATGGCTGATGAGCCTAGTTTAGAATCATTCTTAAAAGATACTGACCTTGAGGGTAACAGTTTTGATTCAGTAATTAAACAAGCACAAAATTATTCTTCTATTTATGGTCATTGTTTTATGATCTTAGATAAACCTAAAATTCAAACTAATACTAGAGCAGAAGAACTACAACAAGATATTAGACCTTATCTTTCAATTATTACACCAGAAAATGTTTTAGATTGGAATTTTAAAAGGGAGTTAAATGGTAAATATACTTTAGACTACTTAAAAATTAGAGAAGAAGTAGATCGTGATGGTGGAACTTATATGAGGCTGTGGTATCTTGATAGAGTAGATACTGTTTACATGAAAGACGATAGAACTGAGCCTGTTGTAATAGATACTGCCGATAATCTGATTGGCAAAATACCAGCAGTTATTTTATATAATGCTAAGTCACACAAACGAGGCATTGGTCAATCAGATCTAGTAGATATTGCTGATTTACAAAAATCTATTTACAATGAATTTTCTGAAATAGAACAATTAATAAGATTAACAAACCACCCATCATTAGTTAAAACTCCAAGTGTAAATGCTAGTGCTGGTGCTGGTGCTATTATAGAAATGCCTGATGAAATGGAACCAAATTTAAAACCATATCTACTTCAACCATCTGGTCAAAACTTACAAGCAATTATGGATTCTATAAATTCAAAAGTAAACACTATCAACAGGATAGCACACACAGGTGCAGTAAGAACTACTAAAACGCAAGTATCATCTGGAATAGCTTTGCAAACTGAGTTTGAAATGTTAAACGCAAGACTATCAGAAAAGGCAGATAATCTTCAAATAGCAGAAGAACAATTATTTAGATTATACGCATTATTTCAAAATGCTATGTTTGATGGAGAAATAAATTATCCTGACAGTTTCAATATTAGAGATTATGCGGCTGACCTAGTTTATTACCAACAAGCAAAAGCATTAAATTTAGATTCGCCTACATTTGCTAAAGAAGTTGATAAAGAAATAGCTAGAGCAGTAATTGATGATAATGAAAAATTAAATATGATCTTTGACGAAATAGAACAACAAAAAGAACTTGGACAATTTACACAAGACGAGGCAGAACAACCTGATCAAGAGGTAGAGGAAGAAGAAGTTTAATGAATGGCGGATATTGTAGAAAACTTTGCGAATTATCGTATTAGGGCTATAGAAGTAGCAGAAGCAGAATACTACGAACAATTAATTACGACCTTAGATAAAATTGAAAGAGAAGTTGTTTCTTTAGCTGGTAAAAAATTACCATTAGATAATCAAGGAAGATTATTTGAACTTAAATCAGCCATAGCAGTTCAACCTTTAATTAGGCAAGTTTTAGAAAAAGAATATTTAACTTGGTCAGATAATGTAGTTAGACAAGGTTATACAAAACAAGCTAAGCGAATAGAAAAAGCTTTTAAAACTATAGGCAATATTCCTATAGAGTTTCAGCAACTTACTGAATCTGATTTAACATTAATACAAAATTTAAAAAGACAATCATTTACACAATTTAAAGATATATCAAATACATTTACTAGAACACTATCTCAAAAAGTTTATCAATATACACTTATCAATGCTGACCCTATAGATTTAGAAAAAGAATTAAGGCAAACTATAAATGGTATTTATGCAAGTGCTGATGACAGAGAAATAAATAAATTAGTAAAAACAATAAAAGCAGATGATATTAGATTAAAAAAAATGGACAGAAGATCAGCAACAGCTAAAGCTTTGAGGCAGAAACTTGACAAAAATATAGCAATATTACAGTCAAAATATGCTTCAGATAGGGCTGGAGAAAACATGAAAAGATATGCTGGACAACTATTAAATGATTCGTTAAGACAATTTGATGCACAGTTAAATTTAGCAAAAAGCAAAGATGCTGGTTTAACTTTTGTAAAATATTTTGGTAGCATAATACCTACTACCAGAAGACATTGTTCGCTTGTAAGGTCAGGCAGTTATGACAAAAGAGCAAGTGGACTATTTACGATTGATGAAGTACGAAAACTATGGTCATCAAGAAGTTGGTCAGGGAAACAATCTGGCGATCCTCTTATTGTTCGTGGTGGGTATAACTGTCGTCATCAATGGAGCTATGTCAATCCTGATTGGTATGACAAAGTGGGCAATTTAATAATTGAATAGGAGTAAAATGTCAGAAGAAACAAAGGTAGTTGAACCTCAAACTCAACAAACAGAAACACAAGCTAGTGAGCCTGTAGTAGAAAAAGCACCAGAACAAACTTTCACTCAGCAACAATTAGATAATATAATTAAACAAAGGTTAGATGCTGAAAAGAAAAAAAACGAAAGGCAATTAGAAGAAACTAGAAAACAAGCAGAAGAAGTTGAAAAACAAAAACAAATACAAGAAGCTAAAACTAAAGCTGATCTTGAAAAACTTATGCAAGAAAGGATAGCTGAAAAAGATAATGAAATTAGTAGATATAAAAATGAAATCAAAAAAGAAAGAATAGATAATAATATTTTATCTGTTGCTTCTCAAAATAAAGCTATATCGCCAAGTCAAGTGGTTGCTCTTATGAAAGATAAGGTAAGACTTACAGATGATAATAGAGTTGAAATACTTGATAATAATTCTAATGTACGTTATAACCCAAAGGGAGAACTACTTACGATTGAAGAATCAGTCAAGGAGTTTTTAGATGCAAACCCACATTTCCGTCAAGGGTCTTTGTCTGGAACAGGAAGCCAGAGTGCTATCGAGGGGAAAACTGTAAAACCTTTTAATATTCAGGACTTAGATTTATCAAAACCAGAAGATCGTTTAAAGTATTCAGAGTATCGTAAAAAACGTGATGCTGGTGCGATAGAGATAAACTTAAATAATAAATAATTAAACGGAGATAAATAAAATGGCAAACGAAAGTACAAGTTCAACGCTCTCGGAACTATACACTGAGATCGTTGCAGAAGCACAATTCGTTGCTCAAGAACAATCTATCATGAGAAATCTTGTAAGAAATTATGCGATTTCAGGTGGTGGTAAAGCAGTAGAAGTTCCGATTTATTCGGCAGTTTCTGCGGCAGCAGTATCAGAAGCAACGGATTTATCAAACACAGCTATTGACCCTAGTTCAGTAACAATTACTGCGTCAGAAGTTGGTGTTATGACAACTCTAACTGATTTAGCAAGAAACTCTGCACCAAGAAATGTTGCGGCAGATATTGGTAGATTGTTTGGAGAAGCTGTAGCTAAAAAACAAGACCAAGATTTAATTGGATTGTTTGATAGCTTCTCAGTAACTTTAGGAGATGGTACAGGCGCAATTAGTGCGGCATCAGTATTTAATGTTGCATCTACTTTAAGAGCAAACGCATTAAATCTAAATGATTGTGCAGTAGTACTACACCCTAAAATAGCTTATGATTTAAAAGCTAATTTAACTAACACATTTGCTAATCCAAATGCTGGTGACTTACAAAACGAAGCAATGAGATCAGGTTTTGTTGGCTCTCTTGCTGGTTTAAGAATATTTGAAACTTCAAATATGTCTAACACAGGAACAGCTGGTGATTACAAAGGTGCGGCGATGCACAGAGATGCATTAGCATTAGCTGAAATGCAAGGTCTAAAAATCGAAACTCAAAGAGATGCTTCTCTAAGAGCTGACGAGATTGTGGCTACAGCAGTATATGGTGTTGGAGAAATCCATGATTCATATGGTGTTGAAATGCACTTCGATTCATCAATCCAATAATAATTGGATACTTTGTGAGGGTGGGAAACTGCCCTCGCAACTAACAAAGGAGATGAAATGGTAAAATTAAAATTAGAAAATTCAGAAAAAATTAAATTACAAAAAGGCAATAAGATTATTGAAAGACCTTTTGTTGATTATCAAGCTAACAAAAAAGTTTGGGAATTTAGAGGTTTTAAACCTGTAAAAGATGTAGTAAAAGAAGAAAAGGTTGTTGAGTTAAAACCTAAACGTAAAACAAGGAAGAAAAAAGATGAATAAATGGATTTGGAAACAAACAAGAAAGTGGTCTAAATGGGTATGGGTAAAAGCAAAAAATAACCCTATGTACTCTATACCATTAGTATTAATTATAGCGTATTTGATTTGGAGTAATTAATGGCTAATTATACAGGCTCAGATGTTATTGTTGCTGGAGACGTTACTAAATATCAACCAGATGCGTTTGGATTCGGTATTGCGGCTGGAGATACAGAAGCAGTAAATTTTTTTGCACAAACTACTAATGATATTTTAAGACAGTTAAGAGTAGAGTGGTGGCCTGTATATAAGCAAAACATATTTACAGATATTACAGTTTTAAATACTGCTGAGATGGTAAATACAAAAGTTAATTTAGATCAATTTGAAAGAGCAGGAGTTTATTTATTTATTGGTAGATTTCTTGCACCAGCATTATCAAAGTTTAGACCAGAAGCTGACAAAGATAGATTTGAAAGAATGAGTGAATATTATATGTCAGAATATAACAAAGAATGGCAATCAATATTAGAAGATGGTGTTGAGTATGATACAGATGCGTCAGGAACTATATCTGTAAATGAAAGAGAACCATTGCATGGGTTTAGAAGACTTAGCAGATAATGGCAGTCAATATACAAATTAAATCAAACGTAAAAAACCTACAAGCAAGATACATTAAATTTTCTCATAAATTTCCTGGCATAGTTAAAATGGGTTTAGAACAAGCTGGACAATTTTTAAAAACAGCTATATTGCACAGAACAGATAGAGGACAAGATATTAATAGGAAAACATTTGTAGCTTATTCAAGTGGATATGCAGAAGCCAAAGGTAAAAGCAGAGTTGATTTGCAAGACACTAATAGAATGTTACAATCAATAGATTCAAAAGTAATTTCAAGAAATAAAGCACAAGTTTATTTTAGAAGTGGTAGAGAAGCAACAAAGGCATTTTGGCACCAAACAGGTGCTGGTAATCTTCCTGTTAGAAAATTTTTTGGTTATGATAAAAAGCTAGAACGTGTTATACAAAAAAACTTTGAAAAATTTATAAACAAACAAATTAGAAGATTAAACATATGAGTGTAAGGGAAAATATAGCATCTAATTTAGTAACAACTGTTCAAGCGGTTAGTAGTCCTAGTATTAAAAAAGTTTCACGACAACCATTTCCATTAGACGAATTATCACAACAACAATATCCAGCAGTTTTAATTCAAACAATAGAAGAAACAAAAGAAGATCAAGAACTAGGTAGTGGTGCTAAAACAAGAATTGCTAATTTAGAATTTGGTATTACAGGATATGTAAAAACAAATGAGGACAATATAGATACTGCAAGAAACAATCTAGCTAGTGCTATTGAAACACAATTAGAATCAGATATTACAAGAGGTGGTAATGCATTAGATACAGAAGTTATATCTATTGAAACTGACGCTGGTAGTTTATTTCCTTATGGCGCAGTATTAATGACAGTTAGAGTAATGTATGAACATCAAGCGGCGACACCATAATGAAAGCACAAAAAGTAATAGATAAATTAGAAAGTAAATTAGATAATATTGAAAAATTAGTAGATGAAATATCTCTACTTTGTATGGACGCAAGACAACAAATAGACAAATTTAATGAAAATGAACATATTGAAGACTTTCCAGAATTAGATGAATTTAATAACGAAGAAGATATTGACGAGGAAGAAGATAAATAGTAAAAGGCATTATGGCTAAAGATATTAAATTATACAAAGATGGGAACGAAATAACTATTAACGAAACTCAACTTGATAATTTTTTAGCACTTGGCTGGACGCAAGAAGAAAATAAATCTAAACCGAAAAAGGATAAAGTTAAATGGCAACACATCACGGAAAAGAAGGAGTAGTAACTGCTGGTGGAACTGCAATCGGAGAATTGACAGGATTCACTATTGAAACTACAGGAGATGTTGTAGAAGATACTCAATTATCAGATGCAACAAAATCATTCGTAGCTGGTAGAACTTCGTTCTCTGGTACATTAGAAATGCACTATGACGAAACAGACGCACAACAACAAACTTTAACTGCTGGTTCTTCAATATCTTTCATATTACTTCCTGAGGGTAATACATCAGGAGATGAAAGTTTTACAGGAACAGGAATAATTACAGGAATGTCAGTTAATAATGCTATGGATGGTATTGTTTCAAGATCAGTTACTTTTCAAGGAACAGGCGCATTAACAAGAGGTACTGTCTAATAATATTTTATGTCAATTCTTGATAGTGCTAAATCGCATTTTGAATCTTTAGGTGTTCAATCTATTGAAGTACCTGAATGGAAAGATACTGATGGTAACCCAAGTATAATTTATTGGAATCCTATTAATCTGTACGAAAAGAGTATCCTTTTTAAAAAGTCAGATAATATGAATGATGTCAGTATATTAGCGGATGTGCTAGTAATGAAAGCTATTGACAAAGATGGTAAGAAATTATTTGAAGCCAAAGATAAACTAGCTTTGATGTATAAAGTTGATTCTGATGTCCTATCAAGGATAGCCACTGCCATGGTACAAGCTGTAAGTCCCGAAGAAGTAAAAAAAAACTAAACTCAACACCTGAATTAAAAAATTTACTTATTGTTGCTGATAGGTTAAAAATAACTCTATCTGAACTTTTAAAAATGGAAGTTTGGGAGTATAATCATTGGCTAGGTTACATGATGACAGAGCAAGAAAAATACGAATCAGAATTAAGGAAAGCAAAACATAAGTAATGGCACAAAATCTAAAAATAAATATTCTTGCACAAGATAAAACTAAACAAGCATTTAATGGTATTAGAGGAAGATTATCAGGTTTAAAAAATGCAGTATTATCTGTCAAAGGTGCATTAGTAGGTATTGGTGCTGGTTTAGTAGTTAAACAGTTCGTTGATGTAGGAAGAACAGTAGAAGATTTACAAGTAAGATTAAAACAATTATTTGGTAGTACTCAAGAGGGTGCTAAAGCTTTCCAAGTAATGACAGACTTTGCGGCAAAAGTACCTTTCTCATTAGAACAAATCCAAGCAGCATCAGGAAATTTAGCAGTAGTTGCTGGCGACGCAGATAGATTATCAAAAATTTTAGAAATAACAGGTAATGTTGCGGCAGTTACAGGAATAGACTTTCAAACTGCTGGGGAACAAATACAAAGAGCATTCTCATCTGGTATAGCTAGTGCTGATATATTCAGAGAACGTGGTGTTAGAGATATGCTTGGCTTTTCTGCTGGTGCATCAGTTTCAGCTGAAGAAACTATAAAAGCATTTGAAAAAGTTTTTGGTAAAGGTGGTAGATTTGGTGGTGCTACTGACGAACTCGCACAAACATTTACAGGAACATTATCTATGCTTTCAGATAGTGTATTTAAATTTCAAAAAAGAGTAGCGGACAAAGAATTTTTTGCATCACTAAAAAAAGAGTTCCAAGATTTAGATAAATTTATAAAAGATAACGAAGCAACTTTTAATGATATTGCAGATGCTATAGGTCTTGTTTTAACAGGTGCTATAAAACTTTTATCAGGTGCAATTAAAACTGTAGCAACTGCTGTAGATATAGTAACAACAGCATATGAACATTTAATTCACGCAGTTAATTTAATATTACCAAAACAATTAGAAATAAATATTAAAACAAAAGAACAAAGACAAATTGAAAGAGATATTGCTAAAATAGAAGTAGAGAAATTTAATAGAGTTGCTAGAATTTTATCTGAAACAAATAAAGTAAATGTATCTTTAGCAAAACAAACTAAAGAAGTTAAAAAGCAAAAACAAGAATATAAAAATATACATGAAGCACATTTAAAACATAAAAAACAAGTTGAAGCAGAAAACTCACTTAGAATAGAAGTTCTTGATAAAATTACAAAACAAAATAAAGAATTTAGTATATCAAAAAGTATTTTTGAGGGAATCAACAAAGGTGTAAGTGCTTTCTCAACAGGATTAGCAGAAGCACTTGTGTTAGGTAAAAGTTTAAATAAAAGTTTCAAAGAGTTTGCACAAGCAATATTAGTAGAAGTTATTGCTAAAACTATAGAAAGAATAACATTATTAGGTATAGAAAAATTATTATCAGAAACTATTTTCAAAACAGAAGAAAATAAAACAAAAGAAATAGAAAAACAAAATAAAAAACTTAAACAACAAATGGCACTTAAAACAGCTGGTACTGTACTCTCTTTTTTTGGATTACCATTTTTTGATAAAGGTGGTGCAGTATCAAAAGGCAAACCAATCGTAGTTGGAGAAAGAGGTCCAGAATTATTTGTACCAAATCAAACAGGGCAAATTACACAATCAGCTAGAGGTACATCAGGAGGTGCAGTAAATGTTAATTTTAATATTAATACTGTCGATGCTTCTGGTTTTGAAGAACTACTTGTAAGATCAAGAGGAACTATAACACAATTAATTAATAGTGCTGTTAATGAAAGAGGAAGAGAGGCTTTAATTTAATGTCAGGTGCTTTTCCAATATCTACTGCTAGCTTTGAAACAATGGGATTTAGGTCTATACAAAATACTATTATTTCAAAATCTCAATCAGGTAAGAAGCTTGCTAGACAAATCGATGGTCAAAGATTTGGATTTACTGCAAAAATTATTACTGCAAAAAGAGATGAAGTTTATGGTGCCTTGATGGCATTTATTGTTAAACAAAGATCAGGTAAAGAAAATTTTACTATTACACCACCAGAGCTTAAAAATGCTAAAGGACATGAAAACGGAACTGTATTAGTTAATGGTGTACACGCAGTTGGAGACACCACTATTGCTATGGACGGATTTGCACATGATGGTACTCAAAGATTTAAAGCTGGAGATATGATAAAATTTGCAAGTCATAGTAAAGTTTATATGGTTGTGGAAGACGTAACAGCCTCATCTAATGCGGCGACAGTAACTATTGAGCCACCACTTATTACAGCTTTGAGTGATAATTCAGTAGTAACCTATGACAATGTTCCTTTTACAGTTTATTTAACTAATGATGTCCAAGAGTTTGGATCTGTTGGTGCAACACATGATGGTAATATTTTATATCAATTTGAATTAGACGTTGAAGAAGCACTTTAATGGCAAAATACCTTATTAGGCATCACGTTACTGCTGATTTTTTTGCAGAAAAAGTAGTAGATGAAAGTGAGATAGATACTATTAAAAATGATTTAAAAGCAAATACTATTCCTAATGGAAGTTTTAGTTTTGTTATGTTAAAAGGAACAGAACGAACAATAAGAACAACATACGAATTATATGACGAGAAGCTTAACATCAGCAGTAAAGACAGAACTAGCGACTAATGATATACGACCAATACACCTTATCACTATTGGTTTCAATAGCCCTGTTAATATCACTGATTGTTCTTTTTCGCTAACTTCATCAGTATCAGGTAGCAGTGTTACATATTCAGCAAGTGATTTTATTTTAGGTTTATCAAATTTTACAGAAGAAACTGAATTAAGTAAATCAAGTATAGGTTTATCTTTATCAGGTGCAGATCAAACTTTTATATCAACAGTATTAAATGAAAATGTAATTAATGATTCAGTAGATATTTACAGAGGATTTTTAAATGATTCTAATGCACTTATTTCAGATCCCTTTTTATTATATAAAGGTCAAATAGATGAGTTTGCAATACAAGAAACTGATACAGAAAGTACAGTATCTTTATCAATAGTATCTCATTGGGCAGATTTTGAAAAAAAAAATGGTCGTAAAACAAATAATACATCTCAACAAAGATTTTTTAGTACAGATGTAGGAATGGATTTTAGTTCTCAAACAGTTCAAGATATTAAGTGGGGTAGAGCATAATGGGATTTGGAAGTTTTTTCAAAGCGATAACTAAAATATTTAAACCTATTATTAAAATAGTAACAAAAGCAATATCTTGGTTAGCACCTAAACCAGAAATACCAGATTTTGGAACAGAAGAATTTGATGACTATGAAAAAGGTATTTTAGTTAATAAACAATCAAATGATGCTAGTGTTCCTGTAATTTATGGAGAAAGATTAGTCGGTGGTACTAGAGTGTTCATGGAAACTTCTGGAACTGATAATACATATTTATATATGGCCATAGTCATGTCAGAGGGAGAAATTAACTCTATTGAAGAAGTAAGAGTTGATGACAAAGCTGTTACATGGGCGTCTAGCTTAACAGATGGAACAGAAGTAGAAGTAGGAAGTGGAGATAGTAATTTTTATAAAGATAGCACTAGCTTAATTAGAATAGAACCACACTTTGGTACTGACGGACAATCAGCTTCAAGTTTATTATCAACATTATCTAATTGGGGAAGTAATCACAAATTAAGTGGTTTATGTTATTTAGCATTAAGGTTTAAATGGAATCAAGATGTATTTAGTTCAATACCAAAAGTACAAGCTAAAATAAAAGGTAAAAAAGTTGTCGCTTATAATTCCAGTTTAGTTGCACAAACATCTGCATACTCAACTAATCCAGCATGGTGTTTGTTAGATTATTTAACTAATGCAAGATATGGAAAAGGTTTAGCGATTACTGATATTGATTTACAAAGTTTTTATGATGCTTCTGTAGTATGCACAACACAAGTTACACCATACTCAAGTGCCTCTAATATTAATATTTTTGACACTAATGCAGTTTTAGATACTTCAAAAAAAGTAATTGAAAATGTAAGAGAATTAATAAAAGGTTGTAGAGGATATTTACCTTATACGTCAGGAAAATATAAATTAGTAATTGAAACAACAGGCACAGCTTCTATTACTTTAACCGAAGACGATATAATTGGTGGTTACAGTTTAGGCTCGCCAAATAAAAAAGATAAGTTCAATAGAGTTATAGTTTCGTTTATTAACCCAGATAGAAATTTTCAAGTTGATGAAGTACAGTTTCCACCTATTGATGATAGTAGTTTACCTAGTGCAGATCAACACTCAACAATGAAAACTGCTGATGGTGGCATATTACTTGAAGGAAGATTTGATTTCAAAACTTTAACATCTCCATATCAAGCTGAAGAAATGGCAGAAGTTATTTTGAGAAGATCGAGAGAAGCTTTAACATTATCTATAAGTGTTTCTTTTGATGCTTATGATTTAGCGATAGGAGATATAGTTAATATTACACATGCCTCATTAGGATTTAGTGCAAAACCTTTTAGAGTTTTAAGTTTATCTTTTAATGAAGATTATACAATAGGATTAGATTTAATTGAACATCAAGATAGTCATTACACATGGGCAACTAAAACACAAGCAACTACTATACCATCTACAAACTTACCAAACCCATTTAATATACAACCACCAGCAAGTTTGACTTTAACTGATGATTTAGTTGAATATTCTGATGGTACAGTATTAACAAGATTATTAATTACTATCGGTGCTTCAACAGATCAGTTTGTTGAAGATTATGAGGTAGAAGTTAAACAAACTTTAGATAAAAATGGTAATTCAGTTACAGAAGATTATAAATTAGTTGGAGAGGGTAAAGCTATTAATTATCAAGTTCTAAACGTAATTGATGAGGCTACATATCAAGTCAGAGTTCGTGCAATAAATGGTTTAGGTGTAAGGTCTAGTTTTATTTCTGATACAAGAAAAATAATAGGTGCTACTGAAACACCAGCAGATGTAACTGACTTTAACATATCAATGGTTGGTTCAAATCAAATGCAGTTATCATGGACACCTGTGGAAGATTTAGATATTGAGTTTTATGAAATACGTTACTCAACAGGAGTAGGTACAACAGAATGGTTTGATACAACTAATTTAGTACAAGTACCTAGAAGAAAATCAAACAGTACTACTATCAATGCAATTAAACCACCTTATCATTTATACATAAAAGCAGTTGATAAATTAGGTAACGAATCTGCTAATCCAGCAATTATATCATCTAATGTAACTCAATTAGAAGCATTTAAAGATATTAGCACAGTAAATGAAGAACCAACTTTTGTTGGAACTTATTCCAATACTTTTTTAGGAGAAGACAGTAATAACAATCCAGCAGTTACATTAGATACTATTACATTGTTTGACGACAGATCAGGAAATTTTGATGATGCAGATAACTCTGGTTTTTTCTTTGATACAGGGGGGATAGCTAACAACATCACATCATCAGGAAATTATATTTTTAATAATAGCTTTAGTCTTGATGCTACTTATGATGCTACTTTTCAAGTTCAAATAACTATGCAATCTGATGACCCATACGATCAGTTTGATAGTGGTAGAGGTGCCTCACTCTTTGACGATGCTAAAGCACCATTTGATGGTAATGCACCAACAAATAATTCTGCTGTAATCCAAATAGGAAGTTCTACTTCAAGCTTAGCAAGTATATCTTCATTTACTACTATTGCTCAACAAGGTACATTTAAAGGGAGATATTTTAAATTCAGAACTTTACTAGCTTCATCAGATAATAAAGCAAGACCTCTAGTTACAGGATTACAAGTCAAATTAGTATTAGAAAAAAGGACAGAAACAGGAGATGATATATCTTCTGGCACATCTACTAAGTCAATTACATTTACAAATAATTTCTATGCAACACCTAACATTTCAGTCACAGGGCAAGATTTAGCTACAGGAGATTTCTTTATAGTTTCAAATAAATCTAAAACAGGGTTTGACATCACATTTAAAAATAGTAGTAATACAATAATAGATAAAACTTTCGACTATCAGGCAATCGGATATGGTTTGCAAAGTTAAACAAAAAGGAGTATAAGGAATTATGTCTCAAGTATCAGATGTAACATTGGCAAATCAAGCATTCGGAACTTTTCGTTCTGAACTCAACTCAATATTAGGTGCTTTAAATACTACTCATGTAGGCTCTTCTGCACCTGGCTCTGTTGCTCAAGGAACACTTTGGATTGATTCAGGTACTTCTGGATTTTTAAAATTAAAAATGAATGATGGAACAGATAACATAGAATTATTATCAGTTAATATTTCATCAAATGCAGTTACAAGCACTATGTCAGTAACAGGAACAATATCAGAAACTGACCCAAATGCTTTACCACTTGCGATAGCTTTAGGATAAAATATGGCAAATACATTTAAAGTAAAAACTAATGGTGCTATGCCAACAAGTGCTGGAACACCTTTAACACTTTACACAGTCCCTAATTCAACAACAACTGTTGTAATAGGTTTAGTTCTTTGCAACATACATTCAACTGCGGTTACAGCAGATGTTCAATTAGTATCAGATACATCAGATACAGAAACAAACGAAACAGTTTTATTAGCAAAAGACGTTAGCATTCCAGCTGGGTCATCTTTAGAATTATTAACAGGTGGTAAAGTTGTTGTTCAAGCAA
>Ga0160423_10000980_pt1 | contig 23808 bp, 18 predicted proteins | sample CRUFie14St8metaG_FD_108191 | JGI IMG/M metagenome (GOLD analysis project Ga0160423, IMG submission 108191) | Marine microbial communities from the Costa Rica Dome - CRUD Field 142mm St8 metaG | ecosystem: Environmental > Aquatic > Marine > Oceanic > Photic zone | place: Costa Rica: the Eastern...
AATAATAGTTTAGTAGATTTAGCAGGAAACTTACCAAATAATCATGTTCTAGTTTGTCAATTAAAAACTATGGATGGTGGTACTTTTGGAAATAAAGATGCTTATGGTATGACTGTTGAGCAAAATTATGGAAGTTATTCTTATCTTACATTAAAAGATGTAGTTAATAATTTTATTGTAGGATTTGTAGGACAAGACAAATTAATACCTAGAGCAAATAGAAGTGATATAATATTTCATGCAAAACGCGGTTTACAAGAATTTAGTTATGATACATTAAAAAGTATTAAATCACAAGAACTCACAATACCTCATAATTTAAGTGTAATATTACCTCAAGATTATGTTAATTATGTTAGAATATCTAGAATAGATGATTTAGGTGTTCAACGAATATATATCCTGCAAATAATTTAACTAATTCTCCTTATGAAATGCCTATACAAGATGAAACAGGAGAGCCTACACAAGATAATTTTGGTGAAAACTTAGAAGGAACTTCAATTACAGAAGATAGATGGTCTAAAGCAAATACAGATTTAATTAGTCAAAACTTTAATTTACAACTGTATAATGAAGGTATGGACTGGGCTGGTTATAACTGGGGTTATGGCGGTTATTGGTATTGGGGCTGGGGTGAACAGTACGGTATGTCACCGCAATATGCTCAATATAATGGTTGGTTTAATATGAATGAAAGAGAAGGTAAAGTTTCTTTTTCTAGTAATTTAGTAGGTCAATTAATAATATTAGAATACATTTCTGATGGACTTGCTTATGATTTAGATAGTAGAATACCTAAATTAGCAGAAGATGCTTTATACGCCTATATTTCGCATGCTATATTATCTACTAGAATTAATCAACCAGAATATATAGTACAAAGATTACGTAGAGAAAAAAGCGCTAAACTTAGAAACGCTAAAATTAGATTATCTAATATAAAACTTGATGAAATAGTTCAAGTAATGCGTGGAAAAGCTAAATGGATAAAAAGATAAAACATGCCACAAATAACTAATACTTTTCTAAAGTCTAAAATGAATAAAGACTTAGATAGTAGAATATTACCCAACGGCGAATATAGAGATGCACAAAATTTACAAATTAGTAAATCTGAAGGAGCTGAAGTAGGAGAGTTTGAAAACATACCTGGTAATACTAGATTAGCTTATTTATATACAGGTAGAAACGGTTCAGATTATACAGGTAAAATTATTGGTCAATGCACAGATGAGACTAATAATAATCTTTATATTATGAGTGCTGGCTATAATGGAGATGGTAGATGTCCTAGAGATTTAGTAGTATATGCAGACTCTACTGGTGTTACAGATCAAACTGTAATACAATTATATGATGCTGCAGGAAATTTATTAGATCCGTCAGTAGTAGGTATTGAATTAGGTATGGTATTATGGGGAGATAGTTGGAATGGTGTTCCATCTGGAGAAGGTGGACAAGGAGTAGATCCTATAGTTACTGATATAAATATTGCAAATGATAGAATTACATTAAGTCAAAGTGTTTCATTTGCAAATACTGGTATGGCACAAGGAGACACTATAAACATTGGATTTAATAATACAATACATAAATATAGTATAGATGATGATATTTTAACTTTACTTGTTAGAGGTGCTTTTTTAAATTTTCATCAAGACTTTAGAATACATGCTGCTAACCTAATAGATGATTTACTTTTTTGGACAGATAATAGAAATCAACCTAGAAAAATAAATGTACAAAATGCTAATCCATTAGCATTAACATCACCCACTCATTATGTTAATGAAGATCAAATATCTGTAGCTAAATATTATCCTTATGAAACACCTTTAGTATTACATCAAACTATTAGAGAGATTACTGGAGGTACTCAAGATGTAGTTAGAAAAGGGTATAGTTTAACTATGGCTGACACTACTAATATTCAAATAGGAGATATAGTAACTGGTTTTCCTGGTCAATTAGATACAGAATTATGGAATGTTATATTTATAGATCCAGGTGTTTCTGTAACTATTTATAATAATTTTAAAAGTGGAACTGCTGGTCCACCTTCACAGGCGCCAGGTACTTATGCTGGTACTACTATACCTATTACGTTTAGTAATACTACAATGAAAAATTCTAGTGAATTAAGATTAGCTAGAGGTTTTACAAGTACAGTTTCTACGCCTGCAGGTAACGTAGCAGTTGGAAACCCTATAACTATTGTGTATGATTTTAATAATACTAATTCAGAACAAACACCACAACCAACTCCAAGAGTAGGTGATTATATAATTAGTGACACGTTAGAAATAACAGGTACTGGAGCAGGTGCAATAACATTAGCTGATGAAGTTATAATATCTGAAATAACAACTATAACTCCAGGAACTAGCATTGTATTAACATTAACAAAACAGGTAACTATTGCGGCTGGTACAAATGATATTACTATTTCTCCAAATCCTAATTATAATTCTAGTTTCACAGGTGATCCTGATTTAATAGAAGAAAAATTTGTAAGATTTAGTTATAGATTTAAATATGAAGATAATGAATATTCACTAGCAGCTCCTTATACACAGATTTGTTTTATACCTAAACATGATGGTTATATAGGTGGAGGAAAACCAGAACAACTTCAAGATATGACTAACATATATGATTCTACAGTTGTTGAGTGGTTTACAAATAAAATAGATACAGTTTCATTAAAAATTCCTTTACCTGATGTAGAAGTTAGCGCGCGAGCAACTACTACTACAGCTGGCGTGGTTGCAGCTGGAACAGCAATAGCTTTAACAATTACAACTGGTACAATAAATGTAGGAGATGTTGTTATTAGCAACACTACAGGTGTTACAATACCAAAAGGTACTACAGTTACAGAAGTACAACCACTACAAATAAAATTAAGTAACAGCGTTACATTAGTAAATCCTACTGATTTTGAATTTTCTTTAAGTCCTACTACTAGTTTAATAAATAATTACAAAGTTACTGATATAGAGGTTTTATATAAAGAGTCTGATGCTTTGTCTACTAAAATATTAGAAACAATACCTGTAACAAGTACTATAAGTTCATTAGTAGAAGAAATACCTAATACAATAACTGGTTCGGGAACTCAATCATATTATAATTTTGATTATAAATCTATAAAACCTTATAGAACTTTACCAACTAGAGAACAAAACAGAGTATATGATAATGTACCAGTAAAAGCTTTAGCTCAAGAAATATCAGCTAATAGAGTTATTTATGGAAATTTTTTACAAGGACACACGCCGCCTAATAATCTTAATTATGAGGTTTTTAATGCAGATAAATCTGTAGCTTATAATAATTACGCTCAATATCCTAATCACTCTTTAAAACAAAACAGAAATTACCAAGCTGGTTTTGTATTATCAGATAGATATGGTAGAGCATCTAGTGTTATACTTTCTAGTAATGATACTGATCCTACAAAAAATGGGTCTACTGTTTATATTCCTTATAAAACATTTAATGATGTTGGTGGTTCAACTACTGCAATCGCAACAGGTGTTTCTCCAGATAGCACTACTATATATAAATGGTTAGGAAGTGTGTTAAGAGTAAGAGTCAATAATGGAATAACTCAAACAACAGCAAATCCTACTACTGGTGAACCTGGTTTATATAAATCTCAAAATGATACTAGTGTAGATGGTTTAATTATTAATGGAGGAGGAGTTGGTCATGCAGTAGGTGATATTATAAGCACTAATTATCCAACAGGTAATCGAGCTTATGGAGTTGGCTTGACATTTGAAGTAACAACAGTTGCTGCAGGAGTTATAACAGGTGTTAAAATTGTAAATCCAGGAACTGGTTACGCTAATGGACAGATATTATTTCAAACCGCTTCAACGGGCGCTGGTACTGGAGCTGTAGTTACAACTATTGTTAATGATCCAAACCCAACAGGTTGGCAATCTTATAAACTAGTTGTAAAACAACAAGAACAAGAATATTATAATGTATATTTACCTGGTTTTATTTCAGGTTATCCAGTTACCTTGACTAGTGAATATGGTAGAATAGGTTTTGCTGTATTATTAGGAGATAATATAAATAAAGTACCACGTGATTTAAGTGAAGTAGGACCTACGCAGAGTGAATTTGCAGCTTCAGTAAAATTATTTGGTAGAGTAAATAACCCAAACATTGACAATACGAGGAAACCAGGAGGTACTGGCACAAATTATTATAATAATAGAAAATATCCTTGGAATACTCAATATTTTCCAGGAAGAACAAGTGACGAAGCTGTTACAATTGGTAATATAGGATTTGGTGGTTTAGAATTAGCTAATTCACCGTTTTTTGCAGGTGCAACTCAAGGTGAATTTAGTAATTCATCTAATACAAATCTAGGTATAACTACTCCTCAAATTCCTTGGGGTATTGCAGGAGCTTTACAAAGTTTTTATAATCAAGAACAAAATCCTATAGCTATGGGATTAAAAATTGGAGCAGAAGAATCTCAACCTCAGTTAACTCAAGCATCATCTCCTCAATTAAATACTTTAGGCGCTAAAGTAACTAGTACTTCTTGGGGTACTGGTTTAGGAGCTTTAATAGGTTGTGCAACACCTTATTTAAGTGTTTCAGAAACTGAACCAGTTGAAAGTCAATTAGAAATATTTTATGAATCATCTACATCAGGTAATTTTGTAACACTTAATACACAAGTTGTAAATGATTATCCAGGTGTTTCTGGAACTACGGCAACTAGTGCTTCATTTGCAGAAAATACAGCTTCTGGTTCTAATGTTATTACAGCTTTTAGTTTTACAGATGCTGCTGGTAATCAATTAACTTTAAATGGTGTTCCAACTATAACTCAAGTAATAGATGGTAATAATATAGATGTTACTGGTATATTTACAATAGCTCAAAATGGTGGTACTCCATTAGATTTTGATTTAATAACAGCAGATACGTTTGTTTTTGTTGCAGATTCTTTATCTAATACATTTCAAGTTTCTTTTGAGACTAGTTATACATCATTAGGAGTTACATATGTAGATACATTAACAAATCAAATAACTCTTAATCTTACAAATACAACTCCAGTTATAGGTGGTTTTACTCCATCTGTTGGACCAGATGCTGGAGTGCAGCAGGCTTGTAGTAAACCAGGTGGTTCAACTGGATATACAACTTTAACCACAGGTTCATTTGGTCAATTTACAAACGGAGTTAATGGTAGTGCAGCGCCTGCTCCAGATAATATAAGTCAATTAGGATATACATTTTCTCTTATATCTGCACCAGTAGGATCTACCGCTGTATTTAGTATAGATCAAACTACGGGTGTAGTAACTTTAGATTCTGGTACTACAGTAAATGGTAGTTATGAATTTCAAGCAACTTTATCCGATGCTAACGATCCTATAGGCACTTTATCAGCTGGAAGTTTATCTACAACATGTAATTACACTGTAGTATTAGGAACTCCTCCAGTAAATAAAGCTTTATGTTTCGGTGCTACTTCTGCTATGAATACTTTAAACACAACTTGTAATGTAATTGGTGGTCCAGTAGGTTCTACAGGTTTTCCTATAGAAGTATTTTTTGGAACAAGTTTAGCTTCTAGTAGTACATCTAATGGTACTTTGAGTGCTTTTAGTAGTATTGATTCTTCTTTAGCATCCAGTAGCGTACCGGCTTCACGACATTATTTATTTAATAGTAATACAGATACTCAATTAAGATATTATAATGTACGTAGTGAAGCTCTTAGTACTAGTGATCTAGATTTTAAATGTGGTTTCCCTCCAGCTAATCCACTTTTTACAACCGGGGCTTTAACACAAGGTGTATTAGCTATAAAATGTTATTTAACTAAAAGTATTACAGCGCCATCACCCTCAGCTTATAGTACCAATTTTACAATATTATATAGACCATCTTCTACCGATACTTGGGTGTTAGCTACTTATGATCAAGTTAACGGTGGCGGTGTTTCAGGTGTGGTAGATAATTTAAATTCCCTTAGTATAGATGGAGCTGGAGCCGGAGAAACTGCAATGATATTTGAGTTCAGCTCACAAGGAGAATATGTTGTAAGAAATAATGGTGTTAGAGGTGAAGGATGTGATGGGTGTACTACTTGTGCAGAGTTTAAAGTCGAGTTTTATGACGCAACAACTTTCACGTATCCAGCTGAAGGACCACCAGTAGCGCCTTGTGCAGATTGTTCTGGGCCTTTGTAATAATTGATTAAAATAAGTAATAATAATATATGGCTACTACTTTAGAAATATCATATTTTAACACCTTTTGGTTAAAGAGATTAAAAAATTATACTCAATGCCAAGTAAGAGAACCAGATGGGACTGTAACTGCTACAAACGGTGGTACAACAACAGGAACTCCTGATCCTGCTACTGGTGCTGGCTATATAGATAATAATACTTATGAAGATTGGTTTGTAGAAGAATCAAGAATTAAAGGTGGTTTTAATAACACAAGTGTTGATTTTGGTAATAAAGCTTATATTGTTGAAGAAGAAAGTAGACAAATAAGAAGAAAAAACGCTTTAATACACTCAGGTGTTTACAATGCTAAAAATGGAATTAATGAAACTAATCAATTTCCTATTGGTGAAGATATAACTAGAGCAGTGGATCCAGCTTCTGGTAGTGTGCAAAAATTATATGCAGAAAATACTAATCTACTTATATTCCAAGAAAGAAAAGTTAATAGAGCACCAATAGACAAAGATGTAATATTTACACAAGAAGGGCAACCTTTAAATGCTAATAGCAATTTAGTTATAGGTACACCTTCAGCTTTTGAAGGTAATTGGGGTATATCTAGAGATCCATCTTCATTTGCTGTTTATGGTTATAATAAATATTTTGTAGACAAAGATAGAAGCGCTGTATTGAAACTAGGTGCAAATGGTATTACTGAAATATCTAAAAATGGTATGATAGATTATTTTAGAGATATACTTACTAATTTAGGTGGTACTGAACCGGTTACTGGTCTTTCTTTGTCAAATGAAATAATAGGTGGTTATGATATATATCAAAAAAATTATGTAGTTACACTGGGTAGTTTAAGAACTTTACATTATGATACTGATATAAATGGTTGGGTAAGTTTCCAAAGTTATGTACCTCAGTTATCTACAAGTTCACAAGGTCAATATTATACATTTAAAAATAATGGTATATGGAAGCATTATAGTGATACTCTTAATTATAATGGTTTTTATGGAATTTCATATCAGTCTTCTGTAGATTTTGTATTTAATCCACTTCCTACAATTACTAAAACTTTTAAAACTATTAATTACACAGGAAGTAATGGTTGGCAAGCCTTAAATATTACAACTGATAAAACAGGTATAGATTCAAACCCACAACAACCTGCTCTTGGTAGTACAGAAGCTAATTATCCTGGACTAGCAATTGCAAGTTATGACAGAGGATATTATGTGAATACAAATACAAATATTGCTTATAGAGCTGGTTTTGATAGAAAACAAAATGTATATTATGCGCCTTTAAAAGGTACTAATACTAATATTCCTCAACAAGTATTAAACAATAATCTTACAACAGGTATAAAAGGAATGTTTTTAAATGTAACATTAAAACAACAAGGTAATTCTGGTAAAGCATTACAATTATTTAGTGTAGGCGCAGTATATAGTAATAGATAAATTATATGAAATTTAATGCAAAAAAGCTAACAGAAAGTGATTATGATCTGTTGGTAGAATGGTGGAATTGGTGGCGTTGGACACCAGTTCCTAGAAACTTTTTACCAGATAATGGTACAGGTGGAATAATGATATATAAAGATACTACACCAGTTATAGCTGGTTTTATATATTTTACAAACTCTGATGCAGCAGTAGTTGAATGGGTTATATCTAATCCAGAATATAAAGATCAAGATAGAAAAGAAGCTGTAGAGTTATTATTACAAGTAATAGAAGAAGTTTGTAAAAAACAAGGTAAAAAATACTTATTTACAATAGGTAGAAATAAACATTTAATTGAAACACATAGAAAATTAGGATGGGAAGTAGATGACAAACCATCACACGAAATAGTAAAAATTATTTAAAATGGGAGGAACCGTAGGAAGAATAATAGGAGGTGTCTTTGGCGCGGCAAACGCTAGAAGAGAATTACGTCGAGTTCGTAATGAAAAAGCTGATGCTAAATATCGTATGGAATCGGCTATCCTGAATAGACAAGATATTACAAATCCTTTTGCTGGTATAACTGATTTATCTGGATTAGCTAGAGATTTATCTAGTCAAATAACAAATCCGTTTAATAATATTACGGTTTCTACAGCTGCAGCAGAAATGCAAGCGGAAGAAGCAGATATAGCATTAGCAAACACTCTTGATACTCTAGAACAAACAGGAGCAAGTGCTGGTGGTGCTACTGCATTAGCTATGGCTGCTTTAAAATCTAAAAAAGATGTAGCAGCATCGATTGAACAACAAGAAGCTACTAATTCTAAATTAAGAGCTCAAGGCGAACAAGCAATGCAAAGAGACAAAGTTGCTGCTCAACAACAGTATGATCAAGCTGTTATTCAATTAAAAGGTAGAAAAGAACAAGCTGATGCACAAGGAGAAATATTTCAATTTCAAGCACAAGAAGCAAGGACTAACGCAGATATTAATAGATATACATCTATGTATTTAGGATTATCACAAGCAGAAACAAATTTACGAGCACAGCAAGCAAAAGCAATGGGTGGTATTTTTGGAGGTATTAACGATGCTTTTAATTTATTTGGAGGTTAAAATTTAAAAAATGAATACATTAATAAAATCACATAACGATAAAATGAATCGTCTAGTAAATGTTTCACAAGCTAGACGTAGTGTTGAATTAGACTTCTTTACACATGCTAGTAATAAATACCGTCAATTTATAAACAGTCCATCATCGTATAATCCTAATGAAGATGAAAGTTTATTAAATAAAGTAAAAGATTATTTTATTGAAGAAGCACAAGATCCTTTAGAAGGAGTTATAGCTAAACAAACAAAGTTAAACATTGATATAAAAAACTTAACTCAAACTCAAATTAAAAAAGATAAAAAATATATTGATAATATTTTAATAGATTAGACAATATTATACAATTAGGTGGATATTTAGCTTCAGCAATACAAGATGTTACACCAGAAAATTTATCTACATTTATAGCTAATTATGATAATATAAATATAAACGGTACTAATGAAAGAGTGAAAGATAGAAATATGTTTATGCTAGCTGGTTGGTCGGATTTATTTAATTATTTTGATGATGTAAAATGTGTTAAAGATTTTTATTTTACAGATTCAAAAAAAGGAGAAGTTATAGTTTTTAGTCAAGAAATAAGATTTTTAATTAAAGGTGAAACTTTTAGAAAATATTTACATAAAAAACCTTATATCGTAGATGATTTTTTAGCTGAAAAAAATATTAAAACCGGTGAAGATGGTAAAAAATATTACTGTGTTTATGGTGAAGTAGATTCTACTCAACTAGACAATGATGATATACTTTATTTATATATAAATGATGTGCCACGGGCTATGAATTTAGGTGAATTATTTGAAACAGCTGGTATAACTCAAAATTCTACACTACAACCTCAGTATTTTTTAGGTGGTAGTTTTTTAGATCCTAATAATCCTGATGATCCTAACACAGATACATCTATAAAAGTACCTATGTATTCTGTAGTTAATAATCAAGTAAAAAGATTTTTTGTAAAACCTATTAATACTGAAGCTATTAATCAAACTCCTGTTTATAACGCTGAAGTTCAATCACACATAGCTGGTTTATTTGCAGTTGCTGGTGGTAATATATCTGTATTATCTGGATATTCAAACAAAAGATTAGGTTTAGATTTACCTCTTGGTATAAACGAAAGTGTAACTCCAGAATTATCTAGACTATATGAATCTTTATCACCTGAAGGTAAAGCAAGCTTTGTAGGTAATAGATATGCTTTTAATAAAACAGGTTTTAATGACAGATATATAAGCATGATAGATGCTCAAAAAGCTTATATGATGTCTACTATTTTACAAAGTAATTTAGATAAGAAGTTACCTCAGAAAAATATTCCAGGACAACCTAGTATTGTAAGAGATGTTACAACTGATAAAACACAACAAGGTAGAGATTTAATTAAAGCGTTAAATGATAATGGTATGCCTATACCAGAGTTTTATGCTAACATGCTAGGTATTACAGAATGGCAAGCGGGTATGCCTGTTTATTATCAAAAATTACCTGAAGAAGTAAATGATTTACCAACTGAAAGAACTGAAGATATAAAAGCTTTTGTTGAACAATATTCTTAATAAAATTATATGGAAGAAGAAAATGAAATATTAGGACCTCAGCAAGCTTGGAGTCCTGAGATGTTATTTGTACCTTCAGTTGAAGAAGAAGAGGAAGAAGAAATTATAAAAGATAAACCTATTGAAGAGGAAAAAATATTTGTTTTTTCTCCTGATGAGTTTGCAGAAGAAATTAAATCACCTGATTTTAATGATTTAAGTGATAATCAAAAACTTAGATTACAAGAGCAAGCAGCTAAACAAATTCAAGAACAATATGATGATAATGAAGATTATTTTATTGATCAAGTTGAAATAGATTTAAAAGCAAATAGTATATTTCAAAATGAAATATTACCTAAAGTAAGTTTTGATAAATTAAATTCTACAGAAATAGAAAAATTTACAGATAAATACACGCCTATTTTAAATCCTGTTTCAGATTTTTTAGGTGATTTATATAGAGATTGGAAAAGAGGAAGTGCTCAATCTAAAACAATAGATCCTGTTTTTGAACTTATTAAAAACGGTGCTCAAACAACTCCAGAAGATATAGAAGCATATATAGATGCAAATAAAAAAGCTATGTCTATAGTACAATCTGATGAAATGAGAGATTTTAATAAAATATATGAAGCCAATGGCAAAGGTGTTTTAGGTTTTATAAAAGGAGCTGCTGCAAATCCAACTATTTTACCTTCTTTATTTGTAAGTTCTTTAGCTACACAGTTAGGCTCATTAAGATCTGATGAAGTTAGAGAAACAGCTCTTTTAACAGGTGCTGCTGGAGCAGCAGGTGGTAGTGTAATACCTGGAGCAGGAACTGTTACCGCTGGTCTTGGTGGATTAATAATGGGAGGAGTTGCCAGTATGGAAATGGCTTTAACTTTTTCAGAATTGTTACAAGAAGAAGTTGGGGAAGATTTAGATGTAGATAAAATAAAAGTTATATTAGAAGATCCTAAAAAACTTTCTGATTTAAGAAAAAAAGCTGCAGCTAGAGGCGTTACTATAGGTGTGGTAGAAGGATTAACAGCTGGATTAGCAAAAGGTATAACAGGTAAAGCTATAAAAGCAGGGTTAAGTAAACCTAAAGCTGCTTTAGCAGGTACTACAGTAGAAGCGGCAGGAGGTAGTCTAGGTGAAATAGGTGGTAGAATAGCTGCGGATCAAGAACAAGATGTAGCTCAAATATTATTTGAAGGTACTGTTGGAGGAGTAACAACTGCTCCATTAACTGTTGGACTTCCTCTTATAGAGTCACAAACTAAAAAATTAAATAATACTATAGCTAATTATCAAATAAATAAAGAAATAAAAGGTACAAATTTTACTGATATAAAAGCAGTTTTTGAACCTACTAATGAAATATCTGAAGCAGCTATAAACTTATCTCAAAATTCAAAAGTTAAATCAGTTTTAGAAGACAAATTAAAACAAGACATTGTTGAAGGAAAAATTACACCTGATAAATCTATAGAAATAAGAACTCAATATAGAGATATAGAAGGAGCTACTCAAAAATTAAATAAAATTGGATTAGAAAACAATACTGAAGCTGTTAATTTAATTATTGAAAAAAATAAATTAAGTAATATTATAAAAGAAGTTGATGATTCAGCTTTAACTCAAGAAGAAATATCAAGAGTAAACGAAATAAACACTAGATTAAGCGAACTAGCTTCTGATGCTAAAGCAGAAAGAGATCAAGTGGTTGGCATGAGTATATTACCAACTAGAAGAACTACACCTAAAGCAGATGAATTAGCACTGCAATATCAAGAAAACCCTGCTGAAGCGGATGTAGAAGCATTATTAGATCAATATAATAAAATAGGTTTAGCTGCTATTAAATTTGACACTAGAAAAGGTGATATGGCTAGAGAAGATGCTATAGCTGAAATAAATAAAGAGTTTGCGGGTATAATGGAAAGATGGTCGCCAGATCAAGGAGCTTTTTCTACATTTGTAACTGCTAATATAGCTCCAAAAGCACAAGGTATTTATGATAAATACATAGGTCAAAGAGATGTAACAACTCTTGACAAACCTGAAGCTAGAGAAGTTGTAGCTGAAGAAATAGATGTAGATGTAACTCCAACTGAAACAGCAAGACCTAAAGTATATCCTGCTACACTAGAAGTTATAACTGAAAATATTACTCCAGAAGTAAGATCAGAGCAAACAACAATGATTAAAGATGATATTAATAGAGCTGTAGCAACTGTTAGTACATCACCAAAAGCTGTTGCTAAAAATATTGTTAATCAAATTAAAACAAAAGAATATAGACAACTTTTAAAAGATAAACTTGGTAGATGGAATACTGAGCAGTATAATAATAATGTAGATCGTTTAATTACAAAAGACTTTATTGCTACACTACCTGTTGCTCAATTAAAAAGAAGATTCCCTAGATTATTTGAAATAGAAGTAATTGATCGTGTACCAACAGTTAAAATAGAAGACGGTAAAAGAACTGACTTTAAAAAACCAGTTTATAGAATACCTGCTATTACCGATGCTAAGTTAGAAACTATAAAAGATTATTTTAAAGCTAACGAAAAGCGTCATCAATCATTAATGGAAGTGTTAGGCGAAGGTATTGCTATAGAACAAATGCAAGAACTAAAAGGTGATCAAGCTTTTATGACTGATTTGCAAGGTAGGTTAGAATTAAAAGGATCAAATCTAACGGCAGAACAATTTTTAAATGAAGTAGAATACAATTTAGATAAAAGAAACTTAGAAGATAAATCTCTAGATGTTGTAGAAGGCACTGTTGACTCAGTTGTTAACGAAATGATAACAGAAGATAATGTAAATGATATAGAGGCAGACGTTTTAAGCGAAGCAATATCAAAGCTAGAGACATTTAGAAAAACAAACTTATCCATGAATGCTTTAACTGGTGTTGTTGAAGCAGGGCTTAGAACACTTAGAGCTGCTAAAAATGCTGGTAAATCATTCCTGTCTGCTATTAAAGATTTTACAAAATCAATAAAAGACTTTATTAAAAAACCTACAACTAGAAAAACTACACCTAAAAAACCTACACCTAAAAAACCCGCACCTAAAAAACCAGTATCAACTGGTATTAAAATACAAGAATATGGTAAGATTGCTCGTTCAAATATGAAAACAATTATTAACGAGAAATTATTACCAAAAGTTTATAAAGGCGAAAGCATTACTCCTAAAGAAAAAAGTGAAAGAAAAGTAGGTATGATAACATACTTATATAAAATGGGTTCTGATATGAAAAGCAATTATAATGCTAGTCAGAAAGAAGCTCTTTACAACAATATTAAAGAAATTGATGTTGATATTAATTCTGAATTAACTCCAGCAGAAGTAAGTTCTTTAGAAAAATCAAATGTGCCAATTATTGAAAGAAATGGTAAGTTTTATTATGATAAATCAAAAGCTAAAACATCAGTAGAATTAGGTATTAATGAAAAAATTAATATTAACGGTAGAGAGACTACAGTTTTAGCTGAGTCTAGAAAAGAACAAAAAGAATATAAACTTTGGCCGGTTAGAAAAATAAAAGCAATGTTAGGTAATAAAAAATGGGAAAATTATCAACAAGCTAAATTAAGAGTTCTTAAAAAAATTGCTAAAACAATTGAATCAGATTTAAAACAAAATCCTAATAATAAAAAATTTTGGGCATCTTGGCTTAATCAATCAAACGATAATATTGTACACCCTGTTAGAGCATTAGCTCCTATTACTTTTTTTAGTGATCAAAAAGGTATTAAAGTAGCTGAACATACATTTCCAGCTAATCATGTTTCTGCTTTAATAATGAATATGGCTTTAAAAGAAACTGTTGATATAGATTTTAAAAATATCAAAAGAGATTATAAGCAAGGTTCATTATTAAAATTAGATGATGAAAAATTAAAAGGTGAACTTGCAGATGGAACAAAGTTTAATTATGTTGCTAGTATGCCAGATGCTTTTTTTGATATTGAAAATCCTAGTACATGGATGCGTTATATTAATGAAATGGTAAATGATAGTAAAAAAGGACCCATAAATATTAATAAAATACTAGTATATAAAAATGGTAAAGTTGTTACACTTGCTGAGTCTTTAGGTCTACCTTTAAGTAAGGCTAATCAAAGTCCTGATAATATACACGCGCAAAACGAATTATTATTTAAAGTTTTTACTAACGCGCTAGATTCAGCTGGTAATATTTGGAATATAGCAAAAGCAAGAAAAGTATTAAAAAGCGCAGAACCAACTAATAATTTATCTTCTAAACAAGTAAATAATAATAAAGAAAATTTATTTAATTTAATAAAAGAAAATAGCACAACTGAGCAATCAATAATTGATATGTCTAATGCAGATCAAGCTGCCCAAATAGCTAGAGATATTAACGCTCCTACAAAAGGTATTAGTGTATTTGATTTTGATGATACGTTAGCTTATAGCAATAGTAAAGTTATTGTTAACATGCCTGATGGTAAAGTTAGAAAAATAACTCCTGCAGAATTTGCTGTTCAGTCGGAAAGTTTATTAGAGCAAGGAGCTGAATTTGATTTTAGTGAATTTAATAAAGTAGTAAAAGGTAGAAAAGGACCATTAGCTGATCTAGCATTGAAACGTCAAGAAAAATTTGGTAGTGGTGATATATTTGTTTTAACAGCAAGGCCACAAGCTTCAGCTACATCTATTAAGGCTTTTTTAGATGGTATAGGTTTAAATATACCTTTAAAAAATATAACTGGTTTAGAAGATGGATCACCTAATGCTAAAGCGTTATGGGTGTTAGACAAAGCTGCTAAAGGTTATAATGATTTTTATTTTGCTGATGATGCTTTACCAAATGTACAAGCGGTGAAAAATATACTTGATCAGATAGATGTTAAATCTGATGTACAACAAGCTAAACAAAATAAACCTAAAGATTTAAACAAAGAGTTTAATGTTATAATAGAACAACAAAGTGGTAAAGAGTGGTTTAAAACTTACTCTGAAGCAAGAGCTAAAGTTCAAGGTAAAGCAAAAAATAGATTTGAATTTTTTATTCCTCCATCAGCAGAAGACTTTATGGGTTTAATGTACAAGATTGTGCCTAAGGGTAGAGATGGTGATAGAGCTTTAGTTTGGATAAAAGAAAATCTTTTAAATCCATATAATAAAGCTGAGCAAGAAGTTATTGCAGCTAAAATATCTGTTGCTAATGATTTTAATGAGTTAAGAAATAGTATAGATAATATTCCTAATAATTTACAAAAACAAGCTGGATATAGTAATTTTACATGGTCCCAAGCTTTACGCGTTTACATGTGGAATATACAAGGTATAGATATACCAGGATTATCTACAAGAGATAACAACGCTTTAGTAAAAATTATTGAAGATAATGCTGACATGAAAGTGTTTGCTGAAAAAATAGCTTTCATACAAAAAAACAAAGAATATCCTGCGCCTGGAGCTAATTGGGTAGGTGGTAGTATTACTAGTGATATAATAAATAGTATTCAAAAAACATATAGAAAAGAAGCTTTAGCTGAGTGGCAACAAAATGTTGACATTATATTCTCTGAAACTAACATGAATAAATTAGAAGCATTATACGGTTCTAATTATGTAGTAGCTTTAAATAATATTCTTAATAGAATGAAGCGTGGTAACAATAGACCTGTAAGTTCTAGCAAACAAGTTGAAAATGTTATTGATTGGCTTAATAATTCTGTAGGTACTATAATGTTCTTAAATAGAAAATCAGCTTTATTACAGCTTATATCTTCTATTAATTTTATTAATTGGTCTGATAATAATATTGCAGCAGCGGGTAGAGCATTTGCTAATCAACCTCAATACTGGAAAGATGTTATGTACTTAATGAACTCTGATTATTTAGTTCAAAGACGTAATGGTATGAGGATCAATGTAGCTGAGTCTGAAATAGCTGATGCTTCAAAAAAAGGTGGACTAAAAGGAGTAATAGCTTATTTATTAAATAAAGGGTTTATATTCACAAGAATAGCAGATAGTTTAGCTATTGCAACTGGTGGTGCAACTTTTTATAGAAATAGAGTAAATTCATTACAAAAGCAGGTGAATATAGATACAGGCAAGCTTTATACTAAAGAAGAAGCAGACACTAAAGCATTTGAAGATTTTTATCAAATATCTGAAGAAAGTCAGCAATCAAGTAGAGCAGATAGAATATCTATGCAACAAGCTAGTGGTTTAGGTAGACTAGTGTTAAACTTTGCTAATACTCCAATGCAGTATGCTAGAATTATAAAAAAATCAACTAAAGATTTATTAGCTGGTAGAGGTGATTGGAAAACTAATTTAAGTAAAATACTTTATTATGGAGCTGTACAAAACTTAATATTTAGTGGATTACAAGCAGCTTTATTTACTATATTATTTGATGAAGAAGAAGAGAAAAAAGATCGAACAGTATCAGATAAAGCAGAAAATATAGGGTTTAATATGTTAAGCTCTTTATTAAGAGGATTAGGTTATGGTGGTGCTTTAGTAGATACTGTTGTGGCTGTAAGTAGAGAATTAGCAGAACAACAAGGTAAAAAATCTCCTGATTATGAAGAAGCAGTTTGGAATATATTTGATTTTTCACCTGCTATAGATTCTAAAGTAAGAAAACTTAGATCTGCTGCTAATACTTTTAAATTTAATAGAAAAGAAATTGCAAGAAGAGGATTTAATTTAGAAAATCCAGCTTATTTAGCTTTAGGTCAAGTTGTATCATCTACTCTTAATGTACCACTAGACAGAGCTTTACGTATGGCAATGACTTTAAAACAAGCTTCGGATCAAGATATAGCTTTGTGGCAAAGAATAGCTTTAATAGCGGGTTATAGTAGTTGGTCTGTTAATTTACCATATTGGGGAACTACTACTACTATTGAAAGAGAAGCTCAAGAAGATGAAGAAATAAAAGTTAAATATAAAAAAGATACTGAAAAACTAAAAGATAAAGGTTTTAAAAGAATACCTATGACAAAAGGTAAACCAGCTGGTGAATTAGGTAAAGACTTTATCACCGTAACAAGACCCAGTGGTAGTATCGAATATTGGTTAATGCCTAAAAAATAAAACTATGAAAAAATTTATAGATAAGCTGCAGCAAGCTTGGAATAAATTGCTGTATAAATTAATGTTTAAAAAATACAAATAAAATGAAAAATCTAATTTTAATCTTATTATTAACTTTTTCCTTAACAATCACAGCAAAGGAAAAATGCAACACAACTATAGTTGAAAAACTAAATGATTACAAAGTAAAAGTAATTAAAAAGAATACTTGTGGTGAAATAACAGTTATAAAAATTCAAACTTATTTGAAAAAAGACTGGCAAAAACTACAGAAAAAAAGAAAACAAAGAATAAAAAAAAGAAGAAATAAATAATGAAAAAATTATTAGCTATTATCTTATTATTGACTTTACCTTTATCAGCTCAAGAAAAAGAAAAAGGTAAATTCTTTAAATCTATTTATGAAGATCTGTTTAAATATAGTACTTTATATGTAGCCGGTGATATTAAAAACGCGAAAGAAAATGCACCAGTATATTTTGTAAGAACAAATCCTAATGGAAGTTTATATGATGTACCTGTTGTAGTTGATGGAACGCCTGAGTTTGAATATGATTATCGCTACGGTTTTGGTATAAGAAAAATTGCAAGGTTTGATTACGAATTAAAAGGCAAGCAATACTATGATGGGACTGAATCTAACGTGGCTATGACAGCTCCTAATTCATCTATTAAAGGTTTAGAATACGTAGTACATATTGAAAAAGAAAGATCCAGAGATGAAGTATTTGAAAATCACAGATATTTTTTAAAACATAGTGGAAAATACCACATTGTTAAAGTAGAAAGTAGAAAACAAGGTAAAGTTAATTTTAATTATAAATCTGCTGAAGTTAGAGCTAAATTACCAATTGGTAAAAAGTTTAGTATATCAGCTGGAGCTATATATCGTACACATGAAAGACCTTATGGATATAATCCTGTAGAAATATGGCTAAATGAAACAGATGAAGATGGTTTCGCTGTTAATCCTTGGTATACACTTGGTTTTTATTACGGATATGACGATATATATTATACACAAGAAGATCAATTTGGTAATGAAGTATCTGACTGGTATTGGATTAATGAGCAAGGTGAAACTGTAGCTTACACTGATTTACAATTTAGACAAACAGTTTTTACTAATCTTATGAATCGTTTTAATAATGAAATATGGAAAGATATAGATGCTTTTGGTGTTATATCTCCTGTGGTCGGTTTTGACTATTATCATTATAAAAATAATTTCTGGTTACATGCTTATGGATCTTATTTATTACCATATCATGACTATGTTAAAGGTGATGAAGCTTTTAGTTATCATAATAGAAATAACTGGGGACTAGGTGGATTAGTTGAAGATGCAGAAAAAGAACAATGGGAAGATTATCAAACGGGTTTACAGTTTGGTTGGAAACTTAGTAAAAGCATTGGAGTGTTTTTTGAAGGTGAATATACAAAATTCTGGGATACTCAAATATATAACAGTTCAGTCGGTTTAAATATAACTCTTAAATAATGAAAATATGGAAAATTGCCCTTTATGTGGTGGCCATTGTGGCCTTTGCTAGTTGTGGAACATACACACAAGCGCCAAAAAATACTATTAAAGTTTTAGCAGTTACTCATGAAGGTGATACTATTCAGCTTGATGTTAACTCATTAAGACCTAGAGTGTATCAAAATATTTACCATACTTATCCTTACTATCATAGCTACTGGAGACCATCTCCTTATTATGGCACATGGGGTTGGGGTAATTATTATTATACACGGCCAAAACCAATAGTTATTAATCCTAATATACCAAATGTAACATTACCAAATACTAAACCTACAGGCACATATAATAAACCAGCTAATGTAGGAACAGGTCCATCATTATCACCAAGTTTAAGCACACCATCTACTAATAACATAAATAAATCAAATGGCAGCACCCCAAATAAGCGAAGAAACTAAAGTAACACTAGATCTTAAAACAATAGGAATGATAGTAGGTTTTGTAATAATGATCGCTGGTATGTGGTATACATTACAAGCAGATATTGCAGAAGCTAAAGAACTACCTGCTCCTGTTATTGATAGAGTTGAATATGATTTAAAAGACGAGTTAATTCGTCAAACAATTATGGATACACAAGAAGATGTAGAAGAAATAAAAGAAACAATTGATAAGATAGATCAACGACTGTACGAGATACAAAAAGGAAGATAATATGAAATACTTAAATATATTTTTATTATTAATATCATTTAACATGTCAGCTCAAGAGTGGATTACTGATGATAATTTTGATAGTAAAATAAATGAAAGACAAGCTTTTGGTGATGATCAAACAAAGCCTGTGGTTGTAGAATTTTATGCTAAGTTTAATGATGCAAATAAATTTGAACAATGGTCTGAATTGAAAGATGTTATATATTATAGAGCAGATATAGCTGCGTGCCCAGCTGCTAAAAAGAAATATAGGGTGCGCATGGCGCCAACATTAATTATATTTAAAGATGGTATAAAAGAAACTATTTTTAAAGCAGGACTAGATTTAATGTTACCGGCAAATTTAAATGAAATACAAGAAGCAGTTGATGAGGTAAATACTGCTAGTCAATTTTAAAATGAAAAAAAGAAAATTAAATAGTACAAACCCTAAATATTATCCTGTAAAAGAAGAAAAAATAAAAGAGCGTAAAGAATTAATAGCTACAATAAAAAAAGGTAGAAAAAGAAATATTAACGTATACGCGGTTTTTAGTGAAATAGAATAACATGAAAAAATTAATATTAACTATATGTATATTATTATTTGTAAGTTGCGCTAGTGTTCCTAAATGGGAAAGAAGTCCTTTAAATAATGATAGAGAAGTTAAAATATTAAATCCACATAAAGGAGTTTATGCAGACAAAGACATGTTTAGTCTTATTATGGGTGTGCTATTAGGAACAGTAATTTTAATTACTACTAATCCAAAGTAATATGAAAATAAGTAAGAATATAACTTATCCTGAAGCAATTCATTCTGAAACAGCTAAACGTAAAGGTATAGATAATACGCCTAATCCTACTCAAATAGAAGCTATGAAACTATTGGCTGAAAAAATATTTCAACCATTACGTGAATGGGTTGGTGGACCAATAAAAGTAAATTCTTTTTTTAGATCACCAGAACTTAATGAAGCTATTGGTGGATCAAAATCATCTCAACATTGTAAAGGCCAAGCAATTGATATAGACGATGTTTATGGTTATAAAACAAATGCTGAAATGTATCATTGGATAAAAGAAAATTTAAATTTTGATCAAATGATATGGGAGTTTGGAACTGATACTCAACCAAACTGGATTCATATATCATATGTATCAGAAGAAGATAACAGAAACAGATGCTTAAAAGCTTATAAAGACGAATACAACAAAACAAAATATAAAACAATTTAAAATGGGTTACAAAAGTCACGCACAACGTAAAGCGGTATGGGCAAGCCGTAATGAAAAGAAAAAAGGTTCGCCAGCAAAACACTGCTCATCTGATATGATGCATTCAGGTGGTTGGCAAGAAATGAGAAAACACAATAGTCCAGGTACTATAGGTAATAAACCAGCTATTAAACATAATGAAAAAATGAGAGCAGCTATTGGTACTTTTAAAATGCCTCATCAATCTCCTTTATCAAATACTGAACAAGATAGTATACAAGCTAAAAAAGCTTGGGATAAAATGAAAGCAGATTATCTTAAAAAACCAAATGGTGAAAAAGAATATAACATGGAAAAAGGAGAGTTTTATTATGATGTTAATAAAAAGAAAATGAGACTTATACCAACTGATGATGCCGAGGTAAAAGATACTTCTGGCATTGAAAAATGGCAATTAGCTCCAGACAGAAAATCATCTATGTCTCCATTAAATAAAGAAGGTAAAAAAGATGCTTGTTATCATAAAGTAAAAAAAGCTGTAAAGGTTTGGCCAAGCGCTTATGCATCAGGTCAATTAGTACAGTGTAGAAAAAGAGGAGCTTCAAATTGGGGCGTAGGTAAAAAGAAATAATGGCAGATCCTAAAAAAGGTACAGGTAAAAAACCTAAAGGTTCAGGTCGTAGACTTTATACAGACGAAAATCCAAAAGACACTGTTAGTATTAAATTTGCTACAGAAGAAGATGCAAGATCAACATGTAGTAAGGTTTTAAACTTAACCAAGCCTTTTGCGAGAAAGATACAGATATTAACTGTTATGGAGCAAAGATCGAAGTTTGGTGATAAACCTAAACAACAAGCAATAGCTAAAGCTTGTAAAACTAAAGTAAGAAAAAAACATAATAAATCTCCACTATCAAAAGAATATAGAGGTGTTTTAAAAGCCCGTGTTAATAAATTATACGGTGGAGATGTAACATGTAGTAAAGTAGAAAAATTAAAAGCTAGACCAAATGCTACAAAAAGAGATGTTCAGTTAGCTAATTGGTTTATTAATATGCAAAATTGTAGAAAATAATGGCACATCCGTATAGAAACATATCGCCACTTAATTGCTGGAAGGGTTATGAAAGAGTTCCGGGTACACAACCAGGTGCTAAAGGTAGTTGTAGAAAATCATCACCAGCTAAAGCTACTAAAGGTGGTGGTACAACTAAAGTTTGTTTACCTAAATCTAAAGTGAACAGCATGAGCGCTGAAGAAAAGAAAAAAGTTATTAGCGCTAAAGAGTCTGCTGGTAGATCAGGTAAAAGAGAAAGATCACAAAGATCAGAAGTAAAAGGTGCTCGTAAAAAAGGAGCTACATTAAAAGACTGGTTTGAAAAAGAAAACTGGGTTAATGTAAAGACTGGTGAAGAATGTGGTGCTCCTACTAGAAAATCATCTAAAGAACCTGCTAAAACTACTAAAGGTAAAGGTCGTAATTTTAGAACAGTAGAAGAAGGAGCTGGTATGACTGAAGCTGGTGTTAAAGAATATAAAAGAAAAAATCCTGGTAGTAAATTACAAACCGCTGTAACTGGACCTGTAAGTGAATTGAGCGAAAAAGAAAAAGCTAGAAGAAAATCTTTTTGTGCAAGATCAAAAGGTTGGACTGGTGAAAGAGGTAAAGCTGCTAGAAAAAGATGGAGATGTTAAGGATCAAAATATAACGGGCGTACCATACCCGAAGATCCTGTAACGAAGGGGAGTTCAATCGAGCTCCCCTTTTTTTTTATCCATCACAAGCAACACAGTCTTCCATAGCTTTTGCTGCTATATCCCCACGTAATACAGACTCTGTTCTCATATAGTATAAAGTTTTAATTCCTTTTTTCCACGCGTCTAAGTGAACTTGATTAATCCATTTAGGAGTTGCTTCAGCTGGAAAAGCTAAATTTAAACTAACTGATTGATCTATATATTGTTGACGTATTCCTGCTTGTCTAACTAATTCTAGTTGATTTATTTCTTTAAATGTTTTAAATACTTCTTTGGTATCTTCGTCTAATTCTTTTATATCCTGTACCGAACCACCATCTGCTAATATTTTGTCCCATGTTTCTTTATTATTAATTCCTATCTTTTCCAGAACTTTAACAAGCGTAGGGTTTTTTCGTATAAACGTACCTTTAGCTGATTGTTCTGTGAATACATTAGCCGCCCAGGGTTCAATGCCGGGAGAAATATTTCCAGAAAGTTTGCTATTACTAACAGTGGGAGCAATAGCACGTAAATGGGTATTACGAAAGCCAGTACCGACACACCAAAGAGGCTCTCCATAAATATCTGCGAGAGCCATACTAGCTCTTTCAGATTCGATTTTGATTTGACTAAAAATTCTTCTAGTTTCATATTGTGATAATAAACCCTCAAATGGTAAACCTTTTTCTTGTAAATATGTATGCCAGCCAAGTACACCTAAACCTAATGCTCTACCTTTTTCAGCAAAACGTACAGAATTTTCAAAACCTTTTCTGTATTTAGCTTTTTGTATAAACTCTTCAAGCACACCATCTAAGAACCATATTGAGTCATAAATGATATTTGTGTTTTTCCACTCATCATATTTAGCTAGGTTTAAGCTAGATAGACAACAAACAAATGAGTGGTTTTCATCTGTATGTAGTGTTATTTCACTACATATATTTGTCATATGTACTTTTAATGCATTGTCTTTGTAAGCTGCTGGGTTTTGCTTATTTGTATTTCCTTTAAATAAAATATAAGGTTCGCCAGTTGCTTTACGCTTTTGAAGTAATTTTCCCCATTTTTTTCTTGCATCTGCATCTCCTGCAACAAGTCTTCGCATAAACTTATCACCGACGACTGCACACTGATGTAGGTTGAGAGATTGTCTATTGACGTCTCCTTTGGGTTCTCTAATCTCGAGCCATTCTTCAAAATCGTCATGTTCAATGTTGATATT
>Ga0160423_10000981_pt1 | contig 23797 bp, 15 predicted proteins | sample CRUFie14St8metaG_FD_108191 | JGI IMG/M metagenome (GOLD analysis project Ga0160423, IMG submission 108191) | Marine microbial communities from the Costa Rica Dome - CRUD Field 142mm St8 metaG | ecosystem: Environmental > Aquatic > Marine > Oceanic > Photic zone | place: Costa Rica: the Eastern...
ACTGGAGGCATCGTCTTCCAAAACCATTAAATAGAAATCGTGGCCTACTGTAGTCGATTTATATGCATCGGGAGTAACTTCCATATCTGTTGTACCATCAGCAACATTTCCTCCAATATGATCAAAACTGGAGCTACTTGACCCCCATCCGGAAAGATAAATCTTATTGCATAAATCAACCATAAAAGCAGTAGGGCTAATATTAATTTTACTATTTCCAGAACCAAAAGTTGTACTCCATTCAATGGTATTCTGATTAAGCTCCATCTTTGAAATAAATTGTCCACTATTTGGACTATTGTATCCCGCATTTTTAATCCAATAAGTACCAAACTTATCCGATTGACCGTAAAAATAAATTTGATTTAAATTATCCTCACGGACAAAGTAAATTTGATCATAATGATCACTACCAAAGTAACTCCCCTGCAAAATAGCATCTCCCGAGTTTGATATTTTAGCATAAAACCCATCGGTAATCCCACCCTGATAGGCATTTTGATAAGCATTTAAAGGAAAAGAAATGTTTTGTGATTTTGTCCCTCCGGCAACATATACATCATTAGAGTTACTATTTATAATACTATATATCCCATCTGCATCATTTCCACCTAAATAACTAGACCAAAGCATTCCCGACAAATTCTCATCCATTTTGAACACAATACCATCTTGTTCACCACCTCCATATGCCAATTGTAATGCACCAGACGTAACAGGGAAATCTTGCGAAGCAGTCGAAGAGCCTATAACAACATTTTGAAAATCATCCAGTATAATCTCACCACGCATTTGATCAGCATAATTTGCAACTAAGTCATCATTTAGGTTTAAGCCGTCATTTTTTGAACCGCCAACATATGTAGAGGCGAGTAAAGCTGAACCGTCAGCAGAAAACCTTGAAATTATTATATCAGATCCATGAGTATAGTTAACAAAAATACCGTTGGCCAAATTGGCCATATCCCCACCATTAAAAGTTGGATCAAAAGCACTTGAGGTAACAGGATAATTATCAGAACTCGTTGTCCCAAGGACAAATAATTCATTCCTATTGTTGACAATTAAACTGTGTGGAACCTCACAACGATTTCCTCCCAAATACGTGGAATACAAACGTGATTTTCCATCGGCGCTATACTTTGTAATACCAATATCAGAAACACCCCACTCCGTAAATCCGTCTGAACCACTTGTAGATGAAGAATTAAACGTTAAATCATATGCCCCTACTGTTGTTGGGTACCCTATATTAAAAACTGACCCTCCGGCATATAAATTCCCTTGTTCATCATAAGTAGCCGTAAAGCCAAAATTATTCGCTGAAGAACCAGAATACGTTGAAAATATCAAAGTAGGGTCTATAATTAAATCCTCATTTAAATTGTAGTTACCAACATCAAAACTGACAATGCTTTTGTTCAGCTCAAAGGATAATCGAATCGAATCGCTATTTTGAATGGCAATGGGTTTAGAATCGGCAATTGTTCCCAAAGAAGTAAATATCAACAAATCATCTCCTCTTTTTGATATCCCATCCAAACCCTGATAAGTCATTTTAATTTTATTTGGATCAGCACCTGGATGAACAATGAAGTCATACTTTAAACTTCCATTTTTTGTATATATTTTGAAATCTATTCCTTCATAAAGCTCTTTATAAAAAACCTCACTTCCCCCCTTTAAACCTGTCGCCCATTTTGAAGCATCACTACCCAAATAAAAACTCAATAATCCTTCATTGAGTTGACTTAGTTTAGTTGATGATTTTAGGTTAGCGCCTTTAAATTTAACCGAATAAGAATGGCAATGAAGCTTATCAATCTTTTCCCCATGATGAATCTCATGAAAAACCTCTCCGTCATAAAAAGAAAAAGTCATTCCATCCCTTTCGAGAAATAGCGCCCCCGATGGAAGATCCGCTCGATACAAAACATTTTCATGAAACTGCCCCTTGTTGGGTACAAATTCAAAATTATTTTGAGCACCAACAAAAACAGATGTCAAACAAAGAAAAATGAGAAAAATTTGACGCACACCCAAATATACTAAAAAGTAAAATTCACCTTTCACATCAATACGATTTTAAAAACAGGCAAAATCGATATACTTTAGCTTCAATTAATATCAAAATCGAATGAATTGATGAAAAACTCAATGAAAGGATTGATTTGTGCAGCAATTACAATTGTATTCTACATCCTATTATCCGCTTATGGTCTTGAAAGTAGTATTGTAAACATGGCATCTATTGTCATTTTGATGGCTAGCTTATGGGTTACCGAAGCCATAAACATTTATATAACTGCACTATTTCCATTGATTCTATTTCCATTTTTTGGAATAATGAGCATGAAAGAAGTATCCCCAAGCTATATGTCGGATATCATCTTTTTATTCATTGGCGGATTTTTACTAGCTTTTGGATTGGAGCGTTGGGACATTCACAAGAGAATATCATTAAACATAATAGTCAAACTGGGAGGTTCGCCCAAAAGAATACTCTTTAGTTTTATGGCATCCAGTTATTTTTTGTCCATGTGGATTTTAAATACAGCAACCACCATGATGCTATTGCCTGCGGCCCTTGCAATCATAAATCAAATCATTCAAACCGAAGACAAAAAATTCCAAACCGGATTACTGCTGGGAATTGCTTTTGCAAGTAGTATCGGAGGAAGCGCAACCCTGGTAGGCACCATGCCAAACTTAATTCTGAGCAACTTTGTAAAAGAACAAACATTGATTACACAGGATATCAATTTTGCAAACTGGATGGCCGTTGGACTGCCTATTTCAATTATTTTCTTCTTCATCACCTACTACATACTCCAAAAAAGATTTGTTTCAAAAGAAATAGAGCGAATCAATATGTTTGCATGTCAAAAAATGCTGGTAAAACTGGGCAAAATGAAAGGACAGGAAAAAATAGTCAGCCTTGTTTTTGTACTTACCGTACTCGCCTGGTTTTTCAGAAAAACCATAACCATCGGCAGTATTGAAATACCCGGCTGGAGTACTTTATTACCCTTAGAAGATTCCAGCTTCATTCAAGACGGGACAATAGCCCTTTTAGCGTCGGTCATTTTGTTCTTAATCCCAAGCAAACATTACGAAGGAGGGCTCATAAAATGGGATGATTTTAAACGGTTGCCTATTGGTGTTATTTTCTTATTTGGAAGCGGTTTTGCATTATCAAAAGGGATAACCAACTCAGGACTTTCAGACATCATTCAACAAAAAATGAGTTTATTACAAGGAATACCGCCTTTTGCAATTATGATTGGTTTGGTCATTTTTATGATTTTCCTAACTGAATTCACAAGCAACTCTGCATCAACTACATTAATGATTCCACTAGTTTATGAAGCCATAAAAAGCATCGACACGCCAAGTTTTTACTTTTTAATCCCATTAACCATTGCCGCCTCATTTGCTTTTATGCTGCCCGTGGCAACTCCACCCAACACATTGGTTTTCGGAACAGAGAAGATAGTCATGAAAGATATGGTAAATACAGGGGTTTGGTTAAATATACTTGGTATTATTGTTATCAGTAGCGTGTGCAGCTGGCTGGTCATGATGGTATTTTAATTCCAAAAAAAACAATTTGATTATTAAAAAAAAGATATATCTTTGCAGGCACCAAAATAGGGATGGTCGAATAGCTCAGCTGGATAGAGCATCTGCCTTCTAAGCAGACGGTCCCAGGTTCGAATCCTGGTTCGATCACAAACAAAGACTCAACTTCGGTTGGGTCTTTTTTGTTATTGGGACAAGATGAGAACCTATTCGAGACGAGGAGCATTTTTGCGACGAACAAGTAAGCGAAGCGAATCAATACTGGTTCGATCACAAACAAAGACACAACTTCAGTTGGGTCTTTTTTGTTATTGGACTATGATGAGAACCTGTTCGAGACGAGGAGCATTTTTGCGACGAACAAGTGAGCGAAGCGAATCAATCCTGGTTCGATCACTAAGAAAGAGAGAGCTCAACATGCAATGTTGGGCTTTTTCTTTTACAGCTCGTTGAAAATGGCAATTTTCATAAGGATATAAAAGAAAAGGGCCATAGTTCTGAAAGAACTGAGCTTTAACTTTCGGAATTTGGAGCACACAGGAACTTGAAATAATCCTGAATCACAAACAGAGTCTTAAAGTATGTTTTTAGGTCATGGAAAGATGAAAAAAATACAACCTCATCCGAGATTAAGAATAATAAGTCCATTTTATTTAAGGTATTAATATACCAATTTGCCCGTTCTTTACTTTATCAGTTATTGTTTTAATTTAGTTCTATGAAGAAGATACTCTCACTATTTATAGTTGGTTTATTAATTGTTAGTTGTTCTGAAAAAGATGCAAAGAAAACGGGTTGGGAAAGAGATAATCTAGAGGGAAAGGTTAAGTCAATTATCGAAACTAAATACAAGGCTGTTGAAAAGCCTGGAAAAGTACAAAAAGTGTCTTTATCTAAAAAATACAGTTACAAGTACGACAACAATGGTAATAAAATAGAATATGCTAGCTATAATTCTAATGGGGCTTTATCTGCAAAATACATTTACAAGTACGACAACAATAGTAATAAAATAGAGGAGACTAGCTACAATTCTAATGGATCTTTAAAAAGTAAACTCACTTACAGGTATGATTATAATAATGGCAATGAAATAGAACAGACTTGGTATTACTTGGACGCAACTTTTAAAGGGAAAGATACTTACAAGTATGATGATAAGGGGAATAATATAGAAAAGTCTAGATATAACTCTGATGGATCTTTAACTTGTAAAATTATTTATAACTATAATGGGATTGGTTATAAAACAGAAGAGAATCGTTATTACTCAGGTGGATCTAGAGATGATAAATTTGTTTACAAGTACGATAATAATGGCAACAAAACAGAGAGCACTAATTACTTGTCTAATGGCTCTTTATTGTATAAACTTAATTATACCTATGATATAAATGGGAACAAAATACAAGAGACTGAATATAATTCAGATAGTTCTTTAGTTTGTAAAACTACTAATGAAGAATATGATTCAAAAGGTAATTGGACTAAAAAGATTAGGTTTGAAACAAAAAACAAAGCTTGGAAGATTCCTCCACATATTATCGAAAGAAAAATAGAATACTATGATTAATTCTAAAATATAACAAGTGCAAAAAGACTCCATTTACAACTTAGAATAATCCTGAACAACAAAACCACTAACCCTCTTTCTTTGAACGCATCTTTTTATAGGGCCTCACAATCAAACGCAGACCATTGTTGTATCGGAAATACTTCCAGGTCCAGTTGACAAAAACGACCACCCTGTTTCTAAAGCCAACAAGAAGCATTAAATGAACAAACATCCAGACAAACCAGGCAAAAAATCCTTGAAATTTAAACTTTCCAACCTCAACAACTGCTAGGTTTCTTCCTACAGTCGCCATTGTTCCTTTATCGTTGTAACTGAATTTATCCCAACTCCTGTTTTTCGCTTTTCGATTAAACTGTTTTGCCATATATGCACCCTGTTGCATAGCAACCGATCCAAGCATGGGCAATCCATCAGGATATATTTCAGATTTCACCAAAGCTGTATCCCCTAAAACATATACATCGTTACCTAGTTCCAGTTTATCATTAACAATTATCCTGTTAAGCACTCCAATTTTGCTGGCATCTATTCCATCTGGAAATGTCGCTGAAACTCCTGCAGCCCAAATGAACGTATCGCATTTAAATTCTTTCCCCCTGGAGGTGGAAACAACATTATTGCTGAAATTCTCAACAAAAGTTTCGGTGTAAACATTAACATTTAAACTGTTCAAATAATCATGCGCTTTTTCAGATGACCTGAAGCCCATGGATGCCAGCACCCTTGATGAGGCTTCAATCAAATGAATTTTCATTTTACTGAAATCAAGGTCGGGAAAATCTTTGGGTAAAATTTTGTTCCTCAATTCTGCTATGGCTCCAGCCAATTCAACACCTGTTGGCCCTGCACCAACAATTACAAAATTCATTAATTCTTTTCGAAGCTCAATATTATTCGTATTCAATGCCTTCTCAAAATTCTCCAATATTTTGGAACGCATATTAAGAGCATCCACAAGAGATTTCATGGGTAATGAATTGGCTTCAATGGTCTTATTACCAAAAAAATTATTGTCCGCCCCACTGGCAATTACTAAATAATCATAGTTCAAATCACCAATATCTGTTGAAACAACTTTTTCATCGAATTGTATTCTTTGAACTTCTGCCAGTCTGAAAAATGTGTTTTTTTTACGCCCCAGTATTTTTCGTATTGGATACGCAATCGAATCAGGCTCTAAACCGGCTGATGCGACTTGATACAATAGGGGTTGAAAAGTGTGAAAATTATTCTTGTCAATTAAAACCAATTGATAAAAATTAGTGTTAATTTTCCTGGACAACTTTAAACCTGCAAAACCTGCACCAATTACAACTACTCTTGGTAAGTTTATATCAGGAATATTCATGAGAATTTCTTTGATTACTAAATGTACAAATTAATTCATCAACACTTGATTATCTTTAATCAATACTGTTTGAGATGTCAAAAAAATATAGTTACCATTGTTTTGAACATAATTTTTTTTAGGAAATTTTGAGGGAAGTTTAAAAGATAAAATCACTTTAGAATCAAAAACTCAACTCAAATCTGGCATTAAGATTTTACTTATATTTAAAACGATGTTACAAGTTTAGTTCAATAAAGTTTATTACTGTCAATTACTGGTATAATGGTACTTCCAAAAGAAATCTTAAAGCTTTCAAAACCACTTGTTTGTTTTTTATTCTTGTTTCTGAGTGGTGGTGTTCAAGCACAAATTGAATACAACTGGCAAAATTCAAAAGAAGGTTGGGTCCCTGGTAATGATTGTAATTTAACGGCTCAAAATGAATCGATGGCAATGCGCTCTTTCCACCTCTATCCGGTAATGAGAAGCGGTACTTTAAATGAAAATCTGGGAATTGACGCCTCCGAGTATAACTTAGTGACCGTCACCCTAAAAAATCCAACAAAAACAAATGGCAATGCTAATGCGAGGTTATTTGTTTACCCCCCATCTTCCAACGATGCTATGTGTTATTACAATTTTTTAGTCGATACTTCAATGAGCACCTTTTCAACGTATACGATTGCTTTAGACTCACCTCCTACCAGTGGAACATATGAGGGTACTATTGCGCGTTTTGGACTAAGAGGACCTTACGGTGTAAACAATGGCGATACGATTTACTGGAAGAGTATGGTTGTTTCAAACACCAATCAAACTGATGACTCTGTTACTGTAACCTTCAGCGTAGACATGTCTCAAGTTACCTCATCGTATACTGTTCCAGAAATAAATGGTGATTTCAACGCATGGTGCGGTGATTGTAACCCTATGACGGATTCTAACTCTGATGATATTTTTGAAACACAAATACGGTTTAAACCTGGAGAAAACATAAAGTATCGTTTTACAGCTGATGATTATGCCATTGAAGAGAATTTAAATGCAAGTGAAAGTTGTACTGATGGAAATGAAAACTTTACCAATAGAGTATTCACTATACCTCAAAAAGATTCTATACTGGAAACCGTTTGTTGGGAAAGTTGTACGAATTGCCCAGTTGGAATTGTAGAAGTAATCAGTGAGTCAAAGGTATACCCCAATCCATCAAAAGACTATATTTCAATTACCTCTAAGAGTTCTATTGAGGAAATAATACTTAGAGACGTTACTGGAAGAATTGTACATCAACAGTTTTTAAATTCTAGTTCAACTAAAATCAACATTACCACTTTGGAGGATAATATTTACTTTTTAGAATGCTTAATAAATAATCGTTGGGAAAAAAGTAAAGTTGTTGTGGCTAAATAATAGAGAGAGATATGAAGTTTTTAATCTTTTCAATCTATGGTTTCTTATGCGGACTAATACTAAGCTGCAACGCGCCTAGTGAGAAGTTTAAAAACCCCACCTCCAAAAACAATAAACTCAATGTTCTATTCATTATTGCCGATGATTTAAATTGCGATTTGGGCATTTATGGAAACGAAATTGTACAAACGCCCAATATTGACAAGCTTTCGCAAAGCAGTGTGGTTTTTAAAAATGCGCATTGTCAATATCCTTTATGCGGTCCTTCTAGGGCTTCGTTCATGACGGGCATGTACACCAACCAGACTAAAATAACGAAAAACAATATTTTGTTGCGAAGTACTGTTCCTGAGGTAATCACCATTGGGCAACGATTCAGGCAGCAAGGATATCGTTCTGTTCGTGTTGGTAAAATATTTCACTACGATAATCCTGGAACAATTGGAACATCGGGTATGGATGATATTTATTCATGGGATCAAACCATTAACCCTTATGGGAGAGATAAACTTGAGGAATATAAAATAAAAACGTTGAGCCCAAGAAAGTATGGCGGAACCCTCAGCTGGATGGCCGCTGAAGGGAAAGACGAAGAACAAACCGATGGCATTGGTGCAAGTGAAGTAATTCAGCAATTGGAAAAATTTTCAAAGTCAGGCGATAATTTCTTTTTAGCAGTTGGTTTTTACAGACCACATACCCCTTTTGTATCTCCTAAAGGTTATTTTGATCTTTACAACCGAGAAAAAATTCCAATACCTAAAAGTTCCTCTGATTATCTAAAAACTCTCCCAGAACCAGCGGCAAAATCCATTCGTGCTAAAAAAAATCAAATCAATCTGGATGAAGCAATTTCAAAAGAAATTAAACAAGCTTATTATGCCTCCATTTCATTTGTAGATGCTCAAGTAGGTAGAATTCTGAATGCACTTGAAAAAACCGGCCTGGATAAAAATACCATTGTAGTATTCACTTCTGATCATGGTTATCATTTGGGGGAACATGGTCATTGGCAAAAACAAACCTTATTTGAAAATGCCACTAAAGTCCCATTAATTATTGCTGTTCCTGATATGGAAAATGAATTGATTATAAATTCAAGTCCCGTTGAGCTCATAGATATCTACCCCACCTTGATGGAATTGACCAAAATAAAAACACCCAGTCATGTTGTGGGAAAAAGCTTATGCCCTATTCTTTGGAAAAAATCTGACTCTGTTCGAAATAATGTACTTACTCGATGGAGAAATGGATATTCACTAAAAACATCTCGTTACAGGATAACACAGTGGGGAGAAGATGGTAACTTAGGTTATGAGTTGTATGATCATAAATTGGACGGAAATGAACTGAACAACTTAGCTGAAAAAAAAGAATGCAAAATAATTTTAGACTCCTTAAAAATTGCTTTAAAGCAAAGAATAGTTGATGCAGGAATTAAACCAGATGGACTGAGGATACAAATTGAGAATGTACAACCAATGCTCAGACAAAAAAGTATCACACCCGGAGATACTTACGACGAAAACAGCAAAAGAACTTATTTAAAAACTTCGGAACCGATAAAAAAATGAAACTAAAAACCGATTTTTTCTATATTTTAATTTTTCTTTTGATGTTGTCCTGTAGCAATGATTCAGATAGAACCAACAAAAAAAATGGTCAATCAAAATCACCCAATTTTATATTCATCTTAGCAGATGATCAGGGTTGGAACGGTACCTCTGTTCAAATGATGAATTCTGAACCTCTTTCTAAAAGTGATTACTATGAAACTCCAAATCTAGAAAAGCTGGCCAGTCAAGGCATTAAATTCTCCAATGCCTACTCCTCTGCTCCCGTATGTGCTCCTTCTCGTTACAGCTTGCAATTCGGTATGACTCCTGCTCGATTGAGACTAATAAGAGTTGGAATGAATACCAACCACATCAACCACGATACATTGATAAGTATTCCAAAAGCCCTTAAAAAAGTAAATGAGAATTATGTTGCTGCACATTTTGGAAAATGGGGCATGGGAAGTAATCCAAAAGTACTGGGATATGCTGTTAGTGACGGAGCAACAAAAAACAAAGATGGTGGGTTTGTGAACAACAAAACACAATGGCAACACACTTTTCAAAAAGATCCTAAAAAGATCTTTTCCATAACTCAAAGAGCAACAAATTTCATGGAAGAGAATGCGAAGAGCAACACCCCTTTTTATTTACAAATATCCCATTATGCTGTACATTCCTCCATTCAGTCTCGAGAAAAAAGCTACCTTAAAAACCAGCAAAAGCCGAAGGGAAAACGTCACTACAACACTGGCTTTTCTGCCATGACAGAAGATTTAGATGAAGGATTAGGCCAAATTATGAATAAGCTAAAGGAATTAGGGATTGAAAACAACACCTATATAATTTACATGTCGGACAATGGCGCGGTTCCTGTAATTCCAGCTGCAAAAAAATACACAAAAAGCTATAATTTCCCACTTAGTAGAGGTAAATGGGATGCTATGGAGGGAGGAATTCGAGTTCCCTTGATTGTTACCGGACCTGGAATAGTTGGAAATACTGAATCTGCCGTTCCTGTTTCTGGTTCTGATATGCTTTCAACAATAATTGATTTAGCAAGTGAAAAGAAAATTGTTGTAAATAATAAAACCGACGGAGGTAGTCTCAAAAGCATCTTATTAAACGATACCGTTAAGGAAGTGAAAAGAACAGTTGAAGGCCTTTTTTTCCACGTACCCTATAAAAACGGAATTGCTTTAAAAAGACCTCACTCTGCAATACGAAAAGGAGATTATAAGCTTCTAAAATTTCAAGACAATGAAGAAATTTTCCTTTTTAACTTAGCCAATAATAAAAATGAGCAAAAAAACCTTGTTGAAGAAAACCCTCAGAAAGCAAAAGAATTGGAAAAATTATTAATGGATTATTTACAAGAAGTACATGCCCCGAAATGGAAAAAAGGGATTAACTGGAAAGGAACACCCATCAAAACAATAAATTCAACCTATTAATTGTTGACTTTTTCATACCCATATCGCCTTTTTGTTTTGCTGTTTTCACTGGTAATGGTTTCGTGCAGTGAGTCAGACAAAAAAGAACAATACAATACGAATTGTGATACCTCTAACGTTGTAAAACCAAACTCAAAAGTATGCTGCGAAAAGTCTAAGACAGAGCTTATTCTCGGCAATATAAGAAACAATAAAAGTAAAACAGAACCTGAAAAAAGAATAAATTTCGCAAACAATGAAACTATTGATTCGATGGTATTTATTGAGGGGGGCGTGTTTTTAATGGGTGCAAACGATAGAAAAATGGCTTTAAAAAGAGAATTTCCCCAACATAAGGTAACAGTAAACTCTTTTTACATGGATGTGCATGAGGTAACGAATGCGCAATTTTCAAAATTTGTAGAGGCAACAGGATACAAAACAGTTGCTGAAAAACCGGTTAATTGGGAAGTATTCAAAAAACAATTACCGCCGAACACACCAAAACCAAACGATGAATTTTTACAACCTGGCTCTATGGTATTTTCTCCCCAAGAAGGAATCACTAACCTGGTGGATTTTTCCCAATGGTGGCAATGGATAAAGGGCGCGAACTGGAAGCATCCTCATGGGCCCAATAGCACGATTAAAGGAAAGGAAAATTTCCCTGTTGTTCATATTTGCTATTCCGATGCAATGGCCTACGCAAATTGGTGCGGTAAACGACTACCAACTGAAGCCGAATGGGAATGGGCAGCACGAGGAGGTCTAAAAAACAAGACCTATCCCTGGGGCGATGAATTTCTAACACAGGGAAAAGAAAATTGCAACTACTGGACAGGAACGTTTCCTACTATAAATACTGCATCCGATGGTTTTGAAGGTTTAGCGCCTGTGATGAAGTATACACCAAATGGTTATGGGCTTTACGATATGGCAGGAAATGTATGGGAAATTTGTTCAGATTGGTATGATGAAAGATACTATTCCAGTTTGGATAATAATAAGACCATTGATAACCCCAAAGGTCCAGAAACCTGGTATTATCCTATTGAACCGTATGACCCCAAGCGAGTGATACGTGGAGGTTCTTTTTTGTGCAACAAAAGTTATTGTTCAAGTTACAGAGTTTCTGCTCGAATGCCCTACTCTCAAGATACAGGGATGAATCATACTGGATTTCGTTGTGTAAAAAGTAAGTAACTATTTCTTATTGAATACCATATACATTGTAATTTGTATATAAATTATGCAGGAATAATTTTCATAAACGGAGCTTTACTTTATGAGGAATCTAATTTTAGTTGTTTGCATTCTTACATTAGGCCTCTCTCATGCGCAAGAAGTCCAACAAACTAAACCTCCTTTTTCAAGTGCAACTGCTAGTGCTAAAAACCCTTCAAGCCAAATAAATTTTTCTGGTTTTTATCGGTTCTTAGGCTATGTACGAAATCAGTTGGAAACTTTTCCCTACAATACCGGAAAAACAACTGCTATTGTGATTGGTGATTTTTACCGTGAACCTATGTTTCTTTTAAAACTAAACGGGAGAACGAAAGAAAACATATCCTTTGGAGCAGATTTTATGATAAACAGTCTCTATAAGGGTCCTTCAGACGAATTTACAAAACCACTTACCTTGGATTTAGGCTTGAATCTTAAAACATCAATACACACAAAATATGGGGTGTTTAATTTTAAATCTGGTGGAGTTTCGTGGTACCGTCAAAGTAGATTAACAGTATGGGGAAACCGTTCTTTTAATCGAATGAGCATATTTGAAAGAAGACCTCAAACACCACTAAATAAATTCCCTGCAAACCGATATTCCAAATACTATAAAAATGGCCTCATTGATGAAGGTGTTCGATATGGCAGCAGGGCGTTTCAAGGCATTTTTTTGGAAGGAATTAAATTACCTATGAATTTCTCCGTTAAAGGAGTAATTGGAAAAAGTAACTTCAACCGATCCTCAATCCCCAGCAGCGATAATTTCACAGGGTGTTTTGCTGTTAAAAATCAGCTCAATAAATCCTCAAAAATTGCATACAATTATCTTGAATCGAGCGCCAGTGTTGATTCTCTGAATACCGATAAGAGAAATTACTTTATACATACTTTAGAAGCGTATAAAACGATTGGCAATTTTCAATTTGATGTTGAAATAGGGCTGGGTAAATATTCAAGCCCAGAATATGAACTTCCAATTGGTGAGGCATTTATTGTGAATGTAAAAACAAAAAAAACGGCTAAAATCCCGATAAATATCCAACTCTACAGAATCTCTCCTCAATTTGTGAATGTTACAGGGAATTTTTTAAACACGACTGTTTTGGAGGTATTTCCTAATCTACCCGGTATAGGTTCAACAGTTAGAACACCTTATCAAAGTCCAATGGTTGGTATAGGATTCCCGGTTAATAACCGTCAAGGAGGATCGGTAAATGCAGAAGTTACTTTTGGAAAATTGAAATTAAATGGAGGATTAGGTATTTATGCTGAACTGGATACATCTCATGCGGGCATTGCCTATATTCATAATGTAAACAACCAAACTCTATCCAGAATTTATTTGTTCGGAAGAAACTGGGGGCCCTATAATTCTTTAAATTCTACCTATCGAGGAATATTTGAAAACGCAATTCTAACCGACACCAATTCAACAGGGTTGGCCAACTTTAAAAAGTTTTATAATACTCTGGAGCTTCAAGCTAAATACAACAACTCATTGTTTGGAAAAAACTATTACTTATTTTCCCTTACCCGCCTTAACTCGTGTCAAAACAAATTGAATGCACTACCTCAAATTGGAACCCAAGCGCTCATAAGTCAGTTAAGTCAAGAAATAGATTTTAGTATTGAAACCGCCAAAAAAACAGTTTTTGTTTTGAGCTACGGAATTGAAAAAATTATTGGTAATCAACAAACGGAACCTGGAGATGCTGCTCAACCTTCAGCGACCAATTCATTTTTTGAAAAATTGGGATGGGATAAATTTTATCGATACACGAGATATTTAAATCAAAAAAATACTTTGTTTGGTTATGGCATTGATTATAAACTAGAGAAAAATACTTTTCTTTTTTTCAGACAAAGCAGATACACGTATTATGATCCAAATTTTATTGAGAATCATTTAAAAGGTTGGGAAACCACACTTGAACTAAAAATTATGTTTTAAACCATGAAGAACTCCAGAACTAAAATACTTTTTGTTTATCTATTGATTGGGGGACAATACTTCCAGTTGATGGCACAACAAAACGACAAAGTCTGGTTTGATGGATTCTCGCGCTCCTTTTTTGCCCGGGACGCAATAAATGATAAAATTCTTCCGGATTCAGTATCGGCAAGAAATGCCTCCGACGGATATAACTTACTCGATCTGAACACTCATGTAAACCCGAGCAAAAACCTTGAAATTTTTTCTCAGATTCGGATTAAAAATCAATTCGGAAGTTTTTTTGGCTCTGGAACCTCAATTGATGTAAGGCAACTGAGAGCAAAAGGAGTTATCAATAATAAAATTCGATTCAGCTTAGGGGATATTTTTTTGAAACAAACACGGTTTACACTGTTCAACTATGACGAGGACTTATCCGGTTATGAAAACAATATGTTTAAACCCTATAGAGATATTCTTCACTATGAAAACTTTTACCGGGAGAACAGATGGAGAATGCAGGGATTACAAACTGATTTTTCATTTAAATTCGATCGATACATTCGAACACTGGAGTTTGATGCATTCATAACCCGACCAAGAGGATCAAGTCCACTTTCTTTTAATACTTCAAGTAGTGACTTATTATTGTCGGGTGGAACAATGGTTTCTCAACTCAACAAAAGCTTAACAGTGGAAAGCCATTATATTAACTTTTTTGAGATACCCTCCAGCGGAACTACAAATATTTCAATTCGGAACCCAGTTTACCATATTGGAATACGAAAATATTATACAAACAAAAAGTCGATTTTTGAAAGCAAAATAGAAACAGGTTTTTCAGAGAGATACTGGCTGCATTCAGAAAGAGAGAACAATGCAGCAGACTCTATTTCCAACTTCACACAAGGAATGTTTCTTGAATTCAAAAACGATTTCATGAGAAAAGACTCCAGCTTGGAAGTTACATTTGGATACAGGTACGTTGACCCCAACTTCAGAAGCGCTGGAGCACAAACCAGAAGACTTAACTTCGAAGCCAGTAATTCTCCCACCATTTATCCCTACTACTCAAATGCACAGATAATACGTCCCATTTCAGTTTTTGACCTACTCTCCGATGAAAATCTGTACAATCAGGATTTACACGGAAACCTTATGATTTTCAATCCTATATATTCAAATGTATTGCCCTATGGTGATGCAACCCCCAACAGACATGGCTTTTATCTGAAATCCAGGTTTAAGCAGAAAGTAATAAATGGTAAACTGAACACTGGAGCTTTCCAGGAGGTAATTGGACAGGGAACTGCCGAAAAAAGAAACTTCACACTACTTAAAGCGGTTGTAAAGTTAAACATGCATGAGCTGTTTAAACTAAAAAAAGAAGCCAGTATATTTTTAGCATCGGAAAATGAATATACCAGAAGAACAACAGATGCAATCTCCAGTGTTAATTTATACAGCCACCAATTAACTGCTTTTGGAAACTTAGAGTTAGTGGATAAATTATTTATTCAATTTTCCTTCAAACAGTTGTATGCAAAAGGGAATGAATTTTTAAACCAAAGAGCGGATTATGGTGTGATTAATAATTTCATATTAACCAATTATAACCTTAACGATCATATAATTTCAGGAGGGATTTTATACAATATCAATAAGAATGTTTACGCAAACGTGCAATACAATTGGTGGGGTAAAACTTTTAACGATTCCTCCAATTCTAATTTCAACTACAATCGATTATTATTCATTTTATCCGTGAAGCTATGATGTTTAAAAAAACTATATTGATTCTTTTTATTGTAGCTGGATGCTTTTATACCTGCACAAAAGATGAATTTGAAGGCCCATCTATAGAAGCTCTTTACGGAGAGTTCAAAATACTAGACTCCCTGAAATTAACCAATAGCAACCCGAATTTCTCCTTAGAGGAAAACGTTGGTTTTTACTGTAAATTCAATAAAGACGTAAATTGGAAAATAACCATTCGAGGAAACACCTCGAATAGTATAAAGGAATTGTCTGGATTTTCAAATACTATTGATTCCACAACAATTACTTGGACGGGCAACACCTCCGAGATGCCCTTTTTCCTAAAAGAGAAATGTGAAATAGAATTAACCTTTGATAATGAAAAAGACACTCTGGTAGATAGTTTAACCATTGCAGGCACAAAAATTTACGATGGAATATTAGTAGCTGATTTTGAAAATGGAACTCCAGAAAACTCAATCGTCTTCAAACAATCTTCCATGAACATGACTTTTGAAACAGCAAGTGATAATCCTCTAGTTGGAGATAATTATTTTAAAATGGGCGGGAGAATGGGTTGGAATGAGTGGTTACTTGGTCAAATTGACATCCCACTTAATTTATCGGATGTGAGCAGTACTCCTGAAAATTTCTATTTGAATTTAGGAATTTTATCAGGTGTGAATGGAGAATTGGCATCTGATCAATACATTAATATTTTAATCTCTGAATCAAATTCACCATTCAATGGAGATTTAACCAACAATGGAGCTGATGTTTTTAAAGACACTATGGAAGTGTACAAATATCAAATTCGTCCTGTAGACTGGATTGGCTGGCAATATATAGCTGTAAGTTATGATGAATTTGAAGTCAAAAGTGCGGGTGGAGATAATATCAGAAATCCAAAAAACATTAAAGCAATTAGAATACAATGTCAATCATGTCCCTCTGCATCTGGAAATTGTCCAAGTAACGCAAGTATTGATGTAAGAACAGACATAGATTATGTAATATTCACTGAAAATGAAAAATTATTGGATCAGGAATGAGAATACTCTTTAAAATAACACTTGTTTTATTCTGTATATCATGCAATCATATGGTGGATCAAAGCCTCTATGAGCCGAGTAATTTAGGCGATAATCCAATTTCAAATTTTTCCTTCAAAAATATTTTTGTGGACTCACAATCCAGCGGAGTTTGGGGAACAAAAGAACATCCGTGTAAACAAGTAATGTTCAGCTCAAAAAAAAATTCTATTGGTAAAGACCATCTCTACATTAAATGGAACCAAACTGCTGAATGCAATTATTTAGGAATGGGATTTCCGTGGGGAAATTACAAAAGCAAAAATCTAGCTCCAATACTAAAAGATGCTGCAATAGAATTGAAAATCAAAGTAGATTCAGGCAGTTATACAAAAATCCCTGTTTTTTTTGCTCTTGTAGACTATAGCGGTAAACAATGCATGACTAAAATTAATTACTTGGGAATTGAAGGTGGTCAAATAGATACCAACTGGACAAAAGTAATCCTTCCACTGCAAACCTTTAATTATGCGAAAAAAGGAGTGAACATGGGAAATATAAAGGAACTTAAAATAGAATTTCAGAAAAAGGGAGCTATCCACTTAGACGATATTAAAGTTGTTCAACACAAACACAATTACAGGAAATACGTTGAAAGCTCAACAAAAACATATACCAAACACCCTTTTAGCATAGGTGTAGGAAAAGAACACTGGTGGGGAATCAATCCAGAGTACTCCAACAATTTCAGCTTTATTTCTAAAGATGAGTTTTCCTCCAACTTTATCTCAAAAACAAAAGGGCATACTAAAACTTCTCCCGAAACATCCGAAGCCCTTGCTGTCACAATCAATTCCCATAAAAAACAAATCTGGAACAACTTTGGATTTGCGATTCACAACTGGAAAAGAGTTGATGTATCCAGTATTTATAGAACATCTGCTGTCCAATTTAAAATAAAGGCCGATTCTATTCCAAAACTAAGTTCTACAATTCGATGTTACTCAGGGAAAACAAGAGCTATCAACAAAATACTTTCAGAGAGTAATTATTCAAAGATAAAAGAGGGACATTACAACGTTTGTATTCCGTTCAAATCGTTTGTAAACTTTAAAAAAATGAACTGGAATACCTTGAAGGAAATACGTTTTAAAATCCTAGAAAATTCAAATTTTGAAATTGGTGATTTTAAAATCATAGAATTTCGTGGAAACCCTGAAAAACCCAACCAATGGCGAGGAATATAAATACATATACATTCCTTTTTGTTTTACTTGGAATAATGCTGTCCTCCAGTATATTTTCCCAACCTTGCAAAGTTGAAATTGTAAAAAATAACCAGGAATATACATTACTAAAAGATGGAAAACCCTACTACATTAAAGGAGCCGGAGCAAAAAGCCAATTTAATTTACTGGCCAATTCAGGAGCCAATTCCATTCGAGTTTGGAGTACCAACAACGAATCTTATCTGGATTCTGCTCAAAAGTACAACTTAACCGTAGCACTTGGGCTATATGTAAGACCAGAAAGAAGTGGTATGGATTACAATGATGAATATGCTGTAAAAGGACAAATAGAGCAATTAAAAAAAGAAATTTTAAAATTTAAAGACCATCCTGCACTGCTGGTCTGGGGAATAGGTAATGAAGTAGATTTAAGATACTCCAATTTTAAAGTTTGGGAAACCATAGAAGAATTGGCAAAATTCATAAAAAAAGTAGACCCTAATCATCCTAGTATGACTGTTATAGCAGGATTAGACCCTTCAAAAGTATACATGATCAAAAAACACTGTCCAAGTATAGATATTCTAGGTCTTAACGTTTACGGTTCTATTGAACGGGCAAGCGTTAATGTGCGAAAATTTAATTGGGACAAACCGTATATTGTTTCTGAATGGGGAGTTAATGGCCCATTTGAAGCAAAAAAAACGGCATGGAATGCTAAAATAGAACCTCCAAATGGTTTTAAAGCAAATCAAAGACAAAGGAGGTACAAACAGCTCATAGAAAAAGACACCGAGCGTTGCTTGGGAAGTTATTGCTTTTTATGGGGACAAAAACAGGAATCGACAGCAACTTGGCACGGTATGTTTTTAAGCAATGGAAATCCTACAGAAGCTGTTGATGTAATGCATTATTGCTGGAAAGGAGAATGGCCGAAAAACAGAGCTCCATCTATTAAAAACATCTTCCTCAACGACAGCAGCTGGAGAAAAAGCAATACAGTACTTCCCAATAAAACGGCTGAACTAAAGCTAGATTACGTAACCTACAACAACAATCAAATTGACATAGAGTATCATTTATATCCAGAAACCTTTTCCAAAAAAATTGGTGGGGATAAACAGCAATCTCCGGACGAAATCCCTTTGAAAATCATAAAAAAAGAAAAAGGAAAACTTACTTTCCTAACCCCTCAAAAAAAAGGAGCTTATAGAATATTTGCCATTGTAAAAAATGAAAAAAGTCAATGCTCAGTGGCTAATATTCCTTTTCTGGTAAAGTAATGAAAAGTTCACCATCAAAAATATTGATAACTCATGTGTCAGATAATAAAACATTATTAAAAACTATGCATTCCGATACAAAACCCGTTTGCAAATTTGAAATATCAAAAAAAAAGCCTGCAAAGCAAATGAAAACTTTTATCCATTATATCATAGTGTTCCTTTCAATTTTGTCATGCTCCAATCCACCTGAAGAAAATAGCATTGATAAAAAAAACAATTCAAAGCCTATCAACATCCTTTATATAATGGCGGACGATCATGCTTATCAGGCCATTAGTGCCTATGGATCAGAAATAAGTAAACTAGCCCCTACTCCCAATATTGATAGGATAGCAAAAGATGGTGCAAGAATGGATGCTGTTTTTTGTACCAATTCCATATGCGGGCCAAGTAGAGCATCCATATTAACTGGAAATTTTTCACACATCAATGGATTTTACAAAAATGTTGACGGAGGAGACTTTAATGGAAACCAGCTCACCTTTCCAAAAATTTTTCAAAACAATGGTTACCAAACTGCAGTTATTGGAAAATGGCATTTAGGAACCGCGCCGACTGGTTTTGATTATTCTAAAGTACTCATTAACTGGGGCGGTCAAGGAACCTACTATCGACCTCAATTTTGCATCAACGGAAAAGATACGGTTTTGGAAACAAAACGACACTCCACTCAAGTTATTGAAGACGATTGCATCAATTGGCTTGCCAATAGAGATACTGCAAAACCATTTATGCTTTTGTATCAATTTAAAGCTCCTCACCGCGATTGGAAACCAGATTCAATGTACAATACTCTTTTTACAGATTTTGATTTTCCAACACCTCCTACGTTTAACGATGATTATACAGGAAGATTGGCAGCAAGTGAAAATATGATGGAAATAGAAAACCATCTCAACCGCCGTGATATGAAACAAAAAGCTCCTTCAGGATTATCCCGTAAAGACTCGATGCGCTGGCTGGCCTATGGAGACCGTGGACAATTCTGGACCCCTGATGACACTCTACAAGGCGCAGCTCTAAAGAACTGGAAATATCAAGTTTACATTAAAAATTATTTACGTTGCATCGCAGGAGTAGATCGAGCAGTAGGAAAAGTTCTGGACTATTTGGAAGAAAAGAATTTAAGTGAAAACACCCTGGTGGTTTATACATCTGACCAAGGTTTTTATTTGGGTGAACACGGTTGGTTTGACAAAAGGTGGATGTATGAAGAATCGTTTAGAATGCCTTTTTTAATCAAATGTCCAGGGAAAATAAAACCTGGAACAGTTTCCAATGATTTAATTATGAATATAGATTTTGCCCCTACTCTTTTGGATTTTGCGCAATTAAAATCACCTGAAGAAATGCAGGGAAAAAGTTTTAAAAGTTCATTTTCAGATACAAGCGCGACATTTCGAGAATCCGTTTACTACCACTATTATGAATATCCAATATGGCATAAAGTACAACCCCACTATGGAATAAGAACAGAACGCTACAAACTCATCCATTTTTATTATTCTATGGATGAATGGGAATTGTATGATTTAGAAAATGACCCTCAGGAAATGATCAACATATATGAAAATTCTTCAGATAGTTTGGTTCAATTTCTTAAAACCAAACTAAGTGAAGCACAAAAAAAGTATTTGGATAACGGTTCATTAGAGGAAATGAAATTAATGACCGATACTGTGATTACCCGTGTTTACAATGAACCAAATAAATTAAAAAACAAATGAAATTTACTAATCGTTTATGGGGATTGATTCGAGTTTTTTAATTCATTATATTAAAACACCTATCTACTAACGAAATCTAATTTGTAATAAAAGTCTATTTTTTATGTAACCTCAAAAAACTAGAACCATGAAAAATTTTTACATTTTAACATTTATAATTTGCTTTGGATATTTAGCATCTAAAGGTCAAGGAGAAAGAGTACTATTCACAGATAATTTTGGTACCTACAGTAATGGTGAAAGTTTATCTGGAAATGGTAGTGGATGGAACGCTACAGGCGTTGGCGATTTTACTAATAAAATTAACGCTACTTTCGGAGCCTCTGGTTCAAGTTGTTTTGGTCAACTGGCCACAACAGGTGCTGCTACAGCTTATCAGGAGATGGAAGTAAAAGCGGGAGAAACCTACGTTTTTAAAGCTTATTTAAAAACAACCAACAATAAAATTTACTCAACCATTCGAATCAATGTTGGTGGAACAGATGTAGCCACATCCGGTAATGTAAGTGCCAATTACTCATGGGAGGAACTTTCCATTACATATACGCCTACAGTTGATGAAACCGCAAAATTTGTTATTCAAAAAATTCAAGGGCAAGTTTTAAATGTTGATAAAGTGAAAATAATATGCACCTCGTGCTCAAACAAAAGATTCGTTTATGATTTCCATGACTCGAAAGAAAACTGGGTAAGTGGAGGTGGATGTACTCTTGGTCTAGATGATAAGGGTATGATTCTTAACGCAACGAATAACCAGCCAATTGCCAGATCCGGAGATTTAAGCCAAGATTTGGCTTTAAACACAGCAGATTACAACAGAGCGAAAATAACTTTTAAAACTCCTTATGCTATGGGAGGACAGGGGTTTGGTAAATTTTATCTTTACGATATAAATGGTGGAAATACACAATTTGCCACCTATGATTTTGTACGAGATGCCGCAAACACATCTACTTTCCAAACGGCAGAAATTGATCTTACCTCTAACGGAGATTATACAGGAACAATAGCAAGAATTGGTGTTAGAGCTCCTTGGGGAATTGCCGGTGGTGGTCAGGCTTTCATACAAAGAATTGAATTGTATAACGACATTGCAACAGGTATTTCGGAAAGTGAAACCTCTAATTACCAGGTTCAATTATATCCAAATCCAACAACTAATTCAATAACCTTAAACTTGGATGGTGTTTCAAATGTTAATGTTGAATTTATAGATGTTCAAGGTAAATTGATTTTTAGTAAAAATCAGGTGTATAGCCAAGAACAAATCAATTTATCGGGAATTTCAAAAGGAATCTATTTTGTTAGAATCTTAAGTGACTTAGGAAACCAACAAATTAAAGTAAGGGTAAAATAATATAATTTTTAACTTGATAAAAAAGCTCAACAAATTGTGTTGAGCTTTTTTGTTTTTCAAGAGTATATTTTCTCATAACTGAAGGACATATTCCAAAGATAACGAGAAAGTTAGCTCTTAATTCTACCATTTCAAAAGTATTTAGAATACTAATTCCTGAACAATTTTTGCTAAAATCACGAGTAAAAAACATCTTTTTTTCAGTACCTTGTAACCTTTTATTTGCAAAACTGTTTAAGCTTTCGATTTTTTGAAACTGATACCGATTTTGAAACTTAAGAGAAATTGGGAGACTCTCACAATAAGTTTTAAAATAATAAGAAAAGAGAACATACTTTATGTACTACATGAAACACCTTAAGCTAATAGTAGCAATCATAGCTATTTTGTCTTTTCTATCGACCAATGCTCAACTTGAGTTCCAAACTTGTATAGTTCCCCCATCTAACATTGAAAAACCTTGGACTTGGCCTGCACATAATAACTGGTTTACTGCCTCAGCTTTAGTAGATAACGGATGGATTACAAACTTTAAAACAGGAACAAAAACAAGTGTTGGTGGTGGATCTAACATCATCAATGCATACGAAGGTTTAGCGTCTGCAAGTGATGATAATGGGGACCTTTTATTTTTCACAAATGGTAGGATTGTCTGGGACAAAAATGGAATTAGAACTTATGATGGTTTGCTGGAAGGAAATGAAAATACTGCAACTGGCGATAGAGGAAGTGCAACGCAGGGAACCATTATTGTAAGACATCCACTGACACCCAAGAAATTTTATATTTTCACAACAGATGATGCGAATGGTGGAAGCACACTTGGTTTTAATTATGCGGTTTTTGATGAAACAGGAGCTAATACCCAACCCTCTACGAGACTTGGTGGATACAGGACATGTGAAGGTTTAGCAGCGACATTCCACAAAAACAAGGTAGACTTATGGATTATTGTTCAGGCATCAAATTCAAGTAATTTTCATGCATATTTACTTACATGTGATGGAATTACTGAGCATATCGTTTCACCCGTTGCAAATAGTGTGACAGGTTCAGCTGAAAGAGGTTGTTTAGCAATGAGTTGGGATGGAGATCAACTAGCAGCGGCATTTCCATCAGCATGGCCAAATTCAACAAAGCAACTAAACATATACAACTTCAATAATCAAACTGGGGTGATTTCTAACCAAAAAGATATCGCACCATCTGCTGTTGTTTTATCTCCATACGATATGACGTTTAGTCAAGATAATAATAGCATATACATTACTTCTTATGCTGGCGAACTATTTTCATTTGATGTATCATCAAATGATAAATCCACAATGGCAGCAAGTTATACTAAACACGCCAATGTTG
>Ga0160423_10000982_pt1 | contig 23715 bp, 36 predicted proteins | sample CRUFie14St8metaG_FD_108191 | JGI IMG/M metagenome (GOLD analysis project Ga0160423, IMG submission 108191) | Marine microbial communities from the Costa Rica Dome - CRUD Field 142mm St8 metaG | ecosystem: Environmental > Aquatic > Marine > Oceanic > Photic zone | place: Costa Rica: the Eastern...
CTGTATCAAACGTTTTACCTGTCATAGCAACTTGTTTGATCATTTGTTGCATGTGCGTACTGTTAACATTGTGTGCAAATCCTATTTTAAACGCTATGAGAAGATTGCTTATCTTGTCAGCTTCAATAATATTGATAGTATCAAAACTGTATAACTGTTCTAGAAATCTATAGTACTGGAATTTGTGACTTACAAATATTTTTGGTTCCCACCAAGGAACTTCTGCAGCTTCATCCGGATAAAAAGCAGTAAAACAACTTCGATAGTTACTGCTTTCACTTTCACCATTCATGCGTTTAAAGTTTTGCCATGGTACTGTGTCGTTGTATAAGTTTTTTGCTTGAGTTGTTGCCAGGTAATGTCCAGCACATCCTGGATCAAACATAATCCAATTTTCAAAATGCATCATAATTTTACTTATCGCATAAATAAAAGGATGGTAAAATAAAAGCTCAATTTTTTTTGAGCAAATTTTTTTTAGGTTGAAATACAGAAGAGCTACAATCAGTAGTAATTTTTTTTTAGGCTAAAATACGGAAAAAGGAAAAAAAATGACACAACTAATAAATCCAACAAAATTTACAAAGACTGTGGGCCTGTTAAGGTCCTTTTTTTTAGACAAAGGGTTTGAAGAAGTACATACTCAAAACCGTTTGTCAATACTTGCGGCATGTGAAGATCCGTTCAATGTTGCTACATACAATTATGCGGGCCAAGTATGGCCACTACCACAAACAGGTCAGATGTGGTTAGAACATGAATTGTTGAGCAAGCCCGATAGTAAGGGCTTTTTTTGTGTAAGCACTAGCTATAGACAAGAGCCAAATGCTATCCCAGGTAGACATGATATTATTTTCCCAATGTTTGAATTTGAGTTTCCAGGCAGTGTGGATGATCTCAAAGCAATGGAATATGAACTATGCGAATACCTAGGCTTTGATCCACTAACAGAAAAAACTTATGCAGAGTGGCAACAACACTTTGGAATTGGTTCAGATGTAGAAATGGATGCAAGTCATGAGATTGCAATGCTAGAACAATTTGGTAGCAGTTTGATTACTAACTTCCCAGAAATGACAAGTCCATTTTGGAATATGAGCAGAAACGACGACGGACTAACTGCAAAGAAAATGGATGTCATCTTAGGTGGTATGGAAACTATTGGAAGTGCAGAACGTAGTTGTGACGTTGATATGATGCGTGATACATTCCATAGCATCACAAATGGTGAATACAGTGCGCTACTATACAAACTGTTTGGAAAAGATAGAGTTGAAGCAGAACTTGAAAAGTTCTTGGAGTTCGATTTCTTCCAAAGAGTTGGAGGCGGCATTGGTATGACACGTATGATTGCGGCAATGGATAAAAAAGAAGAATTAGCCCAAGCGGCTTAAACAGTTTGGGGTGATGAAATTGGTAGACATGCACGACTGTTTATCGTGTGGTTGAATGTACTGCAATATATTTAACCGTGTAGGTTCGAATCCTACCCCCAAAGCCAACAAAATATGCCCTGTAGGTACCAAAACTTACAGGGCATAAATATGAGTATGGAACGTACAAAAGAAGAAATACTAGAACAAATACAGCATATACTAGAACAAAACATTAATCCAGCAGTAGCATCACATGGTGGAATGATTGAACTCAAAGACTTTGATGTTGAATCAGGTCGTGTGCTAGTGCTATTACAAGGTGGTTGTAGTGGTTGTGCTAGCAGTACAATTACACTTAAAATGGGTGTGGAAAACATGCTCAAACATTATGTACCTGAGGTTAATGCCGTTGATGGTATGGATGATCCCAATTTCAATAACCCTTACTATAGTGCCGATAATGGTGCTGGCTATGGTTCATGGGATCCTAATTATTAATAAAAACATTGACTTTCAATCATTATTCAGCTATACTGTAACAAAATTATAGAGCGAGTAATCATGACATATATTCTTGTAGATACAGCAAACATGTTTTTTCGTGCTAGACATGTAGTACGTGGAGACAGCATAGAAACTAAAATTGGTATGGCATATCATATCATGTTTAGTAGTATTCTCAAAGCATACAGAGACTTTAATGGCAGTCACGTTGTGTTCTGTTTGGAAGGACGCAGTTGGCGTAAGGATTACTATGAGCCATACAAAGCAAATCGTAAAGCGGCACGTGATGCACTGACTGAAGCAGAAGCTGCAGAAGACAAGGCATTTTGGGAAGCATTTGATGAACTACAACAATTTATGGACAAGCGAACTAATTGTACAGTACTGCAACATGCACAGTGTGAAGCAGATGATTTTATTGCTCGCTGGATACAAAATCACCCTGATGACGATCATGTAATTGTTAGCAGTGATAGTGATTTTTATCAGTTGCTAACTAACAAAGTCACACAATACAATGGCATAACTAATCAGCATATTCGTATTGATGGTGTGTTCAATGACAAAGGCAAACCTGTTATGGACAATAAGACAGGTGAGCAAAAACAAATTGGTGATCCGAGTTGGTTATTATTTGAAAAGTGTATCAGAGGTGATAGCAGTGATAATGTGTTCAGTGCTTATCCTGGCGCACGTAAAAAAGGGACTAAAAATAAAGTAGGTATGTTAGAAGCATTTGAAGACCGTAATGCAAAAGGCTTCAATTGGAATAACTTTATGCTACAGAGATGGACTGACCATAATGGTGATGAGCATCGTGTACTTGATGATTATCAACGCAATCAAACATTGATTGATCTTACACAACAACCTGATGATATCAAACAAGTATTAGATGAAGCTATCACTACTCAAGTGCAAAAAGTTCCTACTAGTATGGTAGGTGTACACTTTATGCGCTTTTGTGGAAAGTGGGATTTACAACGAATTAGCAACAGTGCAGAAGCACACAGCGATTACTTGAATAGTGCATACTAAGATGGGTAAATACTATATAGCTAAAGAAGTTGTAAAGAATAGTTTCTGGATAGTTGAATCTAAGGGTGCTAAAATTGGTACACTACGACACAAAGCAGAAGGCTACGTTTTTTATGAGAACAATGGTCACACAGAAACTATACTAGATAACCTTGATAGATTTCGTTTTAAAGAACAAGAACAGAAAACTGCAATAAACGTATCTACAAACGGCTATCCTACTAACGTTGATACTGTGTACAACGAACAGCTACAAGATAGTGTGCCGGTTTATACAAAAACCGCCAATAGTCAACAATATTTTGCGGCTGGATACTGGGGAATACTTTTTCCTCATGGATGGAGACCTAGTTTCTGTCCGAGGTTGAAGACACTGCAAGATTATACGTATTTGGGACCGTTTACGAACGAAGCTGATATGTATCTTGCCATGAAGCGAAAAGGGCAAGAAGATGAAAAAAATATTAAGTTTACTACTACTCGTAGTTACACCGCTAACAGTCCAAGCGCAGGGTAAAGCCGGACTATACACAATGGCTCCTTGTGACAAAGTTGATACAATGTTCGACCTTGTCTCTGAAAAATACAACGAAGAATTATTATTCATTGGTAATGGCATGATTTTTAGTCCGCAACAAATGCCTTATAGGGGTGGAATGTTTTTCTTCACTAATCAAGACACAGGTTCATTTAGCATTGTACAAGTATTTCAAGACGGCATGGCTTGTATGATTATGAACGGGAGAAATTTTGCTCCGTACAGTGGACCACAAAGAGGAGAGCAACAGTGAAGTGGGCAATAGTATTTTATGCAATTTTTACTTACGCTAATTCACCAGGTACTGAACCAGTAGAGCATGTTAGTTGGGGTATAACATTTAATCATCATGAACAGTGTATGCAGTTTTATGAACAGAAAAAGCAAGACATAATCAAAGGTGTTCAAAATTTTGCTAGTTCTCATTACGGGCAACAAATGTTACTACAAGAACTTGGCTGTGCTCATGCTTCAGCTAATTTTGATAAACCTGATGAAGAACCAATTGTAACATTGAAAATGCCTTTGCATTTAGGAGATAGTATATGAAATGGCTAGTAGTTGTGATGTTTGCAACAATGCAAAATGATATCTATATATTCACTGATCCATCATTTGAAACCAGAGAAGCATGTTATGCTACATTAACAAAAGAAGAACATATTTACAAATATACAACTAAACTGTTTCAAGAATATGGTAAGCCAATGCCTGTGCTAGCAGTAAATTGTTTACAAGAGAATACCATTGAAGAAATTTTACAAAATACACAAGGCCAGGCTATATGAATTGGGTATTATTAATAGTTGCATTAACCAATAGCGGCTGGCAGGTTGCAGAAGATGGTAGATTCAACGAAATAAATGATTGTTTTTGGGCTAGAGAATATATTATTACTGAAGCAAATAATTCGCTAGGAATCTATAACACAACCACACCACCGCCTGGTATGCAGGCAGTTTGCATTAGAATACCTACCACCGATACATAAAACCCATCATTCTATACTATTTTAATAAATACATTAAAGTAGTAGAGAATGATATGGCAAGACCTAAACCAAAAATTTTAATGGAGTTTACAGATCCTAAGACTTACCGCAGTGAACAGATACTAGCGGCTGATGCTATCTATGCAGTGTTTTTTGATAACAAAGCAATCAACCTACGCAGTCTAAACAGTCTAGTAAATTTTCCTGGACCAAAGTATAAAAAAGTAAGTTTTAGCAACAGTGGACATGCATTTAATCTTGCAACAAGATTGAATAAATTATTTAAGACAGACAAGTTTACAGTTGTTAAATTAGAAAATGGTAAAATAGTTGTAGAAGATGATGGTGAACAAGGAATGGTATAACATAATATTGCAACATGCACAACGTACCAGACCTGAAACCAAAATACAAGACTTGTTTAAGAATTATCGCAACAATATAGGACTCAGCTTAACCAAGTTGGGTCTTCATGTTATCAGTAGCATGGATATTGAACGTGAAGAATTTCGGTTACCAAAAGTAAAAATTACTCCTCGTGTAAGACTGCTATTAGACAGATATATGCAGTATCCTTACTACTTTGAAAAAAACTGGCTAGTGTTGTTCAGCACAGAAGACCGCATATTCTACAAAATGTACGGCAAAGACTGGGATAATTTTGTAGCACACATGGAAGAAAATCTGTAAAAAAGATTAAAAAAAGACAGAAAAAAGGTTGACATTCAAGACGTCTTGCCTTATAGTATATGTATAGTTAGAAATAAGGAGCTACATATGCAAGAACTTTTCCCAGGTACAAACGAAGCACTAAACAATCTTTCACTTTACAAAACTGAAACTCCAGTTTTTGAAGATGTTAGTCAAGAAGTTCTCGATGATGAGATCCTTTTTGAAACTTTTGAATACTATGATAACATGAAAGAAGAACTTGGTATGGACAGTGTCTGGAGTATCAATGATGCTGGTTGTAAGCCTGCAGATTGGAAAATGTTCTCAGATAAAGCACGTACTGTACGGTACCAATTTATTCGTCCTGATGCTACAATGGAAGAACTTCATTACGATATGGCAAACGGCACCAAAAGTGCTTGGGCAGAAGTTACTATGGTAGCAGTTGATGGGACCATTGGAAGCCTTTGGTTTGCGGCAAACAGTTGCATTAAACAAAGCGGTACACATCACATGTACATTGAAGATTTTGAAGTCAATGAAGATGGTTCATTGACATTGGTTACTGGCTCTTAAAAGGTTGACATTACCTTTTAAGATGCTACAATATACATATAGTTAGAAACAAATCCCAGGAGTTAAAAACTATGCAAACAGAAACTACAAATACTCGTTCCGTTACACTAACAGAACTTAAGAAGTATGCAATGCATAACTTCAAGAAGAAACGTCCAATGTTCGTTTGGGGTCCTCCCGGCATTGGTAAGTCCGAAACTTTCGAACAAATTAAACTCGACTACATAGCTATGGGCATGAAAGCTCTGCTTATTGACTGTCGTTTGGCACTTTGGGATCCAACTGATCTTAAAGGTTATCCTTATTTTGACCAGGCTGCTAACAAGATGCGGTTTAGTGCGCCAGATGAACTGCCCGATGAAGAAATGGCAAAAGAGTATGATATTATCATTCTCTTCCTAGATGAACTTAATGGTGCTAGCCCTGCTACGCAGGCGGCGGCATACCAGTTGGTTCTTAACCGTGCAATTGGCAAATACAAGTTGCCCGACAATGTTGTGATTGCGGCAGCTGGTAACCGTGACACAGACAAAGGTGTTACATATCGTATGCCTAAGCCTTTGGCTAACAGGTTCTTACACTATGAAGTACGTGTTGACTTTAACACATGGTTTGATTGGGCCGTTAAAAACGGTGAGCATCCTGACGTAGTTGGTTACCTTACTACATTTAAGAATGATCTTTACAACTTCGATGCTGGTAGCAGTGAGCGTAGTTTTGGTACTCCGCGTAGCTGGCACTTTGTAAGTGAAACACTTGAAGATGTTGAAGACTTCACTGAAGAAGAAGTTACTGACATGGTTGCCGCTGGTATTGGCGAAGGACTTGCTCTCAAGTTTAAAGCACACCGTGAAGTCAGTGGTCAACTTCCTAACCCAACACATATTCTGGAAGGTAAGATCAAAGATCTTAACACCAGCAACATCAGTGCAAAATATGCTTTGACTACTGCACTGTGTTACGAACTTAAAACTGCTTTCGATAACGACGATAAAGGTAATGAGAAGTTTGACAACTTCCTAGACTTTATGCAAAACAACTTCGAAAGCGAAATGGTTGTGATGGGTGCCACAGTTGCTCTTAGCAAATATGGTATCCGTCCAAAGTTCAATCAGCTTAAAAACTATAAACCGTTTATTGCAAAATACGGTAAGTTGATTGAACAGGCATAGGAAACTATGCTCCTGGGAGATAATGGGGGGTTCGCCCCCCATTATCATTTTAAGAGGTAAAAATTTATGAAATTAATTGTATATAATTGGGTTGCAATTTTCTTTTTAACATTTGTGTTTAGTGCCACAGGCGCAGTCGTTGCATTTCTTGGCGAGGGAGAAAATCGCAATATTGGTATTAATAATGGTCAGTGTCCGAAAGGAGACTACGTCTGTGGAGTAACATGGAAATGATTTTACTTGATATTTTAAACCCAAATAAAAATGGATTACGAGAAGCACCACTGGAATATAAATTTATGATTAGTTGTGTACTGGCGGGTTTTTGGTGTATTGCTTTTGGAATTTATACGGCAGAATTGTTGTTCATAGGATATAGTATTATTGGTCATATATTACTAATAACCATGACATTTTTCACATGGAAAGTTTTTTCTCATGTTCGTTTACATAGTCCGCCATCACCTCCAAATAAAGTTCTGTGGGATTTGGAAAAAGAAGGTTGACATATAAGCAAGATGTGTTACTATATACATATAAAGAGATTGACAGGAGTGTCCTATGGCGCAAGAATTTGAAAATGCACATGACAAGTTAGTTGCAGCCCGTATCAAAATGTTGTTTAATCATCCATTTTGGGGCAACATTGCATGTCGTTTGCAATTGAAAGATGTAACAGATGAAGGTTGGTGTCCGACAGCGGCTACCGACGGTCGTAATTTTTTCTACAATCGAGACTTTGTTGACAGTTTGAGTGTTGGTCAAACTGTGTTTCTTGTTGGACATGAGCTAGGGCATTGTATATACGAACACTTTCTTCGTGTTGCAGGACGTGACAAACAGTATTGGAACATGGCAGGTGACTATAAGATCAACGGCATGTTGGTACGTGAGAAGATTGGCGAGATAATTGACCAAGTAAAAATTTGTTATGATCCCAAGTATCTTGGAGATGAATGGTACACTGAAACTGTTTATGATGATTTGAAAGCCAACCAAGCACCTGTGCAAGCTACACTAGATGTACACTTAGACATGGAAGGTGAAGGCGGAGAAGATGGCAAGCCATGTGCAGGCGGTGACCAAGAAGGAGATGGTGACCAAGAAGGCAAAGGCAAAGGTAAGAAGCCTACTATCTCACAGGAAGATGCAAAAGCTATCTCAGACGAATTAAAGAATGCAATTATACAAGCGGCACAGAGTGTTGGTGCTGGCAACGTTCCTGCTGAAATTGCACGTATCGTTGGACAACTTACTGCTCCTAAAATGGACTGGAGACAGATGATTCGTGTTACACTAGAAAGTAACATCAGCAGTGATTTTACTTTTATGGTTCCTAACCGTAAGAGTCAGTTCAACAGTGTTGTGCTTCCAGCAATGATGAAAGATGAAAAGATTGACATCTGCATTGCAATTGATGCTAGCGGATCTATTGGACAAGCTGACTGTACAGATTTCCTCAGTGAAGTACAAGGCATCATGGATCAGTTTGGTAGCTATCGTATACGTGTTTGGAGTTTTGATACAACAGTATATGCCTATGATGAGTTTACAGACGACGATGGGCGTAGTATTGAAGAGTACCAAATTGTTGGTGGTGGTGGCACAGACTTTATGTGTAACTGGAAATTTATGGAAGACCAAGGCATTGAGCCTGATCAATTTATTATGTTTACAGATGGTGAGCCATTTGGTAAATGGGGTATCGAAGACTACTGCGATACACTGTTCTTGATCAAGAATCGTTACAGTAAACCTGTAGCACCTTTTGGACAGTCTATCTATTATGAGGATAGCACAATGAAACAAAAACAGGCGGCATAAGTACAATGCGAATTGTTGAACAAAAAAACAGTCTCAGTGAAGAAGACCTAGAATGGCTCAGAGGCACAGAAGTTATAACTAAGATGTTGAGTCAACGACTCTTAGTAGAGTTTGACACCAATCCGGATATTGAGACAATAGATTTTAGTGGCACCAGAGGCTTTTATCTTATCAAAAGTTTAGGTCACAAAATCTATCAGTTCTGGTTTTATGACAAAAAAGATTATGAGGATTTTAGAGAAAACATTCTCGCATACAAATTAAGTAGCACAAATATCAAAGATGATAAATAACTACGTATATAATTCGTTACAATAGGAGATTATTAATGAGCGAAGATCAAAATATTACCACAGAAGCTACCGAAGTTGAAGCTCCTGCAATGCCTGATCAGGCAAAAGAAGGTGCAACACTAGGTGTAGCTGACCTGCAAAATGCAGCACAGGTAATTGATATTGCAGTAAGCAGAGGCGCATTCCGTGCAGGTGAAGCGGCTCAAGTAGGAACTGTGTTCAATAGGCTAACTGCTTTTATCAACCAAGTTAATGCGCAACAAGAAGCAAACAAAGAAGCGCAACCAGAAACAGAAGCTAAGGCTTCTGAATAAGGAGAAAATTATGGCAACAGTAAAGCATGTAGGCAAAGTGTCAAACACTGGCCTCAAATGCATTGTGGTGTTTAGAGAAATTTATGACGATCGCGGCAATGTAACAGACCCCAACCATTGTTTGGTTGTAGAAACAGAACGTCTACCAGATATGGAACATGATGATATTGTCCGTGTTGTAGAAAGTCCAGCAGGACAAGAAGTTAATGAATTTTACGAAATCGCACATAGAAGTATGTTTAGTGATGGAATAAACATGTTAACCAAATTGCATAATAGCGGTTATCTAAAAAAATACCCTACAGACAATATTGATCTCACACCTAACTCAAACACTACAGTTAAACTAAGTGAAGTCAATGAAATTATTCGTAAGCAAGCAAATGGAATGAGCGAAGGTGATATTGCTAATAGCATGGTGGATGATACTGATAAACCACCAAGAAATAGTACATCATTGAGTCCTAGTCAGACAATAGATCAGGCAGTGGACACAAATGAAGCTGTCTTAGATGACACTGCATTGGCTCAAAGTATGCTGGATCAAGCATCCACTTACGAAACAGAAGTAGCAAGACTTCGCGAAGAAGCCTATGCGATGGCGCCTGATTTGAAACCCAAGCGGGGTCGTCCGAAAGCAAAGGCGACCAAGGATGCCAATTCATAAAAAAGATCGTAACTTTCAAAACATTGTACGAGAATTACAAATAAAAAGCGTTCCTATAGAGTTTGTTGAACACCTTACACTTGTTTGTGAGAACGGAGACAGAGTTAACTTTGATAGTAAAACGCTTGATGAATTTGGTCCTGGAAAAGAGCTTATACCAGCATTAGTTCAGTTAGTAGAAGAACAAGAAGACTTAGGACCTATCGTGGATGTTGAAATAGTGATTGATTATAAAAAACTTGAGAAAGAAGTTAACTTTAGAACAAAGAAGTTATTGGAAAAAGATGACAGTAAAACTAGTTAGTTACAGTACACCAACAAAAGAGTTTGCGCAAGAAGGAATTGAAAATGTTCAAGACTTAATTGCGTTTTGCGCAAGAGTAAGTAATCCTAGCGCACAAATTAACAGCGAAACCAGTGCTAAACTGATCAAGTATTTGATTAAACATCAGCATTGGTCACCACTTGAAATGGTAAACGCTGTTATGGAAATCAATACTACACGTGATATTGCACATCAAATTGTACGTCATCGTAGTTTTGCTTTTCAAGAGTTCAGTCAACGTTATGCAAATCCTGCAGAGTTTGGTGACCAATTTGTTACCAGAGAAGCTAGACTACAAGATAAAAAGAATCGTCAAAACAGTGTTGAAATTGACAGCGAAGAAGATATTCATTTTGCATGGCAATCAAAGCAACAAGAAGTGATTGACAAAGCCAAGGAAGTATATGACTGGGCAATTGCTGCCGGTATTGCAAAAGAACAGGCAAGGGTTGTACTACCCGAAGGCAATACCAAGACAAGATTATATATGAATGGTACGTTGCGTAGTTGGGTTCATTACATTGAACTCAGAGGGGCAAACGGTACACAAAAAGAACACATGCAAATTGCTCATGCATGTGCAAAAGTTATCAGTGAAATCTTCCCATTGATGAATGAATTATGACCAGCAAAGAAAAGCTAGAACACATGATAGCCCTAAAACGTGAAGTTGCAATACTTAAAACAATGTTGCAACCTCATGACACGGGACATATTCATACTACAATTAATATGCTAGAAGGTCGTGTACAATGGTTGTACAAAGAAATTTATAGCAGTGAGGCAAGAAGCGAATAAATACTGATACAGGAGATGTTAAATGATTGAAAACATTTTTATAGCATTAGTATTTGGAATCATATGGAGTGAAATAATTAGCCATTGGGGTGCTAGTATTCTACTTCATAGACATTATTGCCACAATCAATTTAAAGTACCTGTATGGTTTGAAACAATTGGACTTGCAATGCTAATGGTTGCATGTATTAGAACCCCTATTGGTTGGATAGCAAGTCATAGAATGCATCACGAACACAGTGATGGCCCAGAAGATCCACATGCCGCAAATCATGTAGGATACTGGAAAGTATTGTTTACCACATGGGATATTGACAGAATACCCATGCGCTATGCAAGAGATTTATTCAAAAATCCAAGGCTTGTATTTTGTCACAATCATTGGTTAAAGATTCTTATTGCTGTTAATATAGTGAGTTTTTTAATTAGTCCTTATTTTTGGATTGCTTTTGCTGCAACACCTTTTGTATTTGCAAAAATTGGTTTTGGATTACTAAACACTGTTGGTCATAGAACACCCGGTGGTGCAAATGTCCCTTGGCTTAACTTTTTTATTGCAGGCGAAGGATATCACAGAGAGCATCATAATAACTGGAAACGTATTAGACTACACAAATACGATACTGGTGGATGGATAGCAGAAAAACTATTTCATCCAAGGACAGGTTTGCTCACTCCGAGGTCATAATGTTAATACAACTAGCTTCTTTCAGTATTCCACGAAGTCTGACTTACGTACCTTATAGCAGTGCTCTGCTAGAAAGCTATATTAAAAATCATCCAGACGCACCTATTTGTAAATTTTTAGATCCACTGTGGGAATATGAAGCAAAGCCAAATCCTAAAGCGGATATTTTAGGATTTACAGTTTATGTTTGGAGTCAAGATCATATTGATCAACTTGCTAAACAACACAAAAAAGATTATCCTAACAGTATAATAATGTATGGCGGACCACAACTACCAGTAGATGAAAATCTTTGGGAAGAATATGCGGACGAACGTCCGTTTGTGGATGTGTTTGTTGCAGGCAGTGGTGAAGAAATATTTTTAAAACTATTACAAGAACATCCTAATTATACTAAAAAATGGTACAAGTTACAAAAAGATGGCAAGTATCGTTATGGTACTCCATTGCCTTACTTAGATGGCACAATGGACAAATTCATTAATCACCCGACAGCAAAGTTTATTGGAGTGTTGGAAACCAACAGAGGTTGTCCATTCAAATGTGCTTACTGTGACTGGGGTGATGCAACAGGAAGTGTAGTAAGCAAATATGATGAAGAAGTAAATTACAAAACTATTGATAGTTTGTTAAACAGTACTTCAATCAACGGAGTTAAAATTATTGATGCGAATTGGGGCATGTACAAACGTGATTTAGAAATGACTGAATACATGCGAGATCACAAACGTGACGATGTGTTTATTAGTCTGTGTGGTACTGCTAAAAACAGTGTAAAGTATGTGCCTGAAATCAGTAAAATATTTTTTAAAGAAAACTTCGCTGCTGAAAGCGGACATTGGACACCACTTAAAATCGGTGTACAAAGTTGGAGCAAGAAGACTCTTGCTTACAATGATAGAAGCAATATCAAAACAGAACAATTGGAATACTTGCTTAACTATTACAAAGAAAATGATATACCTTACCACAGTGAACTTATTGTCGGACTGCCAGGAGAAACACCTGAGAGTTGGTTGTACACATTGGACAAAGATCACGGACATGGTGTTGAAACACAGGCGTTTCATGCACTAGAAGCAGTGCCTAACATGCCACTGTTGTTGCATCACAAAGAAGAATATGAACTAGAAATGTGGAAAGCATATGCTAGACGTGATGATATTCATAGCAGTGGCAATAAAGTATATCATAAAAATAGAAATCACACATACGATAGTTTTGATATTGACAAAGACAAATTAGAAATACTAAGCAAAGATTTAATAAGAAGTTGTTTCAGTTTTACAAAGGAAGAACTATTAACTATATACGATTATACTTGGTGGATGAATACTTTTAGTAATACAAAGCTCTTGACAAATATAGAAAAACCTAGTAAGTTAATACTAAGTTTCTATGATAATCTGGACAATATGCCTTTCTGGAAACAGCAAGTCGAGAATCATAGACAGCATTGGCATGAAGCTATGATAGATGGTAAAATTTTATCAATGGGTGGTATAAGATATTGGTTCCATACTATGTTTCGTGCAGATGAAATGATGTGTATTGCTGAACATTTAGAGCAAGCGCAAGATGAGTTAGGGCTAAAACTAACTCCGTTTAAAAGGTCACTACGAGCATATGATTACGAATTTAGTTGCAAAAATATTTAAAAGAAAACCAGTTGTAACTTTTTGGAGTGAAAACGAAGTTATTAACGAACTGTATCCAATTTATCCCGCAAAAGATTATCATCGCAAATGGGTTAAAAATTGTGCTCGTGCATTTCAAAAATATCGCAAAAGAGAAAGCGGCAAGTATACACTGTTGACAGCTACAAAATGTCCAGGCATTCGTAACATTATGGAAGCAGGTTACATCATGCAGACATGGTGCGATATTGTTATTGAAACCAAAGACGGAAAGTATGAAGTAGAGTTACCTCAACGATTAGATCCAGTTTTAGAACGAATTAACTATGATCGTCCAGTAATTACAGAGTTTGACATGAGGTATAGTCCTATGCGTATACCCACTGGATACAACATTCCTTTCATATTAAAATGGAATAGTCCTTATACGTTTGAAGTTGCAGACGGATATAACTTAATTATTGCTCCTGTTACATATGATGACGACCCGCCATTTACAGCATGTCCTGGTATGACTGATGGATTTAATCCTAACTTCAATGTACATATGTACTGGCATGTAAAAGATGGAAGAATACATATTCCGGCAGGTACACCTCTGTGTCAATTGATTCCTGTAAAAACAGGATACAACATTGAAACAAAAATTGCTGATGCCGAAGCTACAAAACGTATACGCAAGAAAGAATTTACTATGAACAATACATTCAAACGTGGAGGGAGCAGTTGGTAAATGTATAGAATGTATCAACCATTAAATGGCAATGATAGTCATACACAAACTCTAAGCGAACCCACACAAGATATTATTTGGCTGTTTGAACAAACCAATGATGCTAACGTACACAGAGCAGGAAACTACGCAATTGACGATAAGTTTAATCAATATAAACTGTGTTACAGTGTGACTTATTTGAATGATGAACCAGCTCTTGCTAGTGTAGCGTGGAATAGACCTATGTACAACAACATAGTTAGATTGGTTACTCGCTATTGTGTTAACAGGAAATTTCATGGAACAAACTTTGGCAAAGGTACTGACGTCATGAGATTGGATACAATTGATCATATTATACAACAAAAAGAATTTTGTGAAAAGTTAGGATATACTGACTTTTTTATTGGTCGTAATGACAAATCTCCTAATGGAAAACGTACGAAACAAATCACTGATGTTGTAAGTAAATACACCAACAATGATTGGAAGTGTAGTACAGAACCACTACTAGTTGCCCCCAATCCCAAGGATCCTGAGTGCTGGCAATATGTGATATATAATAATAGAAAGGACTTTAACTATGAAGATATCCCCATTTAAGAAGTTTGGTAGTTATGGTGTTTACGTTGATGATGTAGACTTTGATACACTTACTATAGAAGAATGGATGCAAATTGGACGCATTCACATGACAAGTTTGGTCACCGTAATTAGAAACTGTAACGTTGATCCAAAGAAAATATCTTATTGGACTGACATGTGGGGTCCAGGTAGATACAGTGGCATGCTTACAATTTGCAAAAACTATCCAGAGCACACTGCAAAAGAAGTTATTGCAATGGCACTTAAACGTGACAACAGAATTGATCCCGACCATGTGCAAGTAATTGAAAATAGATTCAAAACTCGTGCGCCAGGAGGCAGTCAGCGTGTAACTGATATTAGAGATAAAAAAGGCGGACATACAGGCATCTTCCCAGACGGTGAACTACATTGGCACAGCAACGAAGCAGGTAATCCTATTTTTGCACCAGGTGTTGCATTGCTAGGCAGTCAAAACATGATCGGATCAAGCACTGGATTTTTACAGACAGCTGACTACTATTGGGATGTCAGTGAAAGTTTCCGTAGTGAACTTGATGATATGGTTGTTGTTCACAAATGGCAAGATGGCAAACTGCATGTAAAAGACCTAGGCGAACAAGAACGCATGATGAAAATGAATATGGCTCCAGAAGGCGAAAGCTATATTCCAATGGTAATTCAAAGTCCGGGTGGTATCAAAGGATTACACTATAGTTTAAACACTGTAGATCACATTGTGGGCATGAGCATCGAAGAAAGTAAAAAACTATTTGAACGCATGAACAAAGAATTGATGACTGAAAAGTACATGATGGATCATTGGTATGAAAATGACAACGATTGGATGTTTTTTGATAACAGTATTGTTAATCACAGACGTTTAGGAGAAGTAAGCGAAAGACTAGCATTTAGAGTACAACATGGATATGACAATATTGAGATTCCTAATTACAATCCTTACTTTGACGAAGTAACACATGAACAATATGATATACGTTTGACAGAACTAAGAAACTTTATGGCGGAGAACTTTAGTGATTAAAGGATATCACAGTATCAAGTTATTGAGAAATGTACAAATCATAGCCTGGTTAAGTTTACCTTTAGTAGTGATAGTACCTGAAATTTTCAATATATATGCATTTTTATTGGGCTTGTTATTGATTACTGCATTAGGATCTAGTGCAGGATTGCATAGATATTTTGGACACAAAAGTTTTCAAACAGGACGTCTAAGACATTGGTTCCTTGCATTGTTGACTACGTTGAGTACACAAGGAAGTATTGCGTATTGGGTGGTGTACCATAGAGCTCATCATGTGTTTGCTGACACTGAAGATGATCCGATTGCTCCTAGTTTTGTAGGATTTTGGAAAGCATTTTTTGCCATACAAGACATCAACGAATATAAAGATATTAGTCCAAAGCGTATAGTCAAAGAACTGCGTGATCCAGCAGTAAAGTTTTTCCATAACTGGTACTGGCCCACTATTGCACTCTATGTAGTATTATTGGCTGTTATTGATCCAACTCTTGTGATCAACATGTATTTGTTGCCTGTGTTTATGGTTCGTTTTACTTTTGGTTTACAAAATACATTTGGGCACGGGTTTCCTAAATTGGATGGCTACAAAAATTATCCTAGCAATGATAACAGTGTGAATAGTCCACTGGTAAACTTGCTGACATTTTGTTTAGGAGAAACACTGCATAACAATCATCATAGCAATCCAGGCAAGTACTACTACAGAGAGCGGTGGTACGAAATTGATTTCACAGGCTGGCTTATTAAGACAGCATTTGCTAAATGAAAATATTTGTAACAGGACACAGTAGTGGTATTGGTAAAGCAACATACGATTTGCTTACTGAATTCAATCACACAGTTTACGGTGGCAGTAGAAGTAATGGTTGGGACGTAAGTGATATACAAAATTATCCAGATGTGTTAGACTGTGATGTGCTAATAAACAATGCGTACCATAAAACTGGACAATTAGAACTGTTAAAATTTGTATATGACAACTGGCAAGGACAAAATAAAATCATAATCAATGTAGGCAGTGCGCACAAAGATTATCAAATAAACCGACCACTAGCACGTTTAAATTACAATGTTACTAAGAAAAGTTTGGAGACCTATAGTTTTTGGATTAGCGAAAACGACAACAACTGTAAAAGCATGATGTATAATCCTGGATTTGTTGATACGCCACTTGCAAGATTTGGCATGGACGACTGGCCCTTGGAAGAACAACAAAGGGTATTATCAAAAGCAATGGATCCAACTGAATGTGCTAAAACAATTATGTTTATGATTTTGAACAAACACACCTTCAAAGAAGTCGTTCATATATAAATACGTATAGTAAAAGGAATGATCTATGACAAACATTATGAAGAAAAGACAACATCTTCCATTGTTCGCAAAATTAAATTTTAAGGTTGATATTGATCGCCTTACTCGTGAATTTTACGAACTAGGCTACGACGATTTTAACAAGTATGATGGTCTTAGCTACGGAAATAATACAGAGGATGGACTGGTTGTACGAAGAGTATTGCTGGAGTATTTTCTAACTGATGAAGAAAAAGCCGAGCGTGAAGGCAAAGTAGTTGCAGATGGCGGCGAAGCCTACAAAATGCTATGCCTTACAGAATTTAACGGTGATCCTGAAAAGTATAACAAAAACTTAGCAGAGAAGTTATCAAAAGAAAATATTGATCCTCGCACATTTGCAAGACGTATGGAAAAAATTAGTGATCCAAATCATCCAGACTATACTCCAATTGCAGATGAAAAACTATATGACAAGCGTAACAAATATTGCACAGGTTATGTAAGTGAAGTATTAGATATGATCGAAGAGCATGTAGGACACGTTGCACGTACAAGATATGCAGTGCTTAAAGCAGGCGAAGAGATCAAACCACATTTGGATATTAATACAGATAAAGCAGTACGCATCCACATTCCACTTATTACACACCCTGATGTATTAATTGGTACACGTGGTAAAAAGCGTGAAATTGAAATGCACATGCCAGCTGATGGTAGTGTTTGGTTCTTAAATCAAGCATATACACATTGGGTCAAAAACAATAGTGATATTGATAGAGTACACTTGGTAGTAGTAGTTACTGGACAAGACGGTATTCTAGAGGCCAATGAACAGTATTGGGATGAACAAGAAACAGTAGCAGCATAGGAGAAAAGTTATGACAGTTACACAAACAGTAACAGCTACAAAAGCAGGAGCAGGGTTTGAAGACTTTGAAGATGCAAAGGTACAGTACACAGCCGACGCAAACGCATCAGCATTGGCAGCAACACTTAATAGTGCAGGTGCAGGTGGTGATTTTACAGTAGTAGTTGGCTTTAATCCTGCTACACAAACAATGACAGTTGAGAGAACATGGACCGATGATGATTGGGCAGCCTATTTGGCAGAACATGATGGAGCTAGACAAGCTGCAAAAGCTAATTTAGAAGCGGCAGGTTGGACTACTGGCGAAACCATTGTAGATAACGCTTAACGATATTTTAAATAGCTAGTACAAAACTTCACAGTTTGTGGATTTAAATCTACATTTAGGACTATAAAATAAGTAGGTTTTGTACTAGCATTAAACAAGTAGTGCATTTTAACAGTATCTACAAAACAAACTCTTCCTAACTCCCATTCATAAATTTTTCCATCCACAATAAAAGTAAACTGTGGAGGATCACAATTGAGCAAAGGTACTAACAACCTAAAGCTGTCAAACTCTATGCCTCTAAAATCTCTGTGTGCAGGAAAATATCCGCCTGGGTCTAGTTTTATAATATGACTTCGAAAGATATCATTTTTAAACGGTTCTAATATAGGTTTGAGATCTGGGTGTTCACTAACACTGGTATATGTTGCAAAGTCTCTTTCACCGTAACTTGTGCTATGTTCGTTGTTGTATTCATATAAACTATCTAAATCAGGCACACCACTTGTACCTCCATCTAAACTAGTAATACTAAGACCATATCTAGCAATGTCTTTCCTAGGATTGTAGCGGACATATTCATAATTTTCTTCTGTCCACTGAACAAACTTATGTGTATTTTCCATAAGCAAGCCAGTTTCAAAAACTGTGCCATACGCTGTTAGTCCTGTGTATAATTCAACGCTCATGTTATTTTCCTTTTGGGTATTTTGCTGTCTGCACTACTAACACAGGCAGGTGTTGTGCAAACACGTGGCCCGTCAAACAGTTTAAATCCTGTTTCAATATTTCCTAGTGGAACATCATGACAACTATAACTACGCTTTATACTGCCATCAGGCTCTCGAATAATAATACCACTAAACCCACTGTTACACATCCAGCCTTTAAACTTGTTAAATCCAAAAGCATTAAATCTTTCTGCTTGATCCATGTACCATTTTTTGCCCTTGCTATCAGTAAACTCTACCTGCATGTGCCAGGGTACACTTTTATCGTTTTGCCCTATCGCATAAGGCGGCAGTTCGAAACTTGGCCTTGGACGAGCTGCCCATTTACGCTTTGACTCAGTATATGCCAACTGCGGCATGCCGTTCCACAATCGCTGTAGCATTTCATCCGTGTAACCATCCACGACTCTTGACGCCGTGGGATCGCTTTGGGGCTTGAGGGTAACGTTGATTCCTTGTTCATGGAAGAACAGTGCGTTCTCCCAATCTTTTTCAAACCAATCTGGGACCATAACCATGTTAATAGTAATTTGTACATCATGTTCTTGACAGAGAATTAACTTGTCTGCAAAATCCTGCATTTTCTCCGTAGTATTTAAGTGTTCTGTGTGTAAGCTGGCTGTAATACTGGCTCTATGAAACGGCTTTGCACGTTCAACATATTCTTCAAACCATCGCATGTTGCGACTACAGTTACTGGTCATGTGGATACTAGTATAATTAGTGTTACTGACATCATCAGCCAAATACCCAAGGATGTCCAAGTATCCTGGATGGAATGTAGGCTCACCGCCAGATAAAGAAAAATGAAAGCTGTTAAAATTATTAGCACGAGCTTGCCTTTTTATCTCATCAATAGTCTTAAGACAGAGTTCTGTAGGTCTATGATCTTTTCTATCGCTCCTTGCATAGGGCCAACAGTAGCTACATTTGTAGTTGCAGAAGCGTCCAAGCAACCAACTAACAGTAAACAAATCACGATAAAGTAAAGTCCTCTGACCAACTTGTACAATGTCGTCATATGGAATTTTTGTAAAATCATAACTACTCCATTTTAATTCATCGGTCATAGTTTCTTGTAAATCTCTAAAAATTTCTCTGCACCGTCTGCAACATTTTTGGCCCACTCTTCTGCAGCGTTTTCGTCTGCCATATCACTAATATATTTAAAACTTCTAAAAGGAATACCGTGTGTTTTAGCAACGTATGCTAGTGCCCAGCCTTCCATGTCTACGCAATCTATGTCAGCATCAGTAAACCAAGGATCAGCTTCCATAACAAAACTATCACCTGTACCACAGCGTACACCAGCATTAGATGTGTTTGTTTTTATATCTCCCACTTTGGGGTCACTGAAAGGAATAGTGCCTCTGGGTGCTTGTGGTTCAGCATTAAAATCTCTTTGTACAAACGCACTTATTTCATTCAAACCTGTGACCATTGGATTTAATCCACCTGCTGTACCGTAGTTTATAATTAAGTCAGGTTTAGTAGCTTTGCACAATGACTTTGCCAATGCTGTGGCGGCTTGTACTTTGCCTACGCCTGTGTAGACAACATGACTTGCATATGGTAATTTATTATAAGGTAGCTCTGCTTCTAATGCTACCACCAATAGTATATTCATTTAATGTGCCTCCTTAGCATTATACTTTTGTCTTAGTGTTTTGTCAACCCACTTAGCAACTGCTTCTCTGCCATATTGATTAAAATGTCCAGGGCCATTTTCTTCATTATAATCTGCTTTGATGCTTTTTCTAAAATCGGCATCCCAATTATCGCACAAATAAGGTATTTGATGTGCTTCTGTTTCATCATAATAACTTGAATTATGATAGTGCCATGCACCAAAAACAAGATCAGCATAACGTTTGGCAAATTCAATCAATGCAAGATGTTCTAATTTACTAGCACTTTTAGTTCTTCGAGCAACATATTCTACTATTGCAGGATGTTTATGATGCACATCATGAAATTCAAACAATTGACGTTGTGTTTTGCGAGGCAATTTACTTATTAGTTTATCTTCGCAATACACCAATTCTTTTTGGTAATCCATGTCCTCGTTTAGAGCAAAAGTAATCCTATTAGGAAAAGTAACTTGGAATATGTTTATATCATATGTTTTATGATATTTTTCCAACATCAATACACTATATTCTAAACTTGAGCCTGGAATACTGTAATCATGTATTACAGCACCTGGATTTCTTTTGGCATACTCGGTAGGCCAACCAACATCTTCAGTGGCTATTACTCCGTGTGTAAAGCTACATCCATATATACCGACTTTCATTCTTTTCTCGCTTGCATAGGATCAATGCTTAATTCGTTAACAGCAAAATGCTTGGGCTGATCTAAAATCCATTTAATATATTCAGCGGCTACATCAATATCCATGCACACCCTGTCCGGGTGTTTGTGTTGGTTGTTGCTGAGTGTTCCAAAACTAATATAACTAATTTTAGGACCACTGTGCCATACACCTACTAGTCCTAAACTATTACAATAATCTCTTAGTGCTTTCTTTTCTGCATTATACAGCCATGCAGTCCCTTTGCTGGTTCTGTCTGTTGTACTGCCAATACACACAATATGTGCTTCGTTTTTGGCTGTTCTACATGCTTTATATACTAGATCCAGTAGTACAGTTTGATGAAAGCGCCATAGTGCGCTATTAATAATGATTTGATCATGTTTAGTACACATATTTGCAAATTCAAACATATGATCTGTTGTTGTTAAATCTAGTCCATTATTTCTTCTGCTAACATACACTGCATCAGGATAAATTTTGCTGAGTGCTTGTGCTAGTCCTTCTTCTTTGTTACCTGTTATAATCATTTCCAATACCTTTTAAATTCTGGATACCACTCCAATATATCAGTTTTATGATATTTGTCTAGTGCATTTACATAATCCATAAATTCTTGCCAGTGCTTTTCATACCAGTCTTCACTGTTCATATAATTGATAACACTGTCACCGTAACGTTGAGCTCGTATAATCTGATCTTCTACAGTTATCCAGTTACTGGTTTGTGTTTCACGTATTCTTTGTTCAGCATTTTCAATCCAATTATTCCATTTTGCAGTCACTCTTTGTTTTAGATCAGGCGGTAAAACTCTTGGATTAAGTGCTCTTGGATATTGTACTAAACTGGTGTGTACATAAACACCTAGACTATTAAAATAATCAAATATACTAGTTAATCTTGTTATGTTTAACATGTTGGTTGTACATGTAGCACTGATGCTTACATTGTCTAGTTCTGTGTTTACTCGTCTTATGTTAGTTTCTACTTTAGGCAAATCAGCATGTGTTCTCACATATTGATATATGTCTCTGTTAGCATCAATACTTACTCTCATGCTTACACGTTTAAAGTTTTTCCACAAATCCAATATACTTTTGCCCTTGTATTCTAGTGTGTTGAGATTGGTGTTATAACTCAAATGAATATTTTTTGCTCCGTGCTGTAATCCTTCTAAAAATTTGTAGTGCTTGTCGTGAAACAAAGGTTCACCACCTGCAATCATAATAACTTTCAAATGATCACTGAAACTACCAATCTCTTCTATCATCTCATCAGTCAGTTTAACATGATAATCCATTTTTCTATAGGTGCCATAATATTTCATTTTCTCCATAAGAGCGTCATCACGCTTGACAGCATGTTCCCATTTACTGCTATAGTCTGGACTACAATGTCTACACATTAGATTACAAATATTATCAAAACGTATTTCAATACAACTTATTTTTTCCAAAGGCATAGTGTAGTCATCACCTAGCTGTTGCATAACATCTTCGTATTTGATGTCTTTGAAATCTTCCAAACAACTGTGCCTTGTGCTTCTCACACCTGCATCCTCTAAATCCCAACAGCTTTTACAGCCTTCAGGCCTTTCTCCCGCTAGCAGAGCTCTACGAAGCTCTCTGATAGGTTCTCCGTTCCATGTCTCTGTAAGTGTGTCCTCTAAGTAATCTCCAATCCTGTCAGGATAACGCCAACAAGCACTAAGTTTGCCTTCTTGTTTTATGTTTAGATGACTGAAAGGCATCACACACCATGTCTTAGGTTGTTCCATCAAATATACCTTTCATCTCAGGAAATGTTTCTGCAAAACTGTTGCCACGTTGACGATCACACAGTTCAATAAATTCTTGCATCTCAGGTAAGCGCACACTCCAATCTTCGCTTTCCATAAATTGTAGCATGCCTTCTAATCGTTTGATCCCATAATCAGCACCACGCCAAGTATCGTAATCTACTTTGCCTTTATGCCACGCTGGAATACTTTTCTCCCAATTGGCTTCCCACCATGGATAAAACTTTTGATATTTTTCTCTACACTTTTGTTTGAACCAAGCAGGTAAAACTTTAACATTTAAGTGTGCTGGATGATACACAAAGTGATAGTTAATACCACCTGCTCCAAACGGCCACATATTAATTTTATGGAAACCTTGTTCTAGTTTCCATTTAATAAAGTCTGGTAAGTAGTATACATTAAGTGCTTGTACTGCACAAGCCACAGTGATTTCTACATTGTTGCTGGTCTCTTTGTCAAGTATATGGAATACCTCTTCTGTACGTTTCCATTCACTTGGATAACGAATATAACTGTTCATATCATGTATACTATCAACACTGTAATGAAAACGAACAAGTTTAAATTCTTTCCATAAATCAAACAAATCATCTCGCCATTCAACTCCATTTGAATTATAGCGTAGTTCTAAGTCACCTGCAATGCCTTGCCTAATTGCTTCTTCTAATATTTCATA
>Ga0160423_10000983_pt1 | contig 23706 bp, 21 predicted proteins | sample CRUFie14St8metaG_FD_108191 | JGI IMG/M metagenome (GOLD analysis project Ga0160423, IMG submission 108191) | Marine microbial communities from the Costa Rica Dome - CRUD Field 142mm St8 metaG | ecosystem: Environmental > Aquatic > Marine > Oceanic > Photic zone | place: Costa Rica: the Eastern...
CGCCCCCCCCCCCCCACCCCGCATCATCATCACATCGCCACTGCCGTGAACCATCAGTCTCCCTCTCCCCGATCATCAATTGATTGAAGATTCCCGCAAGCTTGGTCTCCGGCTGGGGCGTTCTTGTGGGAGAGGGGTCGACAGAGGTTGGGAGCGGGGTCCGGCGACGGAGTAAGCCGGATCGTTGATCGCAGCGATGACGGGCGGCACGGAGGCAGCGCAGAAGCTCGCCGCCGCCCAGCGCAAGGTGAAGCAATTGGAGCGGAAGGTCGCGACGCTTGGGGTGCTTCAGGGCGCCCTTAAGGACGAGAACGATGACCTGAAGGCGAAGCTAGCTGAGGCTGAGAGCCGCGAAGTTGGGGCTGTTTCGGCTGGCCGTGGGGCGGGGGGCTCCGACGAGGTCGAGGAGATCACCGCGGAGTTCGCGGAGCGCCTGGCTTCCATCGAGGGCAAGCTCCTGGACGCGACGGAACAGAGGGACGAGCTCAGGGCGGAGCTACGGGAGACGAAGAGGGAAGGGGAGGAGGCGACGTCGCGGGTCCGGGAGAGGGACGAGACGATCGCGGCGCTGCAGAGCGAGGGGGACGGCCTCGCCCGTAAGGTCGGGGAGCTGGAGGGTGCGGCGAAGAGGCTGCGGAGCAAGCTGCGCGAGGAGACCGCCGAGAGGGAACGCCTTGAGGAACAGGTCAAGTCTCTCAAGGAGGATTTTCGTTCGGGCGGGTCCGAGGGAGGCACGGCCGGGCTTGGCGACGCGGGAGGGTCCAGGCTCGAGTCCCTATCCCGGGAGCTCGAGCAGGAGCGTCAGAAATACGAGGCCATGGCGGACAAGCTCAGGAAGAGCCACGACGCAAAGTTTGAGGAGTTCAAGGCCTCTGTGGATTCTCAGAGGAGGCAGGAGGTAGAGGCGCTCAGGGAGCGGGAGTACAAGCTCTCGGACCAGGTTCAGCGCCTGCGGTCGTCGCTGATGGAGCTCGAGTCCACCTCTGGCGAGAGGGAGGATAGCATCCGCCGGGAGAACCGGCTTTTGGAGCACAGGTACAGGCAGCTTGAGGCCAAGCTCGAGGAGGCCGCGAGCGCCCACGCGGAGCAGAGCCGGCCGCTGCTGCTGGAGATCGAGTCGCTCAGGGCGGCCGCGCTGAAGGCGGAGGATACCGCCGCGGAGGCTACCGCGGACTTCAGGTCCAGGCTTGACGAGAGGGACCGAGAGGTCAGGGTCCTGGAGGGAAAGCTGCTGGCATCGGAGACCATCGCGATGTCCACGGAGGAGGTTGTTTCCAAGCTAAAGGAGACAGTGGCGGACACCAACAGGCAGCTGGAGCAGCAGCACGAGAGGGTGCTGGAGGCGGTGAGGAGGGCGGCTGAGGCGGAGAACGAGGCAAGGGCGGCCGCGGAGAGGGAGAGGGAACTTGCGCGGCAGATGGACCGCCGCGAGGAGGAGCACCGGCGGGTGGTCGGGGACAAGGACGCCGAGGTGAGGCGCGCCGAGAAGAGATGCGAGGGTATCCTGAGGGAGGCGAAGGGGGAGGCAGAGACTTCGGCGCAGCAGGCGGCGCCCTCTCCAGCGCGCCAAGAGGACTCTGGCAGCGGTCTCGAGGACCTACTCAAGGACTCAGAGGCCAAGCTGAACTGGGACCTGCTGCGCCAGGGCGGGTCGAGGGACCGGGACGGGGAGGTGATGAGCCTGACGGAGAGGTTGAGGTCGACTGAGCTGGCGAGGGACGAGGCAGTGGAGGAGTGCGTGAAGCTGCAGGTGGCGGTCGGGGACCTGACCAGGAGGTGCGACACTGCGATGGTTCTCGTCGGGGAGGGGGAGGAGAGGGTCGAGCAGCTCGAGGACGACATCAGGGAGATGAAGAAGATCTTCCACGACCAGATAAGCACCATGGCGGACCAGCTGCAGCAGGCCACGCGCCAATAATTTTATCTATTGAATCAGCAGGGTGGATCCCACTCTGATCCATATGATACCTCGATTTCTTGCTTTTTTTCCCTCCGAAAACTCCGATCATTTGAAATAGTTTCGTACACCCCCGACAGCGCGCGAGCGCAAGGGGAAGCGTAGTCTCCTCGACACCGCGCGACGAGGGCGAGCGCCGGCCCGTCCCCCCCGAACGAAAAGATGTCGTCTTCTAGCGACGTGACGGACGCCGTGGCGATGGAGGAGGACCTTGGCCGCGTGGAGAAGCTTGAGAAGCTCTTGAGGGCCCTGCAGGACATCAAGCGTGAGAACGTGAGACTGCGAGACAACTTCTCGGAGCTCCAGGGCGTGCACAGGGAGCTTCGGGAGAGCAACGCGGAGCTCGAGGAGGAGAACACGGCACTCAGGACGGACCTCGCCTCGAGGGAGGTGGACCTCTCCGCGACCGTCGAGGAGCTCGCTCAGGAGCTCGAGCAGTCGTACAGACAGTTCGAGGAGGCCAAGTCCCACATCTTGACGCAGACGGAGGCCAAGGCTCTGGAGGAGAGGCTTCGGTCCGAGATTGAGGGGCCTTACCTGGCCAAGATCGACGAGCTGGACAATGCCGTGCACGAGAAGATCGAGGATTGCTCTGAATTGTGGAAAGTCCAGGAGGTCCTCAAGGAGGAGCTCTCGAGCACCACGCGCAGGCTTCGGAACGAGATCCAAGTGCACGAGTCCAGGTACTCTGCTTTGCTTGAGGAGGTGGAGGAGACGAAGAAGGTGGCGGAGCTGTACCTGAACGACCCGAACGAGGTCGCGAAGGCGAAGAGCGAGCTCGAGGTCAGGTGCCTGAACTTGGAGCAGCAGAACAAGTCTTTGCTGGACGAGGTGACGGGCGAGAGGGAGGCCCGGTTCAGGGCGGAGGCGGAGGCTCAGAAGGAGGTGAGGGCCTTGAATGACGCCAGGGCGGAATGGATCGAGACGGAGGCCAAGGCCAGGAGCAGGAACGAGGAGCTGGCCAGGAGGGCGGACCACCTCCAGGAGGAGCTCCGCAGGTCCAAGGACAGGGAGGCGGAGCTTGGCAAGGCACTCCTGGACGCGCAGAGGGAGGCGTCGATGCAAAAGTCGGAGCTCGAATCCTCGCGCGTGAGGTTTGATGCCGACAGGGCCCTCGCCGAGAGCAGGCTCGCCAAGGTGAAGTCCGAGCTCGGCCGGGACAAGCGGGCGTTGGAGTCCAGCGTGACGGCCCAAGAGAAGAGGATCGCGCTGCTGACGGCGCTGCACATGAGGGAGGTGAAGTCCTTGAACGACGGGCACAGGGACCACTGCTCAAAGCTGGAGCAGGAGCTCAATAGGATAAGGGTGGAGAGGGTAGAGGCGGGGGCGAAGGACAGGTCGGAGGCCGTGGAGGCAAGGAGGGAGGCCGCCAAGTACCGGGTGGAGCTTGACGCCGCGTCGGAGAGGTCCGCTGCCCTGGAGAGGGCGAACTCCCAGCTCAGGGGCGAGGCGGAGAAGCTGAGGGATGAGAGGGACTGCGGGGAGGAGGCTGAGCGGAGGCTGCAGGCGGATCTGGCGAGGTCCCGGGAGGAGGCCGCGTCCGCGGCGCGTGAGCTGGAGAAGCAGACCGACGTGGGGCTGAGGTCCTCGTCTGAGGCCGACAGGCTGGGCAGGGAGGCGAAGAGGCTCCGTGGGGAGCTGGAGCAGGCCGCGGACCAGCTGCGGGAGGCTAAGAGGGAGCACGACCTGGCGATGAAGGAGCGGGAGCGGGAGCTCGAGGAGTCGAGGAGGGCCTGCGACGCAGAGAGGGCGGCGGGCGCCAAGAGGCAGGAGGAGACCACGCAGGCCGCCATCAGGACTTACGTCGGGGCCAACGCGAAGCTCAAGAGGAAGCTGGGCAAGTCCGAAGAGAACGCTTCCAGGCTGGAGCGGGAGTACACCCTCCTGCTGATTAGGGTGGCGGAGCTGGAGGCGGAGAGGAAGGAGCTGAGGATGCAGCTGAACTTTGGGCTTTTGGACCTGGGCACCGGCTCGCTGGGCCTGGCCTCCAATTTGAGGACCATGGCCGCTGGGGTGGTCAGGGAAGCGGAGGACTCGAACGAGGATGACGTCGCCCTCGCCCTCGCTGCCGTGGGGGCCTAAACAAAAATGAAAAATTAATAGACTCCCCACCCCGCCGCTGGGCTCTCAGATGATCTTCATGGTCTCCTCGTACACGACAAAGATGACCGAATTGAGGGCGAAGGCCCTGGCCAAGCAGCTTCCCAGCCCCCTGGTGAACCCTTTCACTCCGGCCTCCCGCCAGATTGCTCTGGAGCACCCAAGAAGTCCCTTTCTCCGCCCGGCCGAGGAGTCTTGCGCTTGTACACGAGTCTTGACCACGTCGATGGGGTAGATGCAAGCCCAGGCGAGCGCACCCGCGACCCCGCCTGCGACCAGGTGCTCCGCGGCCCCTCCACGGCCCCCCTCTGGGACCATCGCCCTTCTCAGGGCCTCATACAGGTAAAAGTACGCGCCTGCGAGAAGGAGAGCGAGGTCAGAAGCGAGAACGACAGCGAGGAGGAGGAGACTTACCGTAGGAGGGAACATCCCTGAGGAGCGTGGCGCCGAGGCCGTTGAAGAGCCCAGGCAACCCCCCCGACCGAATTGCCCTCCGCGCGATCTCCATGGCGCACGGTGATCTGACGGGACCTCGCGCGCCCCCCACCACCACCTGCGCCCGGATCTTCAGCATGTCGACCGGGGACGTGATGAGTGAGGAGGCCGCGCCCGAAACGCAGCCCGCGGCGAAGACGGCAGACAAGGAAGCGGACGCCGGATCCGCACCCTCCGGGAGAAGGTATCCAAGAGCTCTGCCGTAGGAGTGGAAGACCACGGCGTTGAGCAAGGCGCTCGTGTACAGCGGCACAGATAGGCCCTTCCACAACGAGCGAAACCCCTCGGTCCTTGCGATGCCCGACAGGGTGGCACGCCGGCCGCTCTGCAGGCGAACCTTGACCATGTCCAGAGGCTGGCACACGAAAATGCCGACGGAGCCGCCCAGGCCACCGGCGACAAACTCCCTTAACCCGTCCATTCTCGTGGTCTCAAGCTTACGCGTAGGCGTGCTTCAACAGCTTGGTGTGAAACCAGTGCACGGTGACGAGGACTATAGCGGTGGGCACGGTCAGGGGAACGAGAAGAGAGTAGTACCTTCCGGTGTCGAAGGTCTCAGAAGACCACTTGCTCGCGATACGTTCCCGCGCTCCCGTTGCGGCGATGGACCATAAGGATAATACGCCTAACCCAGTCCCGAACGCGATCAGCAGGATGCCACCTACGAGTGCGGCGGTGCGGTTTTTCTGGAGCGCGCGCGATCCCAGAAGGTCCTGCAGGTCATGCGTCGAGGAGACCCGCCTCCATTCCACGTGTCTGACCTGGCCTCGACGACCTGCGCCCATCCTCGACGGGTAATTGATGCGCCCATCTGACTGACTATACTCATAAACGTCTTCGCCAATGTTAAATTCGCGTGCGGGACACTTCCCGCGGTTTTGCAGGGCGAGGCGTGGCCCATGTCGGGGGGAACGAAGAAGGGCCGGGTGGAGCTCGACGGTCGTGATGGGGGAAAAGACGCCGCAAAAAGATCCGGATAAGAATGATTCTGTCCGCGAGTTTTACCTTGCCGTTGGCAACACAACGATGAAGCTGCCCACGCTAAGGAACTTGCTTCAAGCCCTGGACGCCCAGGAGCCGAATTTATGCGCCCTCATCGTGTGCAACAGTAGGGACACCTTGGACGAGCTGGCCTCGGCGCTTACCTCTGGCGGGTACGAGTGCTCCGTTTTGCACTCCGACATGCACTCGGGATGGCGGAAGGCGGTGCTCGACGGGTTCAACGAGGAGGGTAGGCGGCGGCGCGGGTCAAAAGGCGACGACGAGGGAGTGGGGGAGGCGAGCGTGGCACCGGACCACTGGGAGGACGCGCGGGACGATGATGCGAGCGCACCAGTCACCGGCGGGGGGAAGATGCCGATCCTTCTCTCGTCCGACGTGTGCCTCCCCCGGACGACGGCCGGGGAGCTCCGCAGGGCGGTGAGGCTCCTGATCTCCTTCGACGCCCCCACGAGGCGGGAGGACCACCACCTGCGGGCGGCTTGCGTTTCGTCGGGCGGCATCCTAATCAACGTCCTGGCCGCGAACGAGGCCTCGATGCTCAAGTCGCTGTGCTCGTTCACCCCGGCGGGCAAAAAGGTCGAGGAGCTCCCCCTCATCCTGTCAGACCTCTTCACGGTGAAGAACGACTAGAAGGAGGAGGAGGAGATGAAGGAGGAGAGAGAAAACGACGAGAAAGAATCTAAACGTAATGGCGGTTTGCTTAGCTTACTTGAAGACCTTGCAGTCAATGTGGTCGAGTCCGTCGACGACGTCAACCTGGCAGAACATGTCCTCGATCCTGGCCCTAGCCTTCTCGTCCTTGTGATCCACCTTGGTCCAGTTGTAGAGCTCGATGTCTCCGCACTCGGCAAGGACGTTAGGTGGAATCTCCTGGCCCCTGAAGACCCACACGCCAACGATGGGGAAGATCTTCTCCTTCTGCAGGATGCACATCACTCCGAAGCAGTGCTTCCTGTGTGGCTCCATCCTCTGCAAGAACCCTCCGACCTTGTTCATCACCATGAAGTTGACGGTGTTCTCCTCGTTGTACTTGTAGTCAGCGAACCAGATGGAGTAGCCCTCTGGGTCGAAACCGGAGAACTGCTCTCCGCTGGTGCTCTTTGGCACGGCTCCTCCGTTCCAGAACCTGCCGCAGGCGACGTTCTTGAAGTCGTTGGCTGGGGCGCAAGAGTACAGCCTCTTCCAGGCGTCCATGACCATCTTGGAGGGTGGGAGCTCATCCAGGGGGTTCTTGGGCTTGGCGGCTGGCTTTGGCTTTGGCGCGGCGGCCTCCTGCTTCTTGCCGCCCTTCTCCTTCTTCTTAGGCTGCTCCTTCTTCTCCTTCTTCTTTGGGGTGAACTTGATTGGGGTCTTGCACAGCTCAAAGGAGCCGATGACCTGCTTGAACTCCGGCTGGTTCACACAGGTCACGAAGTACCTCTCCACGCAGGGGTAGGGCTTCCTGAACGAGTCGTCGAAGACGGACTTCATTCCCTCAAAGAGGTTGCACACGCACACGATGTCGGCCAGGGTGATCCTGTCGGCAACAAGGAAGGTGTTCTTCTTCAAGTGCTCGTTGAGGACGGAGAGGGACTTCTTGAGGGCCTCCTTGGCAGCATCCTCCTTGGCCTTGTTGTAGGGCCAGACTCCCTGGAGGGGGAGGACCCACGAAAGCAAGGGGGCGTCGATCTCGTTGGTGCAAAAATCGATCCACTGCTCGATGACTCCGAGGTCAAGCGCGGTCGCGCCGTAGAGTCCCTTGTCGGTGATCCTGGCGACGTACCTCGCGATGGCGTTGCTCTCGAAGATGGCACCCTCGGAGGTCTTCAAAACGGGGACCTTCCCGGTGGGGGACATCTTCAAGAACTCTGGCTTCTTGTTGGACACGCCCAACTCAAAGTTCTTCGCCAGCTCAATCTCAACGCCGTTGTACTTGGCCGCGACGAGGGCCTTGTACGCGTTCTTGTCTCCGTTGAAGGAGAAGAGGGTGAGGGTCATGGCGCACGCTCTTTGTTGCTTAATGGGTTCGTCACAGGCAGTCTCGAGGCCGCCGATCGAATAATGATGGATCTTCTGCTGCAGTGCTTGGTCCCCCCTTCAACGGCGGCGGCTCGACCGCGACCGAAAATCTCAATATTTCCGCGGAAATCTTTCTGCCATCTTTCCCAAGAGGAGATGGGGGGGGTCTCTTGACTGACCGGCCTTGGCAAGCCGTTGCTTTCAGAACACTTCCAGAGCGCCGGGGGGGGAGGAGGGAATTGTATTCCTGTCACCATGTCGGGCCCGCTGACCAGCCAGTCGAGCCTCCACCTCACGAGCGAGTTTCTCGAGGACCTCAACTCGGACCTCGGCATTCACAAGCCCCCACCGCCGAAGGACGTCATATCCCCAGCCTTCGGTCAAAGGTATGTGCCCAAGCTGCTCAGGATTCTCGCCACCGCCGAGTCGAGCTCGGAGAAGAAGCTCAAGACGCTCGCGCTTTTCCTCACCGCGATCGTGGACGACGCCCGGAAGGCCGAAGTCCTGCAGTGCGAGGACAGAGTCGTCTTCCTGGAGCTCCTGACAAACGCCCAAGACAAGGAAATCAAGACCGCGACTTGCACGGCTGTGAGAAAGCTCTTCGAGTTCACCCCAACGAGAGAGTTCCTGTACGACTGTGGGATTGTCGACGTCCTGCTGAGCAACGTCGAGGCGGTCCCTGGCCCCGTGGCGGAGTGCTTCTCCGGCCTGGCCGAGAAAAGGGATATGGTCTCCAAGCTCCTCTCCGACACCAAGGTCGCGTCCACGCTGTGCGTCCTGCTCCGGAGTGAGGACCTCGGAGCGAGGGAGTTTTCGGCCCAGACGCTCGGGTGTCTGTGCAGGGAGGATGCCGGGGTCGCTCAGGTGCTCTCCAACGGGATTGGAGACCTGCTGGAGGGAGTGCGGCAGGCCTCGTCCCTCGTCTTGAAGAAAGCGTGCCTCTTCACCGTCATGCAGCTCTGCCGGTGCTACGACGGGAAGGTAGTCGTCATCAGGGCGAGCGGGGTGGAGCTTCTGGCGGCGTGTCTCCGGATTCAGGATGAGGACACCCAGACCCTGGCCATGGCGGCCTTGCTGGGCCTCAGCACAGAGCTGGAGGCCAAGGAGAGAATATCAAACGAGTGCACGGAAGACCTCATGAAGCTGCAGTACTCCCCTTCCGCCAAGCTGGTAAGTTTGCCAGCCTCCACCCAACCCCCATCTGCCGCGTGGCTTCGGGTCAGACACGCGTGGTGCTGACACCTCTCTCTCTCTCTCTCTCCAGAAATCGAACACGGACAACCTCATAGCGAGCATCAGCGAGTTTCCGGCAGCGAAAGCAAAGTTCCAGAAGACAGTGTTGGTCATTACCTAAAGAGCGTATGATTACAATGCCATGTACTATTAGTCGAGTCTCCAGCCCCAACCCACTCGCACAAGGCTCGTCATTCTCGCTCTCGCCTCATCTCATCACGGGGCAGCAGCTGCAGATCAAAATCAATTGGGGCCACACTGTCATCGCGGGACCGGTCTCGACAACGATGGCTTCCCGCACGCGACTTTTCAGGGTGAGCGAGCATGACTCTGTGGCGTCTCTTCGCAACGCGCGCGCGCGACTGACGGCCGGCTCTCTTCTCCCTCTTTTGCGCTCTTCCCCTGACCATGGTCTGGCCCGCTCGCCGTTCCGTCCTACCAGGAGCTCAAGGAGTTCCAGCAGAAGGCCAACGCCTCCGAGGGAATCGAGATCGCGCCCGACGAATCGAACATCTTCCACTGGTCGGCCACCCTCAAGGTACGCCCGCCCCACCCCCCCCCCCCCCCGGTTTTCCTCCCGCCAGGCGCGAAACCTCTTCCTGAACCCTGACACGACCCCCGCTTCGGCCCCACACCCACCACAGGGCCCCTCGGACACGTGCTACGAGAACGGAACCTTCAAGCTGGACATTCGTGTGCCGGAGCACTACCCTTTGGTGCCCCCCGCAGTGCGCTTCCGGACGAAGATCTTCCACCCGAACATCCACTTCAAGACGGGCGAGGTATGCCTCGACATCCTGAAGACTGCCTGGAGCCCAGCCTGGACGCTTCAGTCCGTGTGCCAGGCCGTGCTGGCTTTGCTCTCCGCCCCCGAGCCGAGCTCGCCGCTCAACTGCGACGCGGGGAACCTGCTCAGGGCAGGGGACGTCAGGGGGTTCAACTCCCTGGCCAGAATGTACACCATCGAGCACGCCGCCGCGACGCTGTAGCCACTGTCCAAAAAAAACATATGTAATACATAAGATACCAAGTTTGTAGTTTATGTTGTGTACATTTCTTTGCTGGAAGCCCCTCCTCCAGCAATTCTAGCTGCACCAAAACACCAAAAGAGTTGCTTACTTTTTCGAAGACGATAGGCCCGCAGCGAGCCTCTCCTTCAGCTCAGCGGCGGCCTCCTCGAACGCCGGCTTAACTTTTGCCAACCGCCTCCGCAGCTCCGCATGCAGCATGGCCCTGCAGGCCTCCCTCTCAGCCCCGGGCTCCGCGCCACCAGCGGCGCAGGACACGGCCTCCTCCACGTTCTCGTCACTCAGCAGGCTCGGCAGGTCGAGCAGCGCCTGGGAGAGCTCCGCCCTGGAGATTCCCAGCGATCTGGACAGATGCTTCAGAAAAGATTTTGGCCTCATCTCTCGGCACATTGGCAAGATCTCCTCCCTCAGCGACCGCGTGGCGTCCGACGCAACGTCCGCCAGGTTGGTGGCGTCCACGAAGTTGTGGGTGAGCGAGACGCAGGCCTCCAAGTTCCTGACCGCGTGGACGCACCTGCTTGGATTGAAGCAGACGTCGCCCTTTTCCTGAACGCCCCTGTACAGCCGTGCTTGGCGGGTTTTTGGCCACTTGGCGAAAAGCTGAGGGTCGAAAAAGTCCGGAAGAGGGTCCGAGTCCGTATCCGAGTCCTCGCTTCTGTAGCCGTGCGCCGCACTGCCGGTGCCGGCGGTCAGCAAATCGTAGTCCTCGCCCGACGCACAAATCCACTCCTTCCTGCCCGAGGCACACCACAGCCACGCGCTAGAGAGGTTTGTGTCGACGTGGGTGGGCGAGGCCGTCCCCTTGGAACCGATGTACAGCCACCTCATGTCGATGGAAGAGTTGCCCAGCACGACGTTCGAGCTGAGAAAATCAGGTGCTCGTTCGAAGAACTTGGGGACGGAAAAGTCCTCTGCAAGCCCCTCGGAGCCGCCCCTCACGTACGCCCAGGCGTTCAGGTAGAACGGTTCGCTGGGATTGGCGCCAATCGTGCGCAGCGCCTCGCCAACTGTCGTCTCGACCTCAGCCTCCGCCCCGGCGGGACCCGCGCTGCACGAGACCTCCCAGTCCTTGTTCACGCCCTGGTGGTCCAAAAAGTACATCGCGGAGGTCCACTTGGCGAGCGCGGGCCAGTTTTCACCCAAGTTTGTGATCAAGCAAGGCTGCCTTGGCAAAGCATACGTCTTGAGGAAGTCCTCGTAGTGAAGCGTCCTGCCGTCGACGACGGGAAGAGGTAGGAACTCGGTCGCGGTCATCCTTCCCTCAAACTCCTCAGCCCAGCATGGGGTGTTGCCGATACTGAATCGGCAGACACTGCAATGAAAGCAGTTACGAGGTCCAGGCTCCTTGTGTCGAAGAAGAGCAGCGCGCCACGATGGCCGGCCTGGTCGCTGGACATGCCCAGCTGCTGGGCTCAGAAACGTTCTGGAAACATTTCTGGAAACATGGCCGGATGGACGCCGGCGAGAGAGCAGCGGGCAAGATCTTCCGTTCACAATGGCGTCGTCGAAGGCAGTTGCGGAGGTACTTGTGGGCGCCCAGGGCATCGGGGCGGCCCCGAAGCAGAGCGAGCTGGTGCTCCTGGGTTGCGGCAGGGCCAACCTCGTGGTGGACGCGTCGGCTCTGAGAAAGCTGAAGGAGGACAAGGAGGCGGAGGAGAAGCTCAGGGCACTGCGTGGGAAGGAGGGCGGGGCGGGCGTCGGTGTCCCCGGCCCCGTGGCCAGGATCGCCCTCGCGCTCAAGGTCTCGGAGCTCCTCAAGGGAGCGAACAAGGTCCGAGCGCCCCTCGTCAAGTACCTCGAGCTGTGGATCAACGCTCCGGGCTCGGTTCCCGCCGTGGCCGCCGGGCCTTCTCCCTTCGGCCAGATCTCCAAGACGCTGGCCGACTGCGTCGGCCTGACGCCGACTGAGGCGGAGACCCTCGCGTCCGCCAGGACCCTGACGAGCGCTTACGCCGTGATCTGCTCCGAGGCCTCTCGCCAGCTCCTCGCCCTCGCGGTTGGCGTGTCCTCCCTGTCCTCAGAGGCGCTGCCAGCCGACCTGCGGTTTCTGGACCAGGCCGCGCTGGAGAACCACGGCAATAAGCACGTCGTTGCGGCGGGCATGGCCATGCGTGGGGTCCTCGAGGGCTCTCCGGTCCTCACCAGCTCCAAGGGCAAGAGAATCGAGGCCTTCTCCGAGGCTCCTTTTGCGCACGCGGTGGCCTCCCAGATCCTTCAGGAGGTCTCAAAGTCCGTCAACGTCGAGCTGTCGTGCCCTCAGGGCGTGTTCACCGCCGGCAAGGACTCCCTTAGGGTGTCCATATCCGGAATCGATACCGTGCTGCTGCCGCTCTCAGAGTCCCTGCTGAGGGCTGCTGCTCTCGGCAACGCGAGGACCAGGGAGCTGAGCGCGGCCATGGCGGAGGCGGGGGCGGGGGCCGAGGTCGCCGACTTCGTGTCGGAGCTCGCCCGCGACGCGGAGGCGAGGCTCGAAGGCGCGAGGGGCGAGTCCACCTCCTTCGCTGGGGGGTTGCTCGCTGGGCCTGGGGCTGGATCCAGGGCCGGCCTCTGCGCCGCCGCCGTGACAGACGCGCTGCACCGCTCCTTGCTCGCAGAGGCCTTCGCCGCGGTTTGCCTCGTGAGGATCAGGCAGGGCCCCGCAAAGGCCGCAGAGGCGGTGCCTGCGGAGGCGGAGGACTCGAACTCGGATGGCAAGAAGAAAAAGAAGAAAAAGGAGAAGAAGAAGAAGGGGGGGATCGGCAAGGGCTCCGAGGTCGTCCTCGCGTATCTCGAGGCTGCCTGCGCTGAGGGTCAGGGAGGAGACCGTCTGAACGCCCTGTGCCCCGCCGCAGAGGGCGAGGGCGCCGCCGTTGGGACCGCCATTGACCTCCCCAGGGCGCTCAGGGGCCTGTCCAAGGCCACGGACTGGGCGCTGGGGGATCTGGGTAAGTTCCTGTCCGCGCTGCAGCGGCTGATCGAGGCGAACCAGCCCAGGAGGAAGCCAAAGATCGCTAAGGGGGCGAGGGACATGCTCCCGGACCAGATGAAGATCAGGGAAGGGGTTTTCTCCAAGGTCGTCTCCGTGTTCAAGAAGCACGGTGCTGTGTCCATCGACACCCCCGTCTTTGAGCTGCGGGAAACCCTGATGGGCAAGTACGGCGAGGACTCAAAGTTGATCTACGACCTGGCGGACCAGGGCGGGGAGATCCTGAGCTTGCGGTATGACCTGACCGTGCCCTTCAGCAGGTTTTGCGCCCTCCACGGCACCGGCAACATCAAGAGGTACCATGTCGGCAAGGTTTACCGGAGGGACCAGCCCCAGATGAACAGGGGGAGGTTCAGGGAGTTCTTCCAGTGCGACTTCGACATCGCGGGGACCTACTCGTCCATGGTGCCGGACTCCGAGGTGATCAAGGTGATGGTGGAGATCCTGACGGACTTGGAGATCGGCGACTTTCAGATCAAGATCAACCACAGGCTGCTGCTGGACTCCATCATGGCGGTGTGCGGGGTACCCGAGCAAAGGTTCCGCCCCATCTGCTCTGCGATCGACAAGCTCGACAAGTCGCCGTGGGAGGAGGTGAGGAGGGAGATGGTGGAGGACAAGGGTTTGGCGCCGGAGGCGGCGGACAAGATTGGAGAGATCGTCGCGCTGGCAGGTGAGCCCAAGGAGATGCTGCAGACCCTCAAGTCCGGCACGCAGGGCGCTTTGCTTGACCTCAGGGGCCACCCGAAGGCCAAGACTGCGCTGGAGGAGCTCACGCTGCTCTTCGACTTTTTGGAGGCCATGGGAGCCCTCGACAGGCTCTCTCTGGACATGTCCCTCGCGCGAGGCTTGGACTACTACACTGGGGTGATATATGAGGCTGTGCTGCTGGGCGGAAATGTCGGGTCCATCGCCGCGGGCGGCAGGTACGACCACCTCGTGGGCTCCTTCGCCGGCAAGGACATCCCTGCGGTGGGCGTCAGCATTGGAATCGAGAGGGTTTACGCCATCATCGAGGCAAAACTGAAGGAGGAGGCCCAGAGGACCGGTGTCCCCATCCGGTCCACCGACACCCAGGTCCTCGTTTGCTCCATCGGCAACGGCCTGCAGAAGAAGAGGATGGAGGTTGCCAATTTGCTGTGGTCCGCGGGGGTCGCATCGGAGTTTGGGTTCAAGCCCAACCCAAAGATGGGGGACCAGATCAACTACGCTCTGGAGGGGGGCATTCCCTACATGGTGCTCTTCGGCGAGGATGAGATCGCGAACGGGACCGTGAAGATCAAGGACATGGCTGAGAGGACGGAGGTCACGGTGGGCCTCTCTGACCTGGTCGCGGAGATTCGCAAGCTGATCCAAAAGTGAGTGCGGCCGTCGAACACGACAAGAGGATTGCGCACAACCACCTTTTGACTAAAATAATAATAACTCTTATTCACAATACAAAAATCGAGGCTTCTCCCCGCGTCGCTGCGCGAGGTCCTACTCGCCCTTGAGTGGCCTCCCCCCCTGCCCGTAGTAAATCTCATCGTCAGCCATGGACTCCCTGGCAAACTCGGCAAGGTCCTTCCTCGAGCCCCTGATGATCCCCAGGGCGAGGTATGCGGTCACCAGGACGCCGATCAGCGTAATGGCGAGGATCCCAGCGTCCACCCTCACCAGGTCCCTCTCCTCCCACTCGTACTTGACCACGAGAAGCTTTGGCCAGTGAGTCTCGTTCCGAAAATGGCTCACGCTCTCCTCATGGGCTCTGGAGTACTCCTTGGGGAGGGGGACGACCTTTGCCCTGAAGCTCCTGACCTCCTCGCCGGCGTACACCATCGTGACGTGGACCATCGGGATGCTGATCGACCGCCTCTTTCCTTCGACAATCCTCATCCAGGACGTGTGGAAGTTGTAGTGCTCCAGAGATAACGAAAGCTTGTACTCGTCTCCTCTCTCGAATTCCCGTGGTTTCGGCAGAGGCATGGCGACCACGTCGTCCACCGCGAAGTGAGGGCAGTAACGCCCGAAGACCTCGTGCCACTCGGTCCTTTTCTGCTCATAGGGAAGGAGGCCGGGCGAGCGGGGGTTGGCGGAGAGAGATAGAGGAAGGCGTCAGTGGGGGTCGCCGGGCCTGCCGGGCGGGAGGGGGGGAGCACCTGATTGAACTGCGCCCTCCTGGCCAGGTGAAGCGTGTCCCCCTTGCGGTAGGCCCACGCCCCACCCGGAACCGAGGCGCACAGGACAGCGGCGACGAGCCAAAAGGCCACGCGCACGCCTACACGAGCGCCCATCGCGATTGCTGTGGCTCCCGAAAATCCGCCGGGATTTGCCATCCAGAACCGGCAGAACCGGGCCAGAAGCCCAAAGACTGGAAGCGGAAGGTGGTGGTCGGGGCCCGAGTCGAAGAGAGAATGCGCAAGGAGAAGATCCTCCGCCTGGCCAAGGGGTTCCGGGGCAGGGCGAAGAACTGCTTCAGGGTGAGTCTAGCCGCCCACCCTGCGACCCTACCGCGCTGCCGTCCCGCCGAGGGGCGCGACGAGTCTCTCCAGCCCAACCCACGCGGAGGAAGGGCCGACCTTTCCTCTCGTGTTGTTCCTGCCGCCGTTTTTTCCGCGCCTTGCGTCGTCCGCCCGCGCTCTTTCGCTTGGGCAGCGCACTGACCAATCGATTTCTGAACTTGTCTCGTGAACCCACGCACTCCCGCGCCTCCAGATCGCCATCAATCGAGTGGAGAAAGCCTTGCAGTACCAGTATCGGGATAGGAAAGCAAAGAAGAGGGAGGCGAGAAAGCTGTGGATCCAGCAGATCAACGCCGCGACGAGGCAGCACGGGGTGAGTCTCATCGCCACATCGCTCGCTCCGCAAAACCCATGTTACAACGCTCAAGCCTCCGTTCCTGACCGTGGCCCTTCCCCACACACAATTTTTTTTTCACTTGTCTCAGGTCATATACTCGCAGTTCATGCACACGCTCGCAAAGGACAACATCAAGCTCGACAGGAAGACCTTGTCGGACCTGGCGATCAACGAGCCCCACAGCTTCAAGGCCCTGGTGGACCGGGTGAAGTTCATGAGGGGCCCCAACGGGATCGAGTAGAAACGGGTTTGGTTGGAAGAAGACGCCTCCGTCCGGGGGGGAGGGGGAAGGTCTTGTTAATTTGTAAGAATAAAAAGGAAAGTCGTTCCCACAAGACTACAAGCGCGAGACCGCAGCCGCGACCGTTGTCAGCCCTCCCTGACCTCTTCCACCCGCTGGTCTTGCGGAAGGACGGTCCAGTTGGGAGACTGAGTTGACTTGAGCCATCCAAAGTCTTTGACGTCCGACCAAAGGTCGTTCTCCTCCGAGAGCTTCTCCCTCTCCAGCGCCGCGTCGCGGCCCTCGAAACTGAAGGCGTAGGGCGCGAATCTCACCTCCGAGCACTTCTCAATGATGGGGTAGCTCCTGGTGCGGAGGTAAAAGTCGACGCGGTGGGCGTGGTGGATCCTGGCCTGGTGGGCGGCGGCCATGACGACAGAGTTCCTGCAGCCCTCGAGGTACAGCGAACCCCCAACGGGGCCGCAGAAAACCCGGCACGACGTGAGGTCCACCAGCCGGAGCACCGCCATCTTTGCCAGAACATAAATGACGCAGTCCTTGCAGCCAGTGATCTCAATGTCATCGCTCGTTGCGTCCTCCTGCGCGATCACCACGACGCCTCCCTCCCTGGCCTCGACCTTCATGCCCCTGGCCTCCACCGCGACCTGAGCCGACGCGTTCTCCCCCGCTGCGCCGGCCCCTCCCTCTTGGACGGACGGCTTGGCCTTGGTTCGGGCCGCCTGCGCACCGTCCGCCGCGTTCCTCTCCCTCATCACCCTCCTCCGGCGGAACGTGAAGGCCTTCCGCGGGAGCACCTCCCTCTGCACGCCGTCGATCTTGGCCTTGAGGTCCTTGGCGAGGTCTGAGGTCGCACGAACGTCGTATGCGGACAAAAAGTAGGACGCGCTGGCAGCCTTCTTCTCCATCTCAAGCACGCGCAGGCGAAGGTTCTCGAAGGTGCCCTTCGCGGCGTGGATCTCGTCCTTGGTCGACGGCGGCTGGCCCTCCAGCTCCGCGAGGGCCGATCGGATGGAACCTGCCTCCTCCTGTTGCGACTGGTTGAACAGATCAACGTTCTCACGCGGGTTTGCCTCCTCCTTCTCCCTCTCCTTCCTCCTCTCGCGCTGCGCCGCGCGCTCCGCGTCCCCCTTGGAGAGCTTCTCCACGACCCTCGCGTCCGCCTCCTCGGCGAGCGCGGTGGCCTCACCCCTCTTCACCAGATTGTCCTCCGCCATCGCGGCGCCTCAATGCACTTCTGGGCTGTCCTTCCTCGCCCCCTCGGGAGTTCAAACATCTGTTGCGCCAAGATCGCAGTCTCGGGAAAAAAGGAGTCGTTTTTTTGTGTGTATTTGTTGATGCCATATTCACAATGGGGAACTCTGTTACGTTAATCATACCAACGCGATCAGTTCAGTTCCGGCAGCTCCGCCTCCGGCTCCAGCTCGGTGAGCGCGCCCTCGGCCTCCGCCCCGTCCGTCCTCCTCCAGAGCCTGAAGACCCTGAACCTGCCGTTGGTGGGCTGCTGGACCAGCGCCTGGGGCCTCAGCCTGGAGAGGAGCCCGCCACTTTGCTGGGTCTCCTCAGCGGAGGCCTCGGAGCTCCGCGAGAAGAGCCCTCCCTCGCCGCCCAGGCGGCCGAAGAGCCTCCCTCCCTGCCCGCCAAGCCTGGGGAGCCCGGCGCCAAGCCTGGGGAGCCCGGCACCAAGCCTGGGGAGCCCGGCGCCAAGCCTGCCAACGTTGGACCCAATCCTGCCGATGTTGGACCCAACGACGTGCCTGAAGATGACGTCGTCGCCCTCGCCCTCGCCCTCAGTGAACACGAAGTCGCTCAGCGCGGCCTCGTTGGCGGTCGCCTGGGCCTCCTCGGAGCACAGGGTGAGATCCCAGTTCAGAAGCCTGACGTGCTCCCTGTTGCGGAAGGACTTGTTCTCAACGCGGAGCTCCCAGGTGCCGCGGCTGCCGCCGCTCCCGGCGTTGGCGGACATGCCGCTGACGAAATGAGCCAGCGAGGTGTCCGGCCTGGCCACGATTGTGACGAAGTCCTTCTTGGCGGCCTTCACCTCCTTCTGCTTCATCGCTTCCAGAGCCTCGCCAAGGGTGAGCTCGGCGTCATCCCTCCACTCGACCTTGAGCTTCAGGGGCTTCATGTGGTCGAACAGGAAGTTCGGGTTGTTCCTGAGCTCGTTCTTGAGCACCACAGTCTTCTCCGGAACGCCCTTCGCCCCATCAGGAGGCAACACGTCCACACTCAACTTCACCCCGTTGAACTGCTTCACCAGGAGCTTGGTGGTGACGATGACGTCGGCGATCCTCGTCATGTCCCCAACGTTGATGGAGGCGATCTCCAAGTGGTCAAAAGGCTTGTCGACCTTCAGGTCGTTGCTCTGGAACGCGTACTCAGTGCACTTCTGCGCTGCGAGAGCGGGGCTGGCAAGCATCAAAGTAGCCGCCGCCGCGATCGCCGCGGACTTCACGAGAGAGGTCATCCTTGTGTTGCGCGGTAGAGAGTTCGTTCAATCCTTCAACAATCCTTCAACCCTTCTTCTTCGTCGTCGTCGTCGTCGTCGTTGAGCGACGCGTGCGTCTGAGCCAATGCCGCCTTCCTCCGGCCGTCGCGCCTGCCCCTCCGACGTTACAATCGACGGTAAGATCGAGGCCGCATTTGCTGGCGATGGTTTCGAGAAAATTGTCGCCCCCTGATAAAAATTTCCGAAAAAAAAAGCAGCTCGCTCGGAGGTGGATAGCAAAAGCTCGGAGCTCGGAGGTGGGTGCAGGTGGTGGGGTCTGGGCGGGCCATGGAGGGCGCATCCGAGAGGGAGGAAGGCCCGAGGCATGAGGCGGCAGGGTCTTCGCCGGAGGCCAAAACCCCGCCGCCAACCTCGGCCTCGCTGCCCGACCTGTGGAACTCCGTCATCCACAGCTCCCTCTTCTCGTCGCTGTCCCTCACCGGAACCAGCTCGAGCAGTAAGGACCCCTCCCGGTCGCAGCCTGCCGGCCGGACGTACGAGGAGGTTGGGGAGTTCGGCGGCGCGCATTCCGCTTCGACATCGGACGAGGAGCAGGAGAGGCGCGCCGGACCTCACACCCCGCCGTCCACAAGCGGTGGTGGTGGCGGGAACGGAAACGGAAACGGCAAGCGACCGTCCGTCGCGGCGCCCGAGATCTTCGACAGCTGGTGGGAGATTGAGCGCGCGTTGCTGAACGTGACCTCGAAGCTCTTCGCCAGGCTGAACATCTCGGCCTTCTCCGTGGAGGGCATCTCTGCCCTCGATCCGATCGCCCTGGCCATCGTGTGGCAGCGCCAGAACAGTCAGAGGGACGCCGTGCGGCTGGCGCGCGAGCAGAACATCGTGGAGGAGTCCGTGAGGCCCGACCCGCAGACCTTGAGGCGGCTGTACCAGGCCTCGCGATACTCTTGCGCGGCCTACGGGACCTCACTTCAGCACATCGTGAAGATGACGGACGTCATCGAGAACGGTTTTTTTGCCAAGTCCTTCCGCAACTTGGACTCCCTGGTGGAAGACTCGCTGGCCCCGATCAAGCACGCCGAGAGCGCCGAGAGCCCGACCAGCCACGACGAGGTCGTCGAGAGCCTGATGCCCCAGAGCGACCTCCTGCACAGCGACTGGGACACTGGCATGTTCTCCCCCTCTTGCTATGCCGCGGTGGACCACGAGCACCGGTGGGTGCTGCTGGCTATCCGAGGGACCTTCCACAGCAGCGACGCCCTGACGGACGCCTGCGCGGACGAGTGCGAGTTCCTGGACGGGTACGCCCACGCGGGGATGTGCGCGGCGGCCTGGAACATGATCAAGGAGCAGCTCCCAAAGCTTGCCCTGGCGCTGCACAGGAACCCAGGGTACGAGCTCGTGACGACGGGGCACAGCATGGGCGGTGGCGTGGCGGCGCTCTTCACCATGCTGCTGCACAGCGACGACGCGGACGTTGAGAAGGCCGCCATCGCGGGAATTTCAGAAGGCTTTGACCCGGAAGCCGACGGTGACTTTGACCTCGAGGCCATCCTCGCGGCGGTGAGGAGGTCCCAGTGCTACACCATCGCCTCGCCGAGCCTCGTGAGCCTCAATCTCTCGCTCGGGTGCGAAGACTACGTCACCAGCGCGATCTGCGGCAAGGACATCGTCCCGCGGCTCTCTATCGACAATGTGAAGAACCTGGTGGACCAGCTGGTGGGTGCAGCCCCCCTCAAGAGGACGATCAACGCCTTCAAGAAGGTCGGCGAGGCCATCACAGGAGCGGGCAACGGCGAGGTCGACCTTGACCGGAGCACCAACGACTTTGAGCTTCGCAACCACTCCTCGAGCAGCTTCATGGTTCCCCCAGGAAGGGTGGTCCACCTTCGGCACCTGAACTCTGAGCGTGGCCCGGTCTCCGAGCTCAGGCACCCCACGGCCTTCACTCAGATCCACCTGTCGCCCAGAATGTTCCTGGACCACTTCCCCACCATCTACACCAGCGTGCTGCACAGGCTTTGCAAGGCGGAGGGCGTGGGCGAGGATGAGAAGTAGAGAAGGCGAGGCCGGCCCGGCTGCGTAATTTAACGATCCTGTAAAGTAGAAGAAAAGACTCTGCGATGAGATAGAATTACAAAAAGAAGCCAACTCCTCAGGGCTTCAGACCCGTCGGCTCGTAGGGCATCTGGTCATTATCCATGACCTTGTCCTGCCCCACGGGCTGGGTGACGTAGATCGTGGTCGGGTCGTTCGGGTCGACGTACGCCACGTTCACGATCTTCTTCACCTCGTCGACCGGGGCGGTGTGCACAACCTCTGGATACTGGGACTGCTGGGCTGCGGCCGCGGCCCTCCTTTGCTCGATACGGGTGACCTCGAGCATCCTGAAGAAGAGCGGGAGGAGTGTGTTGCTCCCGCCATGCTTAAGGTAGAACTTGGCGCTGTGCGGCGGGATGGTCCCGTTCGGTCCGCCCCCGTCCGCCACCGAGAAGCAGTCGATAGAAAGGTTGTTGCACCCGAATATCGGCTGGTTGAACTTCTCGTTGGAGACGTACGCGAGCGGGAAGTCAAAGGACTGGAGCCCGCTGGCGTCTGCCTTGGGCGCCACGAAGACGCACCTCACGTGCGACAAATACAAAAAGCCATCGGCCTTCCACTTTCCGTTTCCCGTCCTCACGTTGTTCACCTCGATCTGCACCCCGTCCCTCCCCAGCACAAAGTACTCCCCGGCGAAGGGCGCGGGGGTCAGCATCCCGTTCGCCCCCATCACCAGCGGCGGGTTCGCAGCCATACTGACCTTCCCCTCTCTCTCCCTCCCTCTCTCTCTCTCTCTCTCTCTCCTTGTGATGCTCTGCGACGCTCGGCGCCAACGTGTCCCCTTGTCTCCGCACCGAGACCGGAGGAAAGTTTTCGGGGAAAATACATCAGAGATCGGGGTGGGAGCGCGGGGCCGGTTCCAGGGCGGGCTCGAGCGCTTGAGCAGGCGGGGTTCGGGTCGGGCGGGGGCGTGATGAACCGGAGGAAGGGGAATAGGGCGGAGATCAATGAAGCCCAGAGGCGGCAATTCGTGAACTCGCGGCTGCAGGCCCTGGAGGACGACGGGAACGCGCTCGAGCTGGACAACTCCGACGACGAGTTCCACATCGAGGACGTTCTCGACGAGGTGGGCTCCCGCTCTCCAGGACGGCGACGGCGACGGCCATTACGGCGTGCTTGCGGCTAACCCTCTCTCTCTCTCTCTCTCTCTGTTTCTGTTTCTGTCTGTCTGTCTCTGTTTTCCGCTCAGGTGGAGGATGAGGAGGTGGACGTTGGCGTGACGGCTGCCTTGAAGAACAAGTCCAAGAAGAAGCCCAAGAAGAAAAAAGTTGGGAAGAGGGTCGTGCCGGGCAAGAGGAAGACGAGGGGAATGGAGAAGAGGGGACCGAAGCCCTTCATGCAGCTGCTGGAGGAGGCGGAGCTGGATAGGGTCCCTGAACACGTGCCGACCTACTTCAACACCGCGGCGAGGCCGAGCAGGTACCCCCCAAAAAAGCTCTGCGATGTCTCTGGATTCTTCGCCAGGTACAAGGACCCGGCGTCCAAGATGCGGTACGCGGGGCGGCGGGAGTACAACGTCATCCAGAGCATGCCCACCGCGGCACTCCACGCCCACCTCAGGGGCTGAGCATCGCGAACGAGTGTAAAAATGTTTGTAAAGTTATCCATTGATGTAGCTGTCGTAGCTTCAGTCGAAGTCCTATTCCAAGTTGCTCTCAACCTCTTGCTGGTCGATCCACTTGACGAAGTGCTGGTGGCCATACGCTGCCCCTGCGTGATAGCGATTCCATAACGCTATACTTCTGCACTCGTCTCTGGACCAAGGGCAAGGCGGGTCCTGAGAACGTAACCACTTCAAAACGTCCAGGTGCCCTCCCCTCGCTGCATCAGCACAAGTCCTCTCACTCCAAGGGCAAGGCGGGTCCTGAGAACGTAACCACTTCAAAACTTCAAGGTGCCCTCCCCTCGCTGCATCAGAACAAGTACTCTCACTCCAAGGGCAAGGCGGGTCCTGAGAACGCGCCCACTTCAAAACTTCAAGGTGCCCTCCATCCGCCGCCCCAGCACAAGTCCTCTCATGCCAAGGGCAAGGCGGGTCCTGAGAACGCGCCCACTTCAAGATGTCCAGGTGCCCTTCTGCCGCCGCAGAAGAACAAACCGCCATATTCCAAGGGCAAGGCGGGTCCTGAGAACGCGCCCACTTCAAGATGTCCAGGTGCCCTCCCCACGCCGCATGATAACAAGTGGAATCACTAGCGGAATCGCCCCACGGGCACCCGTTTTGCCGAAGCCACTGCAAAACTTCCACATGCCCTCCCTCGGCCGCTGCTGCGACTGCGCCACAATTCCAGCGCGCCCGAACCGACTCGCCAGTCCCGGGGGCTTTTGACCTCCGCATCTCTTTTATGGCCTCCAGATGCCCTCTGCCCGTGGCATCGGCCACGCAATGTTGGTCGAAGAGCTGCCCCTTGGACCTTAGCCACTTGATCGTGGCCAAGTCCCCTGTCAGCCACCGCCGTCGTGCAAAATTGTGCGATGGGGAAGATGATTGTCAGCGATGCGAGAATGCAAACGCGAGCCTCGAGAATCGTGGGAATAAGACTGACCTCCACTTGCAGCGCTCCGGCAAAGCACGTAGTTGTTGATGTTGAGCTCTTTGGCGAAGTCCATCTTCTTGAGCAGGTTCAGGTGGCCGCCCAATGCGGCACCTTTTGCAATCTCTCTCTGGAAGACAGCGACAGAGAGTCGCGAGGGAGCCAGAGTTTCCTGATAGAAAGAGAGACGTGGGGTCAGGCCAGGGGATGGGATGGGGAAGAGAAGAAGATGAAACATACCTTCAAGAGGTCCAGGGTGATGGGGTTGTTCTGCTTGGCTGCCATCCTCACCAGCCTCTCCAGGACGGTTTCCCATGAGCGAGGTAGCTGGGCCGCGAACTCGAACCACGAGCAGGTGAAGGTGCAGGAGGTCTTGAGATTTGTCGTGAGCGGCCCCCACCTCTTTTCCTTCACCTTTTCCCTTTGGATCTCTCGAAAGAGGACGCAAGTCATGGAAAAGGCGGCCCGATCGTTCGTATCGACCTTGTCAGCGACGACGTCCCACAAGTCGCGAGGGAGGCAAGTCAGGAAGCATTCTCTCGTGGCGTTAGCCTCGCGAGAGTGATCGAGCTCCTCTATCTGAACCGCCACCGCCGCCTTCTTCTCCCGCGCCCTGAGTTTCGCCTTCCTCTTGTCAAGTTCTTTAATGGACTTCTGCGCTTCCTCGAGAGTCTTACGAGCCTCGCGCTGCTCGTCCTCCACCTCCTTCAGCTCCGCCCGAAGCCTGTCAAGAGCCGTTCGGTTCGCCGAGCGGCGGCTCCTCTTCGCA
>Ga0160423_10000984_pt1 | contig 23701 bp, 17 predicted proteins | sample CRUFie14St8metaG_FD_108191 | JGI IMG/M metagenome (GOLD analysis project Ga0160423, IMG submission 108191) | Marine microbial communities from the Costa Rica Dome - CRUD Field 142mm St8 metaG | ecosystem: Environmental > Aquatic > Marine > Oceanic > Photic zone | place: Costa Rica: the Eastern...
GATGCAGCGCAAAAGCTTGTGTTGCTGGCTTCACTCGCATTTGGTGCGCGCATCGACGCAAATGCGCCATTTAAGCAAGGTGTAGATAGCGTAGCGCCGGCGGATATTGAGTTCGCGCGCGAGCTAGGCTATCGCATCAAGCATTTGGGTATAGCGAAACGCGAAAATGATCTGCTGCAATTGAGAGTACACCCCACGCTAATCCCTGAGGCCAAGGCCATTGCTCAGGTGGACGGTGTCCTCAATGCCGTCATGATCAATGCGTCTGGGGTAGGGGAGCTGTTGTTGGTGGGGCCGGGTGCAGGATCACGCCCAACCGCAAGTGCTGTGATGGCCGATGTTGTATCAGTTGCGCGTTCGCTCGCCAGCAATGAGCAACCGAGTATCCACAGCATGGGGGTAGGTGTCAGTGCTATGTCTGAACCCGCTATTACCGATATCAACGAGGTTTCATCGGCTTGGTATCTTCGCCTCGATGCCGAGGATAAGCCCGGAGTTATGGCGGCGCTGACGCAATGTCTGAGTCAACATGGTATTGGCATCGAATCCCTAATGCAGAAACCCGAGAGCGCAGCGCTCGCGAAGGTGCCGGTCATTCTGTTGACTGATGAGGCGCCCACAAGCGCTATCGAACAGGCAATTACCGACATTGAGGCTCTTCCCTCAGTAGGCGGTTCTGTTACCTGCCTTCGCGTCGAAAACTTTTAGTCCGAGGACTTCTTTACTATGTCGATACGCTATGTGAGTACCCGAGGCCATGCGCCCGAACTCAATTTTGAAGACGTGTTATTAGCGGGTCTAGCCTCGGATGGTGGACTGTACGTTCCGACCTCATTGCCAACGTTTAGTTATGAACAGCTCCTAGCCATGCAGGGTATGAGCTATCCCGATCTCGCGTATGAGATTGTCTCGCCATTTGTAGGTGAGTGTATTAATGAGGCTGACCTTCGCGCGATCTTGAATGACACCTATGCCGAGTTCAGACACCCTGCGGTAGCGCCTCTAGTTCAGCTCGATCACAACCAGTGGGTACTGGAACTGTTTCAGGGGCCAACCCTGGCCTTTAAAGATTTCGCTCTCCAATTGTTGGGGCGACTTCTCGATCATGTGCTGGAGCGTCGCGGCGAGAAGGTGGTCATTATGGGCGCCACCTCGGGTGATACCGGAAGTGCGGCAATCGAAGGTTGTCGACGATGCCAGAACATCGATATTTTCATTCTGCACCCACACGAGCGAGTGTCAGAAGTCCAGCGTCGACAGATGACTACGATGATTGTGCCCAATATTCATAATCTGGCGGTTCAGGGTAACTTCGATGATTGTCAGAAGATGGTGAAAGCGAGCTTTGTTGCGAAGCCCTTTCTTCCTGAGGGCCGGCGTCTCGTCGCTGTTAATTCGATCAATTGGGCTCGCATCATGGCTCAGATTGTTTACTACTTTTACTCGGCGCTCGCCTTGGGTCGCTTGGATGCGCCCACGAGTTTTTCAGTACCGACCGGAAACTTCGGAGATATTTTTGCAGGCTATCTCGCCAAGAAAATGGGTTTGCCTGTCGAGAAGTTGGTCATCGCAACAAATAAAAACGACGTGCTTCACCGCGTACTGACAGAAGGCGTTTATTCTCGTCTGTCATTAGAGCCGACGTTATCGCCCAGTATGGATATTACAGTTTCATCCAATTTTGAGCGTTTGTTGTTTGATCTGGCTGGCCGGGACGGCGAGGAGCTCAGTCGATGGATGGCTACCTTTGCCGAGGGGGGCTTGGCGCTCTCTGAGGAGGCGCTCGAGCAAACCAAAGCCATGTTCGACAGCCACCGCTGTTCGGATGACGAAACTTGCGAAGAGATTGCGAGGGTTTGGTCCAACAATGGCTACCTCATTGACCCACACACTGCGATTGGTACGAAAGCCGCGAGGGTTTGTCATGGCAATAGTCAGGCGGCGATGGTTACCTTGGCAACGGCGCATCCCGCTAAATTCCCCGCCGCTATTGAAGCCTCGGGTGTTGGCATCAAGGCTCAATTGCCACGTCACCTCGCTGATCTGTTTGAGCGTCCGGAGGCATTTCATGTACTTCCCAATGATCTCGCTGAAGTTCAGACCTTCATGGCCGCTAATTGCCGCGTCTGATGAGTGAGGTTATAGAGCGCCGTCAAGGCGTTATTTCGCCTGCCCTAAGTGATGCGTCTCTACCAAAAGCTTTGAAACAGATCTACGCAAACCGTGGTGTGGACAATCTCGACGATATTTCATTGCCGCTTAATCAGCTTTTGTCCCCAAATGCCCTTAAGGGTGCTCAAGAGGCGGCTGAGATGTTGGCGGATGCCATAGAGTTCCAGGCCAGCGTTGTCATCGTGGGTGATTTTGATGCCGACGGTGCCACAAGCTGTGCACTAGCGGTATCACTTCTGAAACAGATGGGTCTGGAGGAAGTCACTTACTTAGTCCCAAACCGCTTCGAATACGGCTACGGTCTCACACCCGAAATTGTCGGTATTGCGGCGCAGTACCAGCCTGACGTTTTGATGACGGTTGATAATGGTATCGCCAGCATCGATGGAGTCATGGCGGCGCGTATGCTGGGGATGAGTGTCATCGTGACCGACCACCATCTGCCGGGTGCTGAGCTTCCTGAGGCAGACATCATTGTTAACCCAAATCAGCCCGGGTGCTCGTTTCCAAGCAAGGCCCTGGCTGGTGTTGGTGTTATTTTCTACGTACTCACGGCGCTTCGTGCTGAATTACGGCAACGGGGTTGGTTCGAGACCATGGGCATCGAGATGCCTAATTTGGCGGATGCTCTTGATTTGGTGGCTCTTGGGACGGTCGCAGACGTTGTGCCACTCGACAAAAACAACCGGACCTTAGTGGCGGCGGGTATTGCACGTATGCGAGCTGGTAGAGCGAGACCCGGCATCGAGGCACTATTCGAGGTAGCTGGACGCGATGTCAGGTCGGTCTCATCAAGTGACCTTGGCTTCATTGCTGGGCCGCGGATTAATGCGGCGGGACGTCTGGACGACATGTCTGTTGGCATCGAATGCTTACTATCTGAGTCGTCCTTTGCTGCGCGTGAGTTGGCGACCCAACTCAATGATTACAATCGGGAGCGCAGAGATATCGAGAGTGCAATGCAGGCAGATGCGCTAGCCCTGTTGGAAGATGGTACTTTTTCGGTCTCAGACACCGACTTTGGGTTATCACTTTATCAATCGGAATGGCACCAGGGCGTTATCGGTATCTTGGCATCGCGTATCCGTGAGCGTTTCCATCGACCCACCATAATTTTCGCGCAGGCAGGTGATGGCGAGTTAAAGGGATCTGGACGCTCCATTGCTGGGTTTCATCTACGTGATGCATTAGACCGTGTCGCCACTCTCAACCCGGGGCTTATAACCAAATTTGGTGGTCATGCCATGGCTTCAGGGCTCAGCCTCGCCGAAAGCAATTTACCTCAATTCCGAGACGCGTTTAATCGTGCGGCGTCAGAGGCAATGAACGGCACCCTTCCTGACCAAGTTCATTTGACGGACGGAGCGCTTGAGGCCGGCGATATTACGCTGCAGCTGGCGGAAGCGATCGAGTCTGGCGGACCTTGGGGCCAGGCTTTTGAGGTGCCAACCTTTGATGGTGTTTTTGGGATTGCCAACATGCGCGTAGTAGGCGAAAAGCACCTCAAGTTCCGCTTGATCACTGATGTGGGTACGCTGGATGCTATTGCTTTTAACGCAGATGTCGACAGCTGGATGGCTGATCGGCCTTCAGCAGTTCGATGTGTCTATCGGCCAGCGGTCAATGATTACAGAGGTGAGCGTACGCTTCAGTTTCAGCTCGATGCCATTTGGCCGGCTCAATCCCATTGATCTTGTGGAACTCGTAGGCCGGCTCAGATAAAATCGGCGCCGCATCAAGATACCGGAATATTTCGTGGAAATTGCTCCCCTCATAAACCGACTGAAAGATATTCGCGCCCGAACGGACGTGCTTCGGGGGTACCTTTGACTTTCCAAACAAAAAGGACCGTTTGGCTGAGGTCGAGCTCGAATTAGCCGAGCCTAGTATCTGGGATAATCCCGACAAAGCACAAAGTCTCGGCCGTGAACGCGCTTCACTTGAGCTGGTGGTTAACACCATCGAAACACTGGCTGCGGGTCACGAGGACGGCGTTGCGCTACTCGAGCTAGCGCAAGCCGAGGACGATCAGGAAACCGCAGACGAAGTCGCCAGTGACATTGAAAAGCTCATTGCACAGCTTGAGACCCTTGAGTTTCGTCGCATGTTTGCGGGTGAAATGGACCCTAATAATGCCTTCCTAGATATTCAAGCAGGATCAGGTGGTACCGAGGCGCAGGATTGGGCAGAGATGCTTTTGCGCATGTACCTCAGGTGGGGTGAGAGCAAGGGCTTTACAACGACGTTGACTGAAGTCTCTGCGGGCGAAGTTGCGGGAATTAAAAGCGCCACGGTTCACTTTGAGGGCGAGTATGCCTTCGGATGGTTACGAACCGAGACGGGCGTTCATCGCTTGGTACGCAAATCACCATTTGATAGTGGTGGACGACGGCATACCTCATTTTCATCGGTGTTCGTTTCCCCTGAGATTGATGACAACATAGAAATCGATATAAATCCTGCGGATCTCCGAATTGATACCTACCGCTCTTCAGGAGCGGGCGGACAGCACGTAAATACGACAGATTCGGCGGTGCGAATTACCCATGAGCCATCGGGAATTGTCACCAGTTGCCAAACGGAGCGCTCCCAACATCAGAACAAAGACAACGCGATGAAGCAGCTTAGGGCGAAGCTTTATGAAATGGAGATGCTGAAGCGAAGCGCAGAGAAGCAGGCCATGGAAGACAGCAAAGCCGATATTGGCTGGGGAAGTCAGATTCGATCATACGTACTGGACGATTCGCGCATAAAAGATTTACGAACAGGTGTGGAGAACCGCAACACGCAGGTAGTGTTGGATGGTGCGCTTGACCCCTTTATCGAGGCTTCCCTGAAAAAGGGCCTGTAACTTAGGACAGCTTATGACTGACCCAACTTCAACAGACGATAACAAGCTCATCGCCGAGCGTCGTGCCAAGCTCGCGAAGTTGCGCGAGGCCGGGAATGCATTTCCAAATGATTTTCGTCGCACGGCCATGGCTGGTGATCTGCAGACACAATTTGGTGCCGAGACCAAAGAGGCGCTTGCTGCGAAACATCGCTCCTTTGCTGTTGCTGGGCGGCTGATCCGCAATCGTGGTGCGTTTTTATTGATTCAGGACGCATCGGACACCATTCAGCTTTATATCGACCGCAAGGGCTTGGGCGAGGACACGCTCGAGGATATTAAAAGTTGGGATCTAGGCGATATCGTCGCGTCCTCGGGAGTTTTGTGTAAGAGCGGTAAAGGCGATCTATACATCAATATGGAGGCAGCGCAACTGCTCACAAAGGCTTTGAGGCCGCTCCCTGATAAGTATCATGGTCTCGCGGATCAAGAGCTACGATATCGTCAGCGTTATGTCGATCTGATCGTAAGCTCGGAAGTTCGCGAGACGTTCCAGATACGATCTCGCGTTATCGCGTTTGTGCGCTCATTTTTGGATCGCCATGGATTTATGGAGGTGGAGACGCCGATGCTTCACCCGATTCCTGGTGGTGCGACTGCGCGTCCCTTTGCGACTCATCACAATGCGCTCGACATGCCAATGTTCATGCGGATCGCTCCTGAGTTGTATTTGAAACGCTTAACGGTCGGTGGTTTTGAAAAGGTCTATGAGATTAATCGCAACTTCCGCAATGAGGGACTCTCGACGCGTCATAACCCCGAGTTCACCATGCTTGAATTTTACTGGGCCTATGCGGACTACCAAGACGCGATGGATCTCACGGAAGAGTTACTGCGCGAGCTATCTCAAGATGTGCTTGGAACCACCGTGGTGCCCTGCGGTGATGACAGTATTGATTTTAGCCAAACGTTTGACCGTATGACGGTCATCGAGGCCATACTTGCACACAGTGCGACCATAACGCCTGATCAGCTGGCGTCTCGCGAATCGGCGTTCGCTGTATTGTCAGGGCTCGGTGTCGACGTCAAAGCCGGTTGGGGACTGGGCCGCATCCTAATGGAGATATTCGAGGAGACCGCTGAGCATCAATTAATACAACCGACCTTTATCACTGAATATCCGACCGAAGTATCGCCACTGGCGCGTCGTAACGATGAGAATCCAGACGTCACCGATCGATTTGAGTTCTTTGTAGGGGGGCGTGAATTAGCTAACGGCTTCAGCGAATTGAATGATGCCGAGGATCAGGCAGAGCGATTCAGGGCGCAAGTAGCTGCTAAAGATGCGGGCGACGATGAAGCGATGCATTTTGACCAGGACTACGTCCGAGCCCTGGAGTATGGCTTGCCGCCAACTGCAGGGGAGGGCATTGGTATTGATCGTTTGGTGATGCTACTTACTAACTCGCCCTCTATCCGTGATGTTATTCTTTTTCCTCACATGCGACCTGAGTGAATTAGTCACTACGTAACGCTAAAAGACTGCTATTCTCCAGCCATGAAAAAATTCATTCAAAAGCGATGGCTGACTTCGGTGGCACTGATGATAAGTGTCTTGCTGGTCGGTTGTCAGACCGCTCCTGTCGCGGAAGAAGACGCGTCTGCAACCGTTGAGACGATCCCCGTGGTATTTAGTGAAACCTTGCCAGAGCTCAATATCCCGAGGTCAATGGTCGATGCAAGTTGCGATTGTTCCCAAATGGTGGCCGAACCGGAGGAAACTGACTTCGATCGTGGCGTGAGGGCGTTAGCTGCTCGGGACTATGCTCAAGCTCTTAGCTATTTTGAGCGTCATGCAGGTGCTGAATCAGGCAATGCGCAACCAGAAGCCAAAATTGGGCTGGCCTTCATCGCTGTTCTACGCGCATACCGCAACGATGATAATTCGTCGCAAGCACTTGATGATCGTGCTGAAATCATGTCTTTGGCGCTTGCCGTACTGACTCAGCTTGAGGACAGCGTGTCTGAGATGGGCGAGAAAAACTCGAAGTTAGCGAGTGATCTGATGAAGCGGGAGGCTGTTCTGAAACGTCTTCGCGAGCTTACATTAGGGCAATTGGAAGACTAACGTCGAACCGAGATCCTTCATCGGGTGTGGAGGAGAGTTTTACCGACCCGCCCAGCATGTCGCAAAAGTTGCTGACGATAGCCAAGCCCAGTCCTGTGCCACCGTAGTTAACACTGGTTTTGCTGTCAGCTTGCACAAAGGCTTGGAAGACTTTCGCTTGCTGCTCCTCGGTCATACCGATACCGCTGTCTGCCACACTGAGATGCAAGTGGTCATCGCGGATATCTGCGGTCACCGTGATGACTCCATTTTTCGTGAATTTGCAGGCGTTTGAAAAGAGATTGGTGAGTATCTGCTGAACTTTTGCAGGATCGCTCTCGATATCCGAATGCTGCGCACCACTAATATCGAGTTCTAGTCTGTTATTGTTTTGTGCGAGCAGAGGCGACAGCGCATCACAGACCTGAACGACCAATCCTGCAGCATTGAAGGGCTCAACACTGACAGACATCTTGCCCGTCTCGATTTTCGAAAGGTCTAAGATGTCATTGATTAGCGCCAATAACTGTCGGCCCGAGAAAATAATAGTCGTGAGGTCGTGATGGAATTGATCGCGATCGACCGTTTCACCGTCTCCCAGCTCGTCTTGCAGCATTTCGGAATAGCCAATGATGGCGTTCAGTGGTGTTCTTAATTCATGCGAGACGTTGGCGAGGAACATACTCTTTGCCTCGTTTGCCGCCTCTGCATCCGCGCGAGCCTCGTTGAGGTCTGACATGGCGGTCTGCAGCGAGGCTGACATCTCATTGAATGTTTGAGCGAGGTTGGCAATCTCTCCCGCATCACGATTTTCGTCAATTCTGTGGGTTAAATCGCCCGCCCCAAAACGCTCTACACCTACGCGCAATCTAAAAAGCGAGGCGTTCGTTGTCCGAATCAGTGTCAATATTAGGACCAAGGTGATGGTGATCGAACTGACGAAGGCAATGATGGTGATGCGATCTGTTAGCTGAATGGTGTTGTCAATCACCGTAGACCGTTCCAACGCCACCGCATTTTGCTGATCGGCCAACGTGCTCAAGCTATCGATAGCTGTGTCGTAGGCATCCACCGTTAGGCGGGTGGGTATGGCCGAGTTGTTGTAATTGCGATAAAACTGAACCCACTCGTTAAGCAAGTCGGATGCCGCTTTGTAAAAATCACGGAACGCTGTTTCAGTTTGTATGTCATTAAGACCACCTAAGGCACGAAGCTGGTCAGAAATCGAGGTGAGTTCAGCATTCGCCTGATCCCGCTGCGTCGCTCGAATAGGGGCATTGGTCTCCCGGAGGGCTGCCAGAACCTGAACGCGTTGGTGCTCCGTCGCGAGACCCTGCTGAATCCCCCGAACCAGACCTGTTGCCTCTGTCGCAATACGATACGCCATAACACTCTCGCTTCTCGCATAGCTGCCCCAGAGGTGAGTAGCGACGTTGAATGCGAACAGCATCAACACTGAAGCTGAAGCAAGGTAGAGTCTGGCTCGGAGCCCGAGGCGCGCAGTGATCATGCGTCGCCGCCCTCTAAGAACTGATAGATCTTTGCCAGCAGGGCAGGAAAATCGATGGGTTTAGTTTCGTATTCACTGCAGCCGGCCTCCATGGCGCGCTCTTTATCCGCCGCCATTGCATGTGCCGTCAGCGCAATGATAGGTATCTCTGCAATATCAGGATCTTGTTTTGCCTGTTGCGTGGCTCCCCAGCCGTCAAGGATAGGTAGTGTCATATCCATGAGCACAACACCTGGCTTATGCTCACGCATCATTTCCAGTGAAGAGACGCCATCAGTGGCAGTTATCACCGTCAGGCCTGCTCGCGTTAATCGTCGCGTCAGCATATCGCGATTGATATCGTTGTCTTCCACCAGTAAGACAGCGGAGCTACCCATCCACTGCACCTTCAATGGGATAGACAGTCAAGGTGCCAGCCATACCCTTGGCATGAATGGCCCTGCCATCGCCTACGATGAATTGGCTCTGATCAGAAGACAATAATGTCTGCTCGGAGACCAATATTTCATTTGGACGCGCGTCATCTTCTATTCGCGATGTCACGTTGACCTGATGCCCTACAAAACCATATTTGGATCGGCGCTCCGAGCCAATGTTGCCCGCGACGACCCATCCGGTATTAAGCGCAATGGCCATTTCCACTTCGGGGAGTCCATCAGCCCTGTTTTCTGCGTTGACCTCCGCCATGGCCGCTTGCATTTCGATGGCACAGGTAAGGGCTTGTGTCGCGTGTTGTTCACATTCTGTGGGCGCGCCAAAGGCAGCCAGTACGGCATCACCCAAAAATTCGTCAATAGTGCCGCCATGGCGCAGGATGATGTCGGTCATCTTGCCAAGGTAGCGATTCAATAACGCAACAACTTGCTCGGGTGGCAGGTGTTCAACCAGTGTTGTGAAACTTCGGATATCGCTCATCATCAACGTTACATTCCGCAGGTCACCACCGAGCTGAAGACCCTCGGGTTTTTCCAGAATTTCTTCAACGATCGCATCTGAAATATAGCGGCCAAAAGTCTGTCGGATGAACTGCTCTCGCTTCTCAAGCTGCTCACGGTACAGCTCTTCTTTGTCGTGCCAGCGCTTTCGTTCGATGCCTGATTTTATGCGCGCATTGAGCAGCACTGAATTCACCGGTTTTAGCAGATAATCGTCGGCACCAACCTGAATACAGTCAATAATTTGTTCCATATCCTGACGACCTGAAATCATGATGACCGGGAGTACGCGTAAGTGCTCGTCGGCTTTGATCTGCGCCAAGACAGCTCGGCCATCGATATCTGGCATGACAAGGTCGAGTAGCACAATATCGATCTCGGTATCTTTCAATCGATTTAAAGCCTCACGACCTGACTTGGCGGTTATCACCCCACACTGCATTTTCCCAAGGAGGCGCGACATGAGATCAAGATTCTCGGGCAAGTCATCGACCACGAGAATGGTGCAACCTTCAAAGGTATCCAACGAACGGGTCGCCTGAGTCAAACTTTCGGGCGTTTTCGGCGCCCCCGTGCTCGCTGTCAACTCATCGGTCATCTCTTTGATCGCTGGGCGTATCGCTCCCATGACCGCGTCATCCGAGTCCAGCAGCATTTCGGAATAACCCTTTACTGCCGCAACTGCATTGAGCACGTCATGCCGGTTAGATTCGCCACGTGACACCATGGCATTTAGTCGCTCGATGGCGACTGAGAGAGCAGAGAGATCATCGGTCAGCTCGGCATTGCTCTGCTTTTTGATCTCGCCCAATTGCGGAATCAGCTTTATTCCGAGCCTGGATGCGTGTTTTAAGTCAGTTTCCGACACTTATATTGAGCCAATTCGTGAGTTTCTTCGAGGTAAAGTATATCGCGCTTAAGACTTTGCACTAGTGGGGATAGGCGAGAGCGAAAGCTTCAGTTAGAATTGTAAATATTGCACAAAGAGTAAGTTGTCATGCTAGACCAAGTCGAAATATTCCACGGCCTGAGTAGAGAAGAGTTGGCAGCGCTCGAGGATTCGAGCTCGTCCGAAAATTACCCCAAGAATACGGTGGTCATTCAAGAGAATGAACCCGCTGACGCGCTGTACGTCATTGAGTCGGGCCGAGTGAAAGTCTATTGCAGCGATAAGAATGGCAAAGAATTCATCATGAATTCTTTGGGTGTCGGCGATTACTTTGGTGAGCTTGCTCTACTAGACGATTCTGCACGATCAGCGTCGGTAAGAACAGTAGAGCCGTGTCAGTTTCGGATTGTTAAAAAAGCGGACTTCTCAAACGTACTTTCAGAAAATCCCGGCATCACACAGCAGTTGCTCGGCAATCTTGCGGCCCGAGTCCGCAAGCTGACTACCGATGTTAAGAACCTTGCCCTGCAGGACGTCTACGGACGGGTAGCAAACGTTTTGATGGATCTATCCCACGAGCGTGGCGACGGGACATTGTTTGTGCCGGAGAAGCTGACTCAGCAGGACATTGCTGATCGAGTCGGTGCGTCACGCGAGATGGTCGCTCGAATACTGAAAGATCTCACAATCGGTGAGTACATCCGTTTTGAGGGACGCCATATCGTCATCAATACTCGGTTGCCTGCAAAGTACTAAGCAGGCCGTTGCGACACTTTAGGTTTTATTCCTGAGTTTCCGATACGACGGTTGTTAGTTCACCGCGATGTAGGCGCACGGATAACGTATCTCCTACATTTGCTGCACTGCTGTTGTTTACCACTTGACCCTGTTCGTTGCTGACAATGGCGTAGCCACGCTCGAGCGTTGCCAGAGGGCTGAGGCTTGTTAGTAATGTTTTGAGGTGAACAACGCGCTGAGAGTCCCGTCGAATCACTTTCTCTATTTGGGATGGGAGGCGTTCAATCATTGTACTGACCGCCTCCTTGCGTTGTTTGATAATCATCTGCGGTGAGGCTGCAAAGAGTGACAGGAGGGCCTGATTAACCCGTTGCTTGTCCCTCGTTAGGTGTTGCTTGATCAGCAAGGTCGCACGCTCTTTTGAACGACTCAGTCGCTCCTGAATTAACGTTAAGCGTTGTTGTGGGTGCGTGAGCCGTGCTTGCAGGTTTGCCAAAGTGGCGCAGCGCTCGTTCAGTTTTTGCTTAGTCAGTAGTTTCATTCGAGCGGTATGACTATCGATAAGCTGTAACCATTCTAGGCTGTCGCGCGTTACCAGTTCAGCTGCGTGCGAGGGGGTTGCGGCTCTTACATCCGCTACCAAATCCGACAAGGTGAAATCGATTTCATGCCCCACCGCGGAAACGATGGGTATGCTCGACCTTGCGATCGCTCGAGCTACGATTTCTTCATTAAAACACCAAAGATCTTCGAGCGATCCACCGCCTCGGCCAACGATTAAGATATCGACTACACGTTGTTGTGTCCTTACCAGCGCGTTGGCCTGATCAATCGCGTCCGCAATCTGCTGCACTGCAAGTGATCCTTGAACTTGCACGGGAAATAACGCGATATGGCTGGAGGGCGAGCGGCGGTTAAGTACGCTGATGATATCCTCGATGGCAGCGCCCGTTGGTGAGGTTATAACGCCGATTCGCTCACAGTGTTCCGGTACGGGTAGTTTGCGGGAAGAGTCGAATAGCCCCTCGGCCTGCAATTTTTGCTTAAGGGCCTCTAGTTGGCGTTGAAGCGCCCCGTCACCCGACACCTCCATTTGATCGACTATGAGTTGATAATCGCCGCGGGCTTCGTAAATGGATAACAGACCGCGCACGATGACGGAGTCGCCCACTTTAGGTTGAAATTTCACCGATTGATTGGCACGTCTGAACATCGCGCATCTCAGTTGAGAGCGTCCATCTTTCAGTGAAAAGTACCAGTGTCCCGAATTGGGTTTTGACAAATCACCAATCTCGGCTTCGACGCAGACTTCGCCGAGGTGATTCTCTAAAAGTGACTTCGCTTTTCGATTCAGTTCACTGACGCTGACAGGGGTTGGTTTGGGCAGAGGCATGCGTGTTTTTCGAGCTCGGCGCGATTGTTCAGGATAAGCCTTAAGCGTACAATATAGGGTTTACTAAATGCGACTGCTAAGAGGTATTGATGTTACGTATCGCTGAAGAAGCGCTCACGTTTGACGACGTACTCCTTCTCCCGGGTTACTCCGATGTAACTGCGAAGGACGTTTCGCTCGTCACAAAACTGAGTCGGAACATCGCTCTAAACTTGCCACTGGTTTCAGCGGCCATGGACACTGTGACAGAAGCGGGCCTTGCCATCGCACTCGCTCAGGAGGGCGGTATTGGTATCGTTCACAAGAATCTCACGGTACAAGAGCAGGCCGAGCAGGTCCGACGCGTTAAAAAGTTCGAGAGTGGCGTTGTGAAAGATCCAATTACCATCGATCACACGGCCACAATTGCAGAGCTCATTGAATTGACAAGAGCGAACGGTATCTCGGGTGTTCCCGTCATGAAAAACGGTGACCTTGCAGGTATTGTTACCCGACGAGATCTACGATTCGAAACGGATACTTCGCAGTCGATTTCGGCGATTATGACGCCCAGAAATCAGCTTGTAACGGTGACAGAGGGTGCCAGTTCGGATGAAGTGCAGCGGCTCTTGCATCAACACCGTATCGAAAAAATTCTAGTGGTAGATGGCGCTGGGATGTTGAAGGGCCTGATCACAGTCAAGGATTTCGACAAGGCAGAGTCGTTTCCTGACGCTTGTAAAGACCAGTACGGACAGTTGCGAGTAGGTGCATCCGTGGGCACTAGTGCTGACACTGATGAGCGTGTGGATGCTTTAGTGACCGCTGGGGCTGATGTGCTGGTGGTCGACACGGCTCACGGCCATTCTATGAATGTTCTGAGCCGTGTTCGTTGGATAAAAGATAACTACCCGACTGTCGATGTGATTGGTGGCAATATTGCGACTGGGGACGCGGCGCTCGCGCTGGCTGATGCTGGTGCTGACGGTGTCAAAGTGGGTATTGGTCCTGGCTCAATTTGCACCACGCGAATTGTCACCGGCATGGGTGTGCCGCAAATCAGCGCCGTGTCGAATGTGGCGGATGCGCTGGCAAGCGCGGACATACCCTTGATTGCCGATGGTGGCATTCGTTTCTCAGGGGACATTTCTAAAGCGCTGGTAGCTGGTGCCCACTCGGTCATGCTGGGTGGCATGTTTGCGGGCACCGAAGAGGCGCCAGGCGAGGTGGAACTGTTTCAGGGGCGGACCTATAAATCCTATCGTGGCATGGGTTCGATTGGCGCTATGGCGCAAAAGCAAGGCTCGTCGGATCGTTACTTCCAGGACTCTAGTGCTGGTTCTGAGAAGTTGGTGCCCGAGGGTATCGAGGGACGTGTTCCCTACAAAGGGCCTGTTTCAGCGATTATCCATCAGCTAATGGGTGGCGTACGTTCGTCAATGGGTTATGCCGGATGTGTGAGCATTCCAGAAATGCGGACTAAGCCGCAATTTGTGAGAGTGACATCTGCGGGCATGTCAGAATCGCATGTGCACGATGTCTCAATTACCAAAGAAGCACCCAATTACCCGGTTCGCTGATTCGCGCTGCGAGTCAGTCCATATAATTCAACCGTGAGGACACGATGAGCCAGGATATCCATCGGCATCGCATTCTTATTCTCGATTTTGGCTCCCAATATACACAGCTCATAGCGCGCCGCGTGCGAGAAATTGGCGTTTACTGTGAGATCTATGCCTGGGATGTCACTGAGGCCGACATACGTGCCTTTGAGGCTTCGGGCATTATCCTCTCCGGCGGTCCTGAGTCGGTTACCGAGCAGAATTCACCTCGTGCCGCCGATGTCATTTTTGAACTCGACCTTCCTGTCTTGGGTATTTGCTACGGGATGCAGACCATGGCCGTCCAAATGGGTGGTGCGGTGGAGGGCTCAGATACATCTGAATTTGGCTATGCCGAAATTCAAAGCGTGACAGAGGATCGACTTTTTTCAGGTCTAGCCGATCGAACTGACGAGCATGGTCAAGGGATACTCGATGTTTGGATGAGCCACGGAGACAAAGTGACTCAACTCCCCGACGGATTTCTTCGCTCGGCAGAAACCGAGAGTTGTCCTATTGCCGCTATGGCTCACGTTGAGAGGCCCTGGTTTGGTATCCAATTTCACCCTGAGGTGACACATACCTCATTGGGTAAAGAGATCATGACGCGGTTTGTCATCGATATCTGCCGGTGTGAGGCGTTATGGACCCCCGCCAATATTGTTGAAGACGCGATCCAGACAGTCCGAGCGAAGGTGGGTTCGGACAAAGTGCTTCTGGGCCTGTCAGGAGGCGTCGATTCTTCCGTAGTTGCAGCACTGCTCCATAAGGCTATCGGTGATCAGCTGACCTGTGTCTTCGTTGATAATGGCTTATTGCGCCTAAACGAGGGCGATCAGGTCATGGAAATGTTTACCTCCAATATGGGTGTAAAGGTTATTCGCGCCGACGCACAGGAGCGATTCCTATCGCGACTAGCTGGCGTGTCTGAACCTGAGGCAAAGCGAAAGATTATTGGGAACACGTTTATCGACGTCTTCGACGAGGAGGCTGCCGAGCTGACCGAAGTCAAATGGCTGGCGCAGGGCACCATCTACCCCGACGTGATTGAGTCTGCCGGCTCCAAAACAGGTAAGGCGCACGTGATCAAGTCGCACCACAATGTGGGAGGTCTGCCGAAAGACATGATACTTAAGTTGGTAGAGCCACTGCGTGAACTCTTCAAAGATGAGGTACGTCAGATAGGTTTAGAGCTTGGATTGCCAGAGTCTATGGTCTTTCGCCATCCGTTTCCTGGACCTGGTCTAGGTGTGCGTATTTTGGGCGAAGTGAAGCACGAATACGCTGAGCTGCTTCGTCGTGCCGATGATATTTTTATTACTGAGCTTAGGAAGACGGGTTGGTACGATAAAACGAGCCAGGCATTTGCCGTTTTCCTCCCAGTTAAGTCGGTAGGCGTAGTGGGAGATGGTCGGCGTTATGAGTATGTGATTGCGCTGCGCGCCGTGCAAACCATCGACTTTATGACCGCGAAGTGGGCACACTTGCCTTACGAACTCTTGGAGACGGTCTCCAATCGCATCATCAATGAGATTTCGGGGATCTCGCGCGTTGCTTACGATATTTCGGGGAAGCCGCCGGCGACGATCGAGTGGGAATGAACCTAATTCCCTCTCAACATAGCCCCCAGTTGCTCGAATCGTTCTGAGTCTGCGCTGCGACGTGCGATCCAAGTAACGTGCTGGTCGACAGTCGCGTCTGGATCTACGCGAATACCCCACAAGCCCTTTATCTCGTTGGGTAAATGCGAATATCGCATATCGACAACAAGTAAAGGGTCGTCTCGATCTAACGCTAAATAGTCATTTGAAAACCACCTGAAGCGTTCCAAATCTTTCGCTTGCTGTGAATCTGGGTCGAGCCATGGAAATGCCGCTGTTAGATCAAGACGCTTCACACGGTCGCCCTCGATGATCTCAGCGCTACTCCCTGCTCGCACGGCGTCTACCCAGAATTGATCGTCGTATTCATAGATCGTCTTCCAGAGAAGCAAGTTACCGAAACTGGGTTTTGCCGAGACAACAGCGTGAATATGTCCTCTCTCAGCTGCGAGCGTTTCACCTGCAGCGATTGCTCTTTCTTCTTGGATAACACCAATCGTCAAATAAAAAGCCACCCAAGCCATGCCTAAGCGGCCTGTGAGCTGGGATTTTTTAAATCCGGCCACAATTACAAGCCCTAGCAGGGGGAGAGTGAGCAGCGGATCCACAACTGAAATGGTGTTCCAGGCAATTCGTGCATCGGAAAACGGCCATAGCAGCAAAGTTCCGTAGGTCGTGCAGGCGTCGAGAAGGCCGTGTGTTGCATAACCCGCTAGTGCAGCCAGCCAGATAGTTTTGAAGCTCATATAACGCCGTGCGAAGGGCCAAAAAGCGATAGAGCACAAGAGTGCACCCAAAGGGATAAAGGCTAAAGAGTGCGTGAATTGGCGGTGATACTCTAACTGTAGGAGCGGATCCGTTGACGACTGAATGAGTACGTCTAGGTCAGGTGCCATGCCTGCCACCGCGCCGATCAATCCGATTCGAGCCAGATCTGACTTATTGGTAAGTGATTGAGCGGCTGCAGCACCTACGGTCGCTTGACTAAGAGGGTCCATTATCGATCCAGGAATCCAGACTTAAAAAGTTTTGAGTTTTCGTCGTTAGAGCAGGCAGTCTCTAGGGTCAGTGGCTCGAGTGGATCAACCTGCTCTGCAGCTGTATGCAGTATACCAACCGATGATCCCAGTTGATGCAGTACTATGACATGATCAAGTATTTGAAATGGGCATAGGTGGGATTCGATGGCGATTTCTTCAAAACAACCACTCTCTGACGCTGTCCAAAAATGGCAACCCCGAGATAAAGCGCTTCGTTTTTCGGTAAAGAGCTTCGCAGGTTCACTTTTTTTTTTCATCTGCATGTTAACTTCGCTTGAGGTAATGGCTGACCGTTATCTCTACCCAGTGGGTGATATCAGTCAAGCGGAGCTCTTAGAGCGTCACGATGCGTTTAGGCGGAACTATGAGAATTACGAGGTCCTTACAGAAATCGACGGATTACCGACAGATTTAGAGGTAAAGATTCTATTTGGCACTTGGTGTCATGACAGCGAGCGCGAGGTGCCCCGCATGTTGAAGTTACTGGCCGCGTCAGGTGTGAAAGAGAAGAATGTCAGTCTCATCTCACTGGACTTTCGGAAACAGGAGCCAGGGGGCAGGGCAAAGGCTTTGCGCGTGAGATTCACACCAACGTTCGTATTCTTCAGCGATGGTAAAGAACTTGGTCGTATTGTCGAGCAGCCTCACAAGAGTCTAGAGACCGACCTGGCAGCAATCGTTAAGGTTTCTGAATAGGTCTCAAGGGTCAATCGACCCTCCATGTAGTGAGCCAGCGGATTACTGGCTCCTGCGGAGGGGTTTTATCCTGATGGGGCTCCCAGGTGTGGCTGCTAAGCGGCTATGCCAGCCAACCCCTATTCTAAAGATCAGCGGAACTCCACAGTACTGGCCAAGGAAGCGTCATTAGCTTGCAGACCGCAGTCATTTTCTAGGAACTCAAGCATGCTTTCGTACAAACTTACCTTATGGTGATAGAAAAGCGTGTTAGAGAAGTGATCTGCGTCTTCGAGTATGAGCTTCTTGTAATCAATACTGGCACGATCTAATGCATCGATGTATTTATCAAAATGCTCTGGCGGCACTCTTTGATCGTTATCGCCATGGACGATCAGCATTGGCACATTAATCTTGTCGACTTCCTTGATTGGCGATACCGCACCGTCCCAAGTCGTGAGCTGCTCAATTTTCGCCGAGCCTCTTATGCGATAGCGGTAATAGTCCATCTGCATATCAGGATCAGTAACGGCCGCTCCTGCAATAACACATTGATAAATCTGATCCTCTCGGGAAGCAGCAATCAAGGCGGCATAACCGCCGTAGGACCATCCAAACATTGCGATACGATTAGGATCTACGCGGCCCTGTTCTGCAAGATACAGAGCACCGTCGTCCTTGTCGTCTTGCATCGCCCTACCAGCCTCTGACCCCTCGATGAAGGCAGACTTGTAGAACTCCAAGCCATACTTTTGTGAACCGCGATACTGCGGCTGGAGCACCATATATCCATTGTTCGCCAACATCTGTGACCATTCGTCAAAGCGGTCGACTGTCTCGCTAACATACGGACCCCCATGCGGCATAACAACAAGTGGGAACGGTCCTTCGCCCTTTGGCACGGTCACGTAGCCGCTAATTTTGCGGCCATCTCTAGCGGCGTAAGTGATGTACTCAACATCAGCGAGTTCCTCGTGCTCGAGGTAGGGTTTACGGCCACTGATTTTGGAGACTTTGCCGTTTCTAATCAGGTAATAGGTCCCAGGATCCCGTGGAGACGAATTAGCAACAATGAGCGTATTCCCATCTTTTGATCGCCCGGTAATGCTCACAAACCCAGCATTAGGCACGATTTTTTCTAGCTGTCGATAAAGCGCTGCTTCATTGGCATCAAAAAATTCGCGGTGGCACCTGTCCTTACACCAATAAACACCCGCAATGTCGTCTGAGTTTGAAAGGGAGTTGCTGTGGCCGAAGGGACGGCCTGAATCTACATCGTTGCGCCTGTAAAGCACCTCACTAAATTTCTGGTTTTCCGCATCGAAAGACCAAAGTCCCTCTTTATCAAAACCATTGTGGGCGAGAACAAGAAAATGATTCTCTGCGACCGGATCGGGGGCAATAGGGAAAAAGTTCTCAAAGCTGTCTTCATGAAGCCTAAACATCTCCCGCCACTCCGTGGTGCCTTCGGGACGCCAGTGGTAGGTGTACTCATCAGTACGAATATCGTAGCCAAACGCGTGAGTAGCATTACCATCTTTATCAAACTGAATATTGCCGAGTGCTATTTTTCCGCGCATCAGTAGCTTCTTACGATTCCGCTTGATGTCGTATTCCCAATATGAACGAGGACGAATCGTAGAAGCACCGGCCTGCATTCCGTCGGGTACACCTTCTTGCACAGAGATTAAAATCTTATTTTTTTTGTCTGGAAGTAAGCCTTCTACACTGAAAAAGTCCTGCCTGATGCGGCCGATCGGATTTTTAGCTGAGCCGTCGTACTTAACATTTTGGTACTCGTAAACTCCTTGATTGAATCCTTCGATTTGATCTCTCACTTGCTGTCGTGCCGTGAATAGAAAAACGTCGTCATCGATCCATCGGATGCCTGGCATAATTTCCATTGGGCTGGAGTCAATGCGGATAGGATCTGCTTCGAGATTGTCGGAATCATACAGCTCGATAATAGGGTTCCCACCGCGCTCAAAAATACGCGTTAAGGCAAACTGTGACCCGTCGGGGGATAGCGATACACCGGATATCGCTGAACGTCTTGCCCAATAGTCTAGTGGATATGGATCTGCAGTCACCTCAGTTGTCACTAAGCTTGCTAGTAATGCTGCACCGACAAGTCTTAACATGATAGATCTCCTATTCAGTCACCCCTATCGTAGACCAATTTGATCAAAAAAAAAGCGCACCGAAGTGCGCTTTTTGTCGTCTCGGTCTCGCTTAGAACCCGAGATCGAAGTTATAGGAAGCATTCAAGAAGAATGCTCGTCCCATCAAGTCATAACCGTATCCAATTGCGCGAGCCTTAACCCCGCTTACTTCACTCGGATCGGCCAATGGGGGAGCTTTGTCCTCGAGGTTTCGCACGCCCATGCCTAGGTACCAGTTATCCCCGTTGTAACCCAACGAGAGGCTGTGGATCATGTAGCTACCCGTCTCTCCGTAATCACGGCAGAGTTCGTCATCTGGCGGGCCCAAACATGTATCAGAGGCAGTGAACGCGTCAGAGAACTCGTCTACCGCATCGATATCTTGCGCCACTGCGCCTAGGTAGCGGGTCTGCCAGTTAAAGCGCCATCTATCCCATGACAGCACCACACCACTCTGCGCACGCCACTCAGAGAAGCCCCATTCGCCCTCATATGACTCGTAGTCAACGGTACCATCGGGATTAGTGAAGGTGAGCGAACGCTCAAGGTTGCGGTTAGCCGCCAGGACAATCTGCAAATCAACTGGAACACCAATGTCGATGGTGTCGCGGAACGTGAGGTTATAATCAATACCGCGCGCTCGCTCAAGATCTCTGTTGAGGAACCCAAGATCCATTAGCTGAATTCTTGGATCGGTTGGATCTGAAAGATCACGCTCGATACGGTCACAGAAGACGGAGGCTCCTGTACCTGCTTCATCGTAGAGACAGTCAGAGATAATGTAGCCAGTAGATGGCTCAATCACTGTATTCTCAACCTTCACTGAGTAGTAAGTCATGCCAAGAGACAAATCAAACTTGTTAGTGAAATCCTGCTCGTATGCAAAGCCATAGGAGTAAGACTCTGACTCTTCTGGATCGAGCGTCAAACTACCGCCCGTCTGGACTTCGGTACTAAACGAGTTGAATCCGCCGTTGTTTGCCAATGTAGGATCTACACCGGTCGCTCGACAGTTGGCAAGCACCTCTGGGTCACGCTGATCCCGCTCTGGGATGTAAGCGCCCTCCACTGCGTCTCCGACGCCACCTATCGCTGACTCAGGGACATAGCAGGGGTCAAAGACCGTAGTGAAGCCAGTAGATCCTAGCAAGAACAACTCTCGGTTGTTTGGCGCGCGGAACGCAGTGCCCCAAGTAGCTCTAATCAGGAACGGCTCTGTAGGGCGATACCCCACTTTCACCGAAGACGTCTCATTTTCGCCGTAGAATTCGTGATCTGTGAGACGACCTGAAAGGTTGAATGTCAGTTCCTTCATCAGCGGCTTATTGAACTTGAAGGGTAGCTGAAGTTCAGCAAACACCTCTGAGATGTCTACCTCGCCAAAGGCCCCCTTGTCTGAGAAGAAGCCCCAAAACAAGCCTTCAGCAGCGACTTCGTCTGGGTTCGACTGAATGTCATCAATGCGGTGTTCAAAACCAACAGCCAACTGAGCCATTTCACCACCGGGTACTTCGAAGAGATCACCATCAGCTACCAAGCTAAATAGGGTTTGCTCATAGACTGTATTGAAGTCCCGAGAACCAAACAGATAATCACGCTCGGCTTGAGTTGCAAAATCACCAACAACAGAACCCACTGGGTACAAGGAGGGCGCGTACATGTTAACGGGCACACATCCCGCGGTGTCTGCCGCCAACACTGTACCACTGTCGTTCTCACAAGGTGTACTGGTAGACGAGTAGGCGCCCAGCGCTAGGTCCAACCGATCTTCGCGGACACCTAAACGTTGTGCGTCACCCTCTGACCGGGTGTAGCTGACTGATATATCTCCACGCCAATTTCCCAGAGTTCCGAAGTCGAGGAACGGAAGATCGGCTGATGTACCAAGCACGACACGAACTTGCTCCATTTCGGTGGTAACGTTGTTTCGATCACCCGCTACCGAGACGATTGGAATGGTTCCAATAGGTCCGTAACCGCCGGTTAGGAGCCCAAAGGTTGAAGGGGCACATAAGAAAGCGGGCAAACCAAAGCAGTTAGCAACTTCGAGATAATAATCGGCGAAGTTTTGTACGATGTTTGGGTTAGTCAAATATGCGTCGTATGCAAGGCCACAATCCACGCCATTCTCGGCGCCAGGGTTACAAAGGTTATATGGATTGAGCGCAGGCACATCTGGGAATAATTGCGGAGCGCGACCATTTTGAGCGTAGTCCTGTGTGTTGTACATGACTTCGAAGTAAGGCGTTACGTTCATGTCACCATCGAGCGTCATTTCCCCGTAAGCCATGACATTTAGATACTCCTGCGGAGAGATTAGATCCGCAGCAAGGTCGTTTGGAGAGCCGTTGAGGTTATAGTTAAGGAAGTTGATATCACCAACCCCATCGCCGTCACCATCAGCCGCCAGTCCTGTGTAGGGGTCACCTGATTCCGTAAAGTTGCCCCAACCGCCATTAGATGATCCGGGCGTAAAGTAAATAGAACCGAAGGGTGTTCCAGGCACAAAGGTTCGCGCTGCCAGAGATAATGATGAACACTGACCTACGTCAGGGTACCCCAAGTTTTGGTAGTAAAGATCTTGGCGGCGGATTTCTCCGCTTTCGGTGATTTCTACGTTACCCGTACACTCGTTTGTCCAAGGGCGATCCGAATATCTTGTACGCTCAATGTCAGTAAATTCAATGCCGATACCGAAAGAACTCTTGTCACTGTTGAAGCCCCAAGCTGCACCTACAGTAGTGTTATCACCACCTGCTCGGTCGTATTGGCCTGAGTAAACTTCAATTTCGAAGCCATCGAAGTCCTTCTTGGTAATGATGTTGGTAGCACCAGCGATTGCATCAGAACCATAAATTGATGAGGCAGCATCGAGTAGGTTTTCGTACCTCTGAATCATTAATCGCGGAACCAAGTTCACACTCGGGGAAGAAGGTGCACCCTCAACACCACTTGGTGCTAGACGACGACCATTCATCAACAGAAGTGTTCGATTAGCTCCTAAACCACGCAGGCTGACCGTACTGGAACCTGGGCCGTTGTCTAAAACGAAACCGTTAAATGACAGGTCAATTTGCTGACCGCCCGCATTGGTGGAGTTTTGCAGGATCTCATCAGCGTTAATAAGACCGACTTCTCGCTGGAATTCCGCATCAATGATTTGCAGTGGCGAAATACTGGTGTAGGTCGAGCTTCGTAGTCTCGAACCTGTGACAACGATTTCCTCGACCGGGCCGAGATTCGCTTCCGCGCTTTCTTCGGCTACCGCTTCTATCGTAGTGGACTCTAACTCTTCTTCCTGGGCAAATACTGTCTGGGCTGACAGCAAAGATCCCAAAATCGTCAGGGCCGCTAATGGCTTAAATCTGAACATGGTGGCTCATCTCCTTATTTTTTTGGGGAAAAAAGCGGTCGATTTACCTACCAAACTTGTCTCCCACCGTGTATTTAACAAAAGTCGATGTAAATTGAAACCTCATCCACGATTTTAGTGACTTCTTTTAGGCGTTTTATGCGCAAATTGCCTAATAGCCGTGTCGGGTTGCATGGAGTATCAAACCATCAGTTTGTATGAGGAACCTGCCGGCGGAAAAGAGGTGTGTAACACTGCATCCGTTGTGAGACTTTTAGAAACACTGGGCCCTATGGCATTGACGTTTAGTGAATAACTAAAAAATGAAGCAAGTAGTGAGTCTATGTTAAATTTGACCATTCGGGGACCATGCGGCTTTACAGGGTTGTGTCCTCTATTAAATTGATTTTTGATGCCAATCGTCGAATATGTCCGTGAGATAAATGCAAATGCTTGGGGACGCCAACAAATGGCGAAGCCGCAACCTCAGGCAACGGAACCGATTTTGCACGGCTAGCACAGAACTGCGAGCGGGCAGACAGTTTTTAGGCTACTGCTCTAGCAGCTGGCGCCGTGGGCGAGCGTGCGCCAGAATTGCGCGACGTTGATTCGCATTTCTGCGCGGCTTACGTAAGAGCGCGCGATGACCGTAAGTCAGCGCCTGTCTGCCACCAAGATCCCACTATCTTTTCATTTCTAAAGTTTCTGAAGGGTCGA
>Ga0160423_10000985_pt1 | contig 23663 bp, 29 predicted proteins | sample CRUFie14St8metaG_FD_108191 | JGI IMG/M metagenome (GOLD analysis project Ga0160423, IMG submission 108191) | Marine microbial communities from the Costa Rica Dome - CRUD Field 142mm St8 metaG | ecosystem: Environmental > Aquatic > Marine > Oceanic > Photic zone | place: Costa Rica: the Eastern...
CCAGTAAACTGGTCCATTTTTAATTCGTTGTTTAATTCAATCACCTTACTAAACCGTTTAAATAAATTTTTTATAAGTTTCATATCTGTTTTTTGAAATGAGCAATTAAATAATGCTGTTATACCTAAATCAAATCTTGATGATGTATTTGGCATCGCTCTTAAAAACTTTACATTTTTATTTATTTTTAGATATTTTTTAGATTTTATTCCTGCAACAAAACTAATTATTTTTGGATCTTTTTTAATATTTAATATTTCTTTATAGGCATTGAGTGCATCTTTTGGCTTCACACATAAGATAAAAAAATCTATATTATTTGCGTCACCCGAGAGCTTTCTTATTTTTAATTTCTTTAATTTTTTCTGATTAGTTATATTTCTATCTTTGTAATAAATATTATTTTTTGGATAGCCAGATTTTATAAGCCCTTCAATTACAGACTGAGCAATATTTCCACCACCATAAAATAGAATATCTTTCATATTCTTTCTCCGAATATAGATGAGCCTATTCTAACCATTGATGAGCCATGCGCAATCGCCTCTTCAAAGTCATTTGTTGTTCCTAAGGATATTTCCCTTGCATTTGGAAATTGAGATTTAAGTTGTTCACTAAGCTCAACAACTTTTTTCATTTGCATTTCTCTTACATTGGCATCAGCGTTGATGTCAGGAAGTGCCATAATGCCTTTAAGATTTATATTACTTGAAGACTCAATAATTGAGGCTAGACTTATCATCTCTTCAGGATTGCAACCACTCTTAGAATGCTCAGAAGAAACATTTACTTGGAGAAGCCCATTAATATTTTTATTTATTTCGTTACAGGCTTGATTGAGCTTAATAATTATTTTTTCTCTGTCCAATGTATGTATCCACGTTGCGCAATTAGCAATTATCTTTACTTTATTAGATTGAAGAGGACCGATAAAATGCCAGACAATCTCATTTGAAATAAGAGCTTGTTTCTTTTCATTTAATTCTTGTGCATAGTTTTCACCAAAGTCTTTAATGCCAGCAGTAAGGGCCTCATTTATATAGTCTAGACTTTTCTTTTTTGAAACTGCTACTAAGGAGACTTCACTAGAGTTTATATCAGCTTTTGTACAGCACTTAATAATCCTGTCTGATATCTCTTTTATATTTGTTTTTACATCTGTTCGCATAATGTTCTTAACCGCGGATCAAAACCATTCTTGGTAATTTTTTCTTTTGCATTATTCGCCGCTGATTTGTTCCCATAAGGACCAGAAATAACACTATTCAAAGGCTTACCAGGCTGAAGAGAACTGTAGACAGTGTTAATAGTGATATTTTGAATTTCTTTCTCAAGCATTTTTTCAGCTTCTAATGCATATTTTTTATTTCCATAAGCTCCAATTTGAACGAAATACTCACACTCCAACTGCTCATTTTTATTTGTTTCAATAAGAATAGAATTTTCCATAAGCGAGGTAGGAAAATCAATTGTTACATTATTTAATGTTGCTTCTGGTTTAATTGATTTGATGTCAGTTCGAAAATAAAAAAATGAGGTTATAACTAAACCAGCTGCTATTAAGAGTACAAAAAGAATAGCATTACTAGGAATTACTTGAGTTGATTTTTTGCTAGACCTAAAAACAGATTTTTTTCCACTGACACTTTTCTTTTTTGAAGTTCGTTTAGCAAAGTCCCTCATATATTTACATTTCTTGTATTGGTGATATTCCAACCAGGCTTAAGCCATTAGATATAATTTGTCTGACTGACGATAAAGAAGATATTATTAATTTCATATTCTCTGGGTCTTCAGAAAGAACGTGAGTATCGTTGTAAAAACTATGAAGTAATTGGGATAAATCTCGCAGATAGAAGATTATAAGATGCGGTTGAAGAGTTGCAGCAGATTTATTAACTACAGATGGATATTTAGATATTTCGTGTATTAATTTATCACATTTAGAATATGAGATATTGTATGTATTTGGGCTATCAATCTCTTTTGATTTTATTTTTTGATGATATTTTTGTTCAAGTGAAAATATTCTTGCATGAGCATATTGAATGTAATAGAAAATATTTTCTTTGCTATCTGATTTTGCAAGGTCAAGATCAAAATCAAGGTGCTGATCGGCTTGTTTCGATAGATAGTAAAACCTAGCTGCATCCGAGCCTATATCATTAATCAAGTCTCTTAATGAATAGAATTCACCCGACCTAGTAGACATCTTCATCTTTTTTCCATTTTTAAAAAGATTTGCAAACTGAACAAGTTTTACAATTAATTTTTCTTTTTTATCACCGAGAGCTTCTATAGATGCTTCAATTCTTTTTATATAACCATGATGATCTGCTCCCCAAACGTTTATTAACTTATCAAATTTTCTATCAACTTTATCTTTATGATATGCAACGTCCGATGCAAAATATGTAGCTCTTCCATCATCCCTAATCAGGACCCTGTGTTTATCATCACCGCTTTTTTCAGTATTTAGCCAAACAGCCCCATCCTTTATATATGCTTTACCGTCTTTTTCTAATTTTTTTATAGATGATGATATTTTTGACTCACTATCTTCAACGGCTCCCAATGAAGACTCCTTAAACCAAACATTAAATTCAACATTAAAATCTTTTAAATCATTTTTAATGCTATCCAATATACTGTTGAGCGAAAAATCTTTAATTGCTAGCCATTCTTCTTTATCGCTCTCTTTAAGAGAAGCTATCAACTGATCAATTTCTTTTTCAGGATCATTTGAAAGATTTATAAACACAGAATCATCTATTTTTATTTTTAATTTTTTCTGTTCTTTAATATCGTTCGCAATATCTTCGATATATTTACCTTTATATGCATTCTGAGGAAAGAAATTGCTATTAGATTGATTTAACTTAAGCGTTACACTTGCAGTGAGAATATCTATTTGTCTTCCAGCATCATTTATATAATATTCTTTTTCAACTATAGATCCTGTTGCAGACAATATTCTCGCTATTGCATCTCCATATGCCGCTCCTCTTCCATGGCCAACATGAAGTGGACCAGTTGGGTTAGCTGAAACAAATTCGATTTGTACCTTATCACCACTTTTATTTTCTTTTTGGCCAAAAAATTCTTTTTTATTTTGAATGGTTTGAAGAATTGATAAAAAATCATTTCTTTTTAGGGTAATATTTATAAACCCAGGACCAGCGGCCTCGACATTTTCATACAAAGTTAGACTATTTAGCTGGTTGGATAATTTTTCGGATAATTCTTTAGGATTTAACTTTAGAATACTTGCCGCAACCATACAAACATTTGAAGTTATGTGACCATTGCTTAAATCATCTGTGATACTTGAAGTATATTTTTCATTAATAAGGTCTATAGATTCTTTACTGCATCCCTCGATTGAATTTAAGAAAATAGATATTTCTTTGTTTAGTGTCTCAATCAAGACTTTGCTCTCCCAACATAAGTTTTATCCCTAGTGTCGACTTTTATTATTTCATTTTCATTAACAAATAATGGAACTTGTATATCTACACCAGTTTGCAGAGTAGCTATTTTAGTTGCTCCTGAGACAGTATCCCCTTTAACACCAGGTTCAGCACTTGTTATTTCTAGCTCAACAATAACAGGTGGATTCACCAATATGGGTTGATTATCCCACAGAACAATCTCACAAGTTTCTTGCCCTACAAGCCATTTTCTTGCATCTCCCATTTGGGATAAACTTACTTCAATTTGTTCAAATGAGTTTGTATCCATAAAATGCCAAGATTCATTATCATGATATAAAAACTCCATTTCTTTGTGATTTACATCTGCAGCCTCAACAGACTCACCTGATTTAAATGTTTTATCATTTGTATTGCCAGTTAGTAAGTTTTTATATTTCACTCTCATAACTGCTTGACCTTTACCTGGCTTATGAAATTCATGCTCCACAATTGAACAAGGCGCATTATCTATAATTAATTTAGTGCCATTTTTAAACTGATTTGTTGATATTTTCATAATAATTTAATTTTTAATATGTTATTTTAATATTGAGGTAGTGAAAATGAAAAAATTTATAAGCATTTTATCCATAGTAGTAATTGTAACTTCTTGTGTTCCTAGTGGCGAACAAACAAGTAAATTAGAAGAACTAGATATCTTCTTAAATGAAGTTGAAAAGCAAAATCTTGAACTTGGTCCTGTTATTTCGTCTGCATCTTGGATTAGCTCAAATTTTATAACATATGATTCACAAAAAGTTATCGCAGATTATGGCACAAGGTACACTTTAGATGCGCTTGAAAAAGCTCGAAGAGCATCAAGCTTTGATGAATTAGAAGTATCTGATGAAAAGAGAAGGATGTTAAATATTCTTAAAACCTCATTTGTTATGCCACCACCACTAGATGATGAATTAGCTGCTGAATTGTCAAAAATAACAACTTCATTAGAGGCTATGTACGGAGGAGGGGAACACTGTTTTGAGGATGGAAATTGCTATGATTTAGAGGCATTTGAAGCAATTATTGATAACTCAAGAAATCCGGAAGAATTGTTGAGAGCATGGTCTGGCTGGCATGAAATCAGCAGGCCAATGAAGCCAATGTATATGCGTATGGTAGAAATAGGCAATCAAGGCGCCAATGATTTAGGTTATCAGAACCTTAGTGATTTATGGTTTAGCAAATACGATATGCCTAGCGATGAATTCCTTATGGAAACAGACAGAGTATGGGAAGAAGTAAAACCTCTATATGAAGCACTACACTGTCATGTGCGCGCTAAATTGAATGAACATTATGGTGATGAAATCGTATCTAATTCGAACCCATTGCCTGTTCATATGCTTGGAAACATGTGGGGCCAGTCATGGTCAAATATCTATGATCTTGTTTATCCTAAGCAGGATGAAATTTCGACAGTAAATCTTACAAAAATAATAGAGGAAAGAAACTTGAGTGAGATTGATATGGTTGAATATGCTGAAGATTTCTTTATTTCTATTGGGTTTGAAGCTTTACCAGAAACTTTTTGGGAAAGGTCATTGTTTGTTAAGCCTGTTGATAGGTCAGTTGTTTGTCATGCCTCTGCATGGAATCTTGATTCAGCAAATAACGATTTAAGGATAAAGATGTGTATTGAGAAGAACGAGGAAGACTTTATTACAATACACCATGAATTAGGCCACATTTTTTATTATCAAGCATATAATCATTTGCCTACTTTATTCCAAGGGGGTGCAAACGACGGATTTCATGAGGCATTTGGCGATCTTTTAACACTTTCCATAACACCAGAATATTTAAAGAAAATTGATTTTATAAATCAAGAGGAGGCTGATTTAGCAGAGGAAGATTTTATTGGTCTTCTTATGAAGCAAGCTCTAGAAGGGGTTGTAATAATTCCATGGGCATTAATGCTCGATAAATGGAGAGCTGGTATTTTTAAAGGAGATATTACTGAGGACAATTTAAATGAGTCGTGGTGGGAGATGAGAAAAAATTATCAAGGAATAGTTCCTCCATCTGAGAGATCAGAAGCTTATTTTGATGCTGGCGCTAAGTATCACATACCTGGGAATACACCTTACACAAGGTATTATTTAGCAAGAATAATGCAATATCAGTTTCATGAGGCATTGTGCAAAGAATCAGGTTTTGAGGGCTATCTGCATGAGTGCTCAGTTTATGGTAATAAAGATGCAGGAGAAAAAATTATCTCTACGATGGCAATAGGTCAAAGCTTGCCTTGGCAAGATGCTTTTGAGAAAATAACTGGCTCAAGAGAACTGAGTGGAGAGTCAATATTAAGTTATTACGCTCCATTGAAAACATGGTTGGACGAACAAAACCAAAATAGAACATGTGGATGGGAGTAAATATGAAGTCTTTTTTAAATATTTTATTTGCAACGATAGCTTTTGCTTTATGTATCACAATTGCCTACTTAACAAAAAGTGAAATCGTCTTGAATGCTGTAATTTTAATTTTCTTGATTCAATGGGTTGCATATATACCCGCCTATTTATTTCAAACAGAAAAATTTTACGACCTTACTGGATCTCTAACTTATCTAACGGCAATATGGTTTGTTTATCTCTCATCAAATCAAGAAAATCCATTGAATATTGCTAGTCTGATAGTCACAGTTCTAATTTCATTATGGGCAATAAGGCTGGGATCTTTTTTATTTAGCCGAATTCATAAAGACGGCGAAGATAAAAGATTTAGATCTATCAAGACTTCAGCATCACAATTCTTTATGACATGGACACTTCAAGGCATGTGGGTATCGATATGTTCTATGTGCGCAATTACCGGGATATCAAGCTCAGGAGGAATAGTAATTAATAATTTATTTTATATCGGCTTTGCTCTATTTATTATAGGTTTTTCAATTGAGATAATAGCTGATTATCAAAAGACAGCATTTAGAACCATCAAAGAAAATAAAGATAAGTTTATTACCACAGGTCTATGGTCAAAATCACAACATCCTAATTATTTTGGCGAGATTCTCTTGTGGTCATCTGTTGCATTAATGTCATTTTCATCTCTTTCAAGTACACAATACTTGACCATGATTTCTCCAATATTTACATACGTTTTGCTTGTTTACATTAGTGGAGTAAGAATGCTTGATGATATGGGCAATAAAAAATGGGGCCACCTAGAAGAGTATAAGGAATACAAGAAAAATACTCCTGTTTTATTTCTTAAATTTTAGGCTACTCAACAATTGCTATAAAAACGTTGTATATATAAAATAATTCTAAATTAGTTTGAATTATTAATATTTTTAATGTAATCAATATTTAATAAATTTTTTGAAATAATTTTATTTATTAAGCTTAGACTGTTAATATTATCAGACTTTAGGGAGTACATAATGCTTATATTTATAAAGAAAATTTCTTTACCGGTACTTTTCGGCTTCAGTATTTTGACTTATGCAAATGAGTTAGTTGAAGTCAATATGGAAAGTGTTCTTGAGGTAGGTAGAGAAAACCAAGAACTTTCTGCTAGTTCACAAGACAAGATTGATCTTACAGAAAGACAAACAGACAAAATAGTAAATGAATTCAAAGTTGTCTCAAAACAAGTTGAGGGATTAAAGTTATATAACGCTCAGAAAAGAATTCAAATACAAGCTCAACTTGATTTAATGGACAAGCTAGATGAACAACTCGTTCAGGTTGTGGTTATGCAAAGACAAATACCGCCTCTTGCTCAAAAAATGTTAGACACCCTTGAGACTTTCGTTAAATTAGATACTCCGTTTAGAACAGAAGAAAGAAGAGGTCGTATTGATTTAGTTAGATCATCACTTGCAAAACCAAAAGTTACAGCTTCTGAGCAAGTAAGGCAAGTACTAGAGGCTTACAATATTGAAGCTGAGTATGGTAGAAAAATAGATACCTATGAAGATAAGTTAGCAGATGGAACAGTAGTTAATATTCTTGTTATTGGAAGAATCGGTATGTTCTATCAAACCAAAGATGAGAGGTCTAGCGGAAGATGGAATAACGAGACTGGTTCATGGGAAGAGCTTTCAGGCTCATATAGAAAACCTATAAGAGATGGCATTAGGATGGCTAAGAAATTAGCGCCGACTGATATGTTGCTTATGCCTATAGTTAAAGGAGAAGCATAATGAAAAATTACTTATCAAAATTTTTATTTGCTTTAGTTCTATCCTTCAACGTTATTTTGTTTGCTCAGGATACTGAAGAGGAAGCGGTAGAAGTATCCACCGTTGAACAACTATTAATGCTTGTTAAAGAAGGAAAAACTCAAGAGCAATCAGCAAACGCTAAAAGAGAAGCAAAGTTTATAGCTGAAAAGAATAATCAAGCTTCAATACTTGCTGCAGAAAAAAGAGAACTTGCAAGACAAGAAAAAATTGCTGATCAACTTGAAGCCGAATACAAAAAGAACGAAGAGATTCTTCGGGTTAAAGAAGAAGCCTATCAAAAAGAATTAGGTTCTTTGGTTGAGCTTTTTGGTCATTTGCAAAGTTCTGCTGGTGAAGCTGCAGTTCAGTTTTCTGGTTCTTTGACAAGTGCACAATATGGCCTAGAGAGAGTTAGCTTCTTAAATGATCTAACGGCGAAGATGTCAGAAACAACTGAGTTACCTACAATTAGAGAAATTGAAGGTCTTTGGTATGAACTTCAAAGAGAAATGGCAGCAAGTGGTCAGGTTGTGTCATTTGACTCTACGGTAATTGATGTTGATGGTGAATCAACTACATGTAATGTAACCAGAGTTGGTTTATTTAACGCTGTCTGTGATGGTAAATATCTAGAGTATGTATCATCTGGAGAGTATGCATTTTTGCCAAGACAACCCGCAGGTAGATATACAAAAACTGCGAAAAATATTGGCAATGCTAGTGCAGGCGAAGAAGTAAAATTTGGTGTTGATCCAACAGGCCCTACCGGAGGAAGCTTACTCGCTAATCTTATTCAGACACCATCATTAGCGGAAAGAGCTCAGCAAGGTAGAGAAGTTGGGTATGCAATTATTACAGTTGGTTTAATTGGTATAGGTATAGCTTTTTGGAAACTATGGAGTTTATTTGTTTTAGGAAAAGCTGTAAGAGCTCAAGCAGGTTCTAAAGTTCTTGATGTAAGAAATCCTCTTGGTAGAGTTTTAAAGGTCGGTGAAGAGAACTTTAAAAAAGATATTGACACATTGGAGCTTAAATTAGCAGAAGCAATTATGTCAGAAAGACCATCCATTGAAAGAGGCATTGGAGCGGTAAGAATTATCTCTGTAGTTGCACCTTTAGCAGGTCTTCTAGGAACAGTTACAGGTATGATTGTAACCTTCCAGATGATTACATTGTATGGTACTGGTGATCCGAAGCTTATGGCTGGAGGTATATCACAGGCACTCGTAACAACTGTATTGGGTTTATTAGTTGCTATTCCCACAACACTTTTACATTCATTTACTGCTTCGTCAGCTAAAGGAATAATCAGTGTACTGGAAGAACAAAGCACAGGAATCCTTGCAGAAAGGGCTGAAACCAATTAAGCATTAAGCTATGTTGTTTGCTATAACCGAAGCTTTTTCATCAATAAGAGACTTCATGGAAGCAGGCGGAAGCGTGCTTTGGTTGATAGCAATCCTGGTATTTTTTATGTGGGCCATGATTTTTGAAAGAATATGGTATTTTTCTCATGGTCATGAATTCTACGTAAAAGACTTAGCAAGTAATTGGAATAATCGAAAAGACAAAACATCTTGGCATGCATTGCAAATAAGAGAAAAAATGCTCTCACAGGCAAAAGTTGAGATAAGTAAAAATCTATCAATTATTCAAACTTGTGTTGTTCTAGCCCCACTATTTGGTCTGCTCGGAACAGTTACTGGAATGATAGAGGTATTTCAGGTTATGGCCTTTAATGGCGGTGGCGATGCAAGGGCAATGGCAGGCGGAGTTTCTAAGGCTACTCTACCTACAATGGCTGGAATGGTTGTTGCTTTATCAGGAGTTTTTGCAAGCATATACCTAAACAGTGCATCTGATAGACATACAAATGATTTAAGAGAACTAATTAAGAGAGAATTATAGGAGATATTTATGAGAAGGAATGCTATAAGCACCGCTGTAAAAGACGAAGAAAGTGAAATTAACTTAACTCCTATGCTTGATGTTGTTTTCATCATGCTAATATTTTTTATTGTTACTGCAAATTTTATTAAAGAGCCTGGCTTAGAGATAAATAGACCTGACTCAGATACAGCAGAGACTCAGGAAAATGCAGCTATTTTAATTGCTGTTGGTGCAAATGATGAAGTTTGGATGGATGGCAGAAGAATAGATGTTAGGCAAGTAAAGGCCAATGTTGTAAAGATGTTAGCTGATAATCCAAAAGGATCAGTCGTTATTCAAGCTGATGAGAAAGCTGTTGCAGATACAATAATAAAAGTTATGGATGGTGCAAGAGAAGCAGGCGTTAGCGCAATTTCTTTAGCATCTGAACCAAAATAAAATATGAATCAAGTTCTTTCTGCTATAAATACTTTTACAAAGCCAATTCACATGCTTTATGTGAAAGCTTTTAATTTAAATAGGTATGCGGCAGGCATTGGTTTTTCAACGGTAATAACCATTTCATTGTTTTTTGTTATGGTTATTTTAATATCTCTCGGCGATAGTGGTATCAAAGAGGACAAATCTGTAAAACTAGCTGATGTAGTAATGCCAGAAAGACAAATTGATACATTTATGACAGAAGTAGAAAAGCCTGATAAGCCTGATCAACAGCCTGAAGATATTGCTCAACCTGAATTAGACCTAGCACCACTAACAGGAATCGATGTTTCTATGGCAAAGCCAAAAGCAGATTTTAAGGCAGGTGGATCTTTCTTTAGAGATGGTGAATACATACCATTATTTAAAGTTATACCAATCTATCCTAGAAGAGCACAAGAAAGAGGAACTATGGGCTATGCTCTTGTTGAATTTACAATTACTGATAGTGGAAGTGTTGAAGATGCTAAAACTATTGAGGGTTATTGTAGCAGCAAGAGACCAGATGACCCTGAGGTAGAATTTAGACCATGCTCGATGTTTAATAGCGCTTCAGCTAGGGCTGCTATAAAGCTAAAATATAAACCAAAAATAGTGGACGGAAAAGCTGTTCCAGTAGAGGGAGTCCTCCACAGATTTACATATATCTTGGATGACAGTTAATTTATTATGAGAGTACTCAATTCAAAATATTTATTAACAGTTTTGACATTATGTTTTGGTTTATCCGTATTCCAATTAAGCGCTCAACAATCTAATAATGCATCAAACAACAAAGAAGGCTCAAATCTAGCACCAACAAGAACATATAAAAAAGCTCGAGCCTTACAATCAAGTACAGCAAAAAAAATGGCTAAAGTTTATGAGGCTCTTGAAGCTGTTGATGAAAAGGGAGAGCCAGCTCCTGACATGGAGGTTGTAACATCCATACTCACAGAACTAAGGAATAACAGAGAAGACCTTAAAAGTTATGATAGATCAGTAATGTGGAATGCATGGGCATATGTTTATTTTAGCGATGGTGATTACGATAATGCTATGTCATCGTATAGAAACCTCATAAATGAACCTGAGGTAACATTAGGGCTTAGAATAAGTGCCTTGCTTTCATTAGGACAGCTTCACCTGGTAAAAGAGAACTATAAGCTAGGTATTGATTATATTTTGCAGTGGATGGAAGAAGTTGAAAAAGTTACAGCTCAATCTTGGTCATTGTTAGGACAGGCCTATTTCCAGACTGGTGAATATAGAAAGTCCTTATCTTCAATGGAAAAAGCCATTAATCTTGCTGAGGAAGAAGGTTATAAACCAAGAGAAAATTGGTATGTAGTTATGGCTGCAAATATTGGAGAGCTAAAAAATGAAATAGGAGAAAAAGAGTCACTTTTAAGGCAAATAGATATTTATGAAATATTAGTTAATCTTTATCCTAAAAAAACATACTTCATTCAACTTGGAGGTTCATATGGTCAACTCGGTAGAGAAAGAGATTATATGATTACTCTAAAGGCTGCATATGCAAAAGATTTTTTAGATAAAGAAGCGGAATATTTAGCTTTAGCCCAATTACTTCTTCTTAATAAAAATCCATACTGGGCAGCAGAAGTCCTAATATCTGGCCAAAAGAAAATGGTAACTATTGTTGATGAAAAAACCGAAGAAGAAAAAATTGTTCCGGTTGTTAAAAATACAGAAAAAAACCTTAAGTTATTAGCTGACTCATGGAGAATGGCTCAAGAAGTTGAAAAAGCAATTCCAGTGCTAGAAAAATCAGCAAAAATGTCCAAAGATGGTGAATCATATGTTTTATTGGGCAATTTATACCTATCAGAGGATAAGGTTAGCGAGGCAGTCGAATCTATTAAGAAAGGATTGGAAAAAGGCAATATTAAGAATTTATCACAGGTCTATTTAACTCTTGGACAGGCTTATTTTGAACTTCAGAAATTTGAAGATGCAAAAAAGAATTTTAGGATTGCTGCAAGAGACAAGAAAAAGAGCATCAAAACTCAAGCAAATAATTGGATTAAATATACTGAGAATGAAGAGGTTAGGGTTAAAAACTTAGCCTTGAGAAGAGACTTTATTCAGAACTCAACCTAATCTAAACCTTTCTATATACTTCAACAGAGAAATCGTAATCGTTATCTAAATCTTTATTGAAACTTTCTTGAGAATCAAGCTGCCAATTTTCTAAATTTAAATCAGGATAGAACACATCTCCATCTATTTCGCAATCCACTCTAGTTAAAACTAGTTTATTAGCTATTTTAAGAGTATCTCTAAAAAGAAAACCACCACCAATTATTACAATTTCATTATTTTCTAATTTAGAACACTCATTTTTTGCTTCTTCTATCGCATTATCAGTATTATTGAAGATTTTTGCGCCCTCAATCTCCTTAATAGTGCTAGATACAACATAATTAACTCTATTTGGTAAAGGTCTTCCTATGGACTCAAATGTTTTTCTACCCATAATAATAATCTTGTTAGAAGTGTAATTTTTAAAATGTTTCAAATCCGTTTTTAAATTCCACGGGAGATCATTGTCTTTACCAATAACGTTATTCTTAGATAGCGCTACTACATGAGAGATTGTTATCATTAGACTGCCATCTCTGCTTTTATTGGGGGATGGTGGTTATAGTTATCAAGAATAAAGTCCTCCACTTTGCATTTCTTGAGATCATCTATTGAATTTAATTTGGGTAACACTAAAGATGGAAGGGGCTTTGGTTCCCTTAAAATCTGTTCTTTAACTTGATCAATACTATTCATGTAAATATGAGCATCTCCAAATGAATGAACAAACCTCTTTGGTTTTAAATCGAGTATTTCTCCAAATATTGATAATAACAGTGCATAACTAGCAATATTGAATGGAACTCCAAGAAACATATCAGCGCTTCTTTGATACATATGACAGCTAATAGTACCTTTACTAATATAAAATTGTGACATTACATGACATGGCGGAAGCGCCATTTTATCAATTTCTCCAACATTCCATGCTGACAAAATATGTCTTCTACCATCTGGATTTTCCTTAAGATTCAACAAAAGATTTCTTATCTGATCATACCCTGACCAATTTCGCCATTGAACACCGTAAACTGGGCCAAGAATTTTTTTAGTGTCTGAGTTTGTGTATCCCAGACTTTTTCCTTTCTTATCTGCGTTATCAGTCCATATTGTAGAAAATTTTGTTAAGTCTTTTAATTCAGCCCTGTCCTTAGTAAAACGTATTTCCGCTAATCTTCTTTCGTCATCTGAGCCTTCAAGAAACCAAAGTAATTCTGACACGACTCCCTTCCATGCAAGAGATTTAGTGGTGACTGCTGGGAAACCTTCCTCGAGATCAAATACTAACTGATGACCAAATGATGAAATGGTTCCCGTATTTGTTCGATCATTTTTTTGATCACCATTTTCAATAATATATTTTAGAAGGTCTAAATATGCTTTCATGCAGTTTTCCTAGAATAAATAAACATAATAATTCCAATTAAAATCATAGGTAAACAAAGAATTTGACCCATGCTTAGTGAATCAAATGCAATATAACCTATATGCGCATCAGGTTGTCTATAAAACTCAATTATAAATCTAATAAGCCCATAAAATATTAAAAAACTAGAAGAAACCACGCCCCTAACTTTACTAAGCCTAGAAATAAGTAATAAAACTAAAAAGAGGAGCAATCCCTCGCCAAAACTTTCATACAGTTGTGATGGATGCCTTAATAATCCAAATGGATCAGTTGGAAAAATAAATCCCCATTCACCATTTGTAGCCTTTCCATATAATTCACCGTTGAGAAAATTACCTATCCTAACCAACCCAAGGCCAATAGGCATTGCAAGTGCAACACCATCCATTAATCTTAAAAATTCAACCCCTTTTCTTTTACAAAATATTAGTAAGCTTATAATTACACCTAATAATCCGCCATGAAAACTTAAACCACCTTGCCAAATATAAAAAATTGAAAGCGGATTAGAAATAAGTTGATCACTTCCATAAAAAAACATATAACCAATTCTTCCACCACACATGGCGCCAAAGAAAAGCCCATAAAGAAAGACCATATCATTAACATCTTCCTTGGTAAGTCCGATTTCGGTAATTATTTTGTTCTTAGATAAAAATAGGTAAATTAATATGGCTGATAATAACCATGTCACTGCGTAGTATTGAATCTTTAAGAAACCAATCTCTAAAATCGATGGGTTATTAAAAAAATCTGAAAGCTCTATGATCATACGACAAACATATAAATTGAAACTATAAAAAACCAAGCAGCTAATAATTTATTTAATGCTTCTTGTGTAAGATAATGCGCAAGGTCTGCTCCATATTTAGCTGCAAATATACTAGTCATTGATACTCCCAAAACCGCAGGACCATAAATATAACCAAGGCTAAATTTTGGCATATCAGATAATCCAATTCCAGCAATAACATAACCAATGGTCCCAAAAATAGCTATAGGAACACCACATGCTGCCGAGGTACCAATCGCAGTAGTTAATTTTAAACCCGAAGACTTAAAATATGGGACAGAAAAAACACCACCACCAATACCTAAAATTGAAGAAAAGAAACCTATAAGAGAACCAGCAAACAGTGATTTTTTGTTGCTATGTATAATTTTTCTTGATGAAAGATTTATATTAAACAAGATTTTTATACCCATTAAAAAAATAAACAAAGCAATAGCAATCTTTAAGACCAAGCCTTTTATTTGTACTGCAAACAATGCTCCTGCTAAAGCTCCAAAAGTTATTCCAATCGCAACAGGTTTAAAATGAACAAAATTAATAGAATCTTTATCATTATGGGCTTTCGCTGAAGACAGGCCTGTAAAGATTATACAAGCAATAGCTGAGCCAATAGCCATATGAACAACTACGTCTGAATTAAAACCAAGATTAATAAAGGTACCAATTAATACTGGAACAATTACCAAGCCACCACCAATACCAAATAAACCAGCAAGCAATCCAGCAATTACTCCCAAAGCAGCAAAAATTAATATTTCATCAAACATTTTCGAATTCTTTACAAAAGGAATATTTTAATTGATTAAGCGCTTCAAAATAGACTTTTTCTTTAAAAGAAACAATAACATTAAGTGGGTACCAATATGGCACCCATTTAAAATCTTCAAATTCGTTATCAGGGTCGTTTTCAAATGAAACTTGTACATCATTTAGTAATTTGAATAGAAACCACTTCTGCTTTTGCCCTTTAAAATTTTTGTTAAGAATGTTTTTTCTTCTACTTTTAATTGGTACATCATATTTAAGCCATTCATCAAGCGATTTGATTAATTTCACATCTTTTGAATCTATACCAACTTCTTCAAAAAGCTCTCTTTTTGCAGCTTTTAGTGGTGACTCATTCAAATCTATTCCTCCTTGAGGAAATTGCCAGCTGTTCATTCCTTTTCTTTTACACAAGAGAACTTTTCCTTGCCTGTTTGCAATAATTAAACCCACATTTAGCCTGTAACCTTTTTCTTTCATATACTTAATTATTTATTTTTGTTGATATTTTTATTAATCATATATACAAATATCAAACTAAGAAAAACTAGAGTTAAACTAGGGTTTGAAGCCATAACCCATTGACCTTCACTGGTAAAGTTATATATTTTTGTCGATAAAGTATCAAAACCTACTGGTCTTAAGAGCAATGTAGCAGGCTGCTCTTTTACTGCTTCAATGAAAACAATCATCAAGCCAAGATAAATCGCTGATTTCATATGCGGGAAATAAAAATATTTGAATGCTCTAGTAGGATCTTTTGAATATGTCGATAGAGCTTTTTCAGATGAATCCTGTATATTAACAAGCGATGCTGAAAGATAATTATAGGCAGGAGTCATAAACCTTAATGATAGGCAAAATATAAGCCCAATAATTCCAAAAGATGTAATAGAGATATCAAAGAAATATCCAAATGAGACTAAAAGCCCTGCCGAAATTACAGAGCCTGGAATCGCATAACCTGATGTCGAAATTGAAATTATTAAACGTAAATTTTTTTCGTTTCTATAGGCAAGGGCAAGAGCAATTCCAAAAAATACAGTGACCACTGACACAATTAGACCTAATGTTAAAGAGTTAAAAAATAGATGTAGATTATTAATACTTAAAAAATTGTTTTTTTCAAAGCTCCAAATAAGCAGTTGACCAAGCGGCATCAAAAACACGATTGTGAATATAGAGCCACAATAGAAAGTAGCTAGAAATCTTTTATACGGAACAAGCTCCATTCCTTCAAATACTTCAGAAGTTTTTTGAGCAAGATTAGCCTGCTTACTTTCATAAAACTTTGCTATGAAAATAATAACAAAGACAAATATTAGGAGATAGCCTGCCAATCTAGCAGCAGAGAAATAGCTTTGATATCCAAACCAGGCATTATAAATACCCACTGTAAATGTTTCTATTCTCAAAGTTGAGACACCTCCAAAATCTGCTATTGTTTCAAAAATAACCAAAGTCATACCTGCAATGACCACTGGGAGCAGGGAAGGAATAATTACTTTGAAAATTGAAGTAGTACTATTATTTCCTAGAGATTTCGCAGCCCTGAATAAATCTAGACCTACTGAAGCAAGCTTTACTCTCAAAAGTAAATATATATAAGGGAATAGCGCCATGGATAATATGATTGATGCACCAAAAAGATTCTTTATTGATGGAAGTGCAATATTAAAATCTCTTAAGTATGAAGAAATTGGACTGGAGTATTCAAATATACCTACATATATAAATGCATAAACATAGGCTGGAAATGCTATAGAAAGACTTAAGCTCCAACTAAAAAATTTTCTACCAGGAAAATCATAAAATGTTACAAGTATTGCAAGGGGCATTGCAATTAGTGCAGAAATGAATGCAGTTAAAAAAGATAGAATGAAGGTATTTTTAAAAAGTCCAAGCAAATAATCATTTGTTAAGTATTCAATTGATGTTCCTTTAAAAAATGCCAAAAAAATAAATGTAACAAAGAAAAAAAGAGCTATAGCCATCCATGGCAATGAAAGATATTTCCAGATTCTTAGATTTTGCATTAGCTTTCATCTTCCAAACTTTCAGCACCTTTCTCTAGTTTGTTCCCCAATACATTTATTCTTGTTTGGAGGCTTTGTACATCTTTCATCGCTCCATCCAGCCTTTTAAGAACAGAGTTTGTATTTGCATCAAAATTAGAGAATTCTTTTTGTATTCCTCTGACTACTGATGCAACTTTGCTTGCAGTTTCATTGAGTTTCAAATAGTGATGACCTGTTCTTACCATATCTAAAAAAGCAGCAAGTGTATTTGGACCCATAATTAGTGTATTTTTTTCAGTAAAGCTTTCTTCTCTGAGGCCTTCTATTTGATTGACTAAATCTATTAACTTTTCAGACGGTATGTATAAGATAACGTAATTTGAAGTTATATTTCTTAAAAGATATTTACTTGAAATGTCACCAGCATCACTAAGCACTTCTGTTCGAAGATTCCCTAGTATTTTTTTTCTTTCAGTGCCTGTTTTAGCATCTTGATAGTTTTGATATTGTCCAGCATAGAATTTTGAATCTATAGGAACTATGACTCCTTCAGCAGTTGTGACTGCACAATCAACAAGATCTCTTGATTCTGGATTTATTTGGTGCTGAAGATTAAAGCTGTTATTGGGCATTATATCTCTTACTATCGATTCAAGATTCCACTCACCCAATCTACCAGTAGTTACATTACCGCCTAGAAATCTATTAAGCTCATTGAGTGGAGTAGTTACTGATGCTAAGTCGAGCTCAATTTTATTAATATCATTTGAAACTTCAATCAGTTTGCTTTGAATATTTTCATTTCCTCCTTTGCGGATGGATTCACCATTTTTAATATTAAATAATAGATAAATTAAAATACCTAGAATAAGAACTAATGATATAAATATTAAGTAATTGATCATGATGTTAGTATAAAATGTGACTAATATTATGCATCAAGAAATTATAACAAGGTTTAACTCTCTAAAAGAAAAGCAGTTATCCATTGACATCACAAGAGGCAAGCCAGACAAAGATCAACTAGACCTATCGAATGAATTATTAGACATTTCGATACCTAGTGAATCCGAAAATGGTGCTGATTTAAGAAATTACGGAGAGACTTTTGGAATCATTGAGGCAAGAAAACTAGGATCTGAGCTTTTAAACGCTCCCGTAGAGAATGTCCTCGCCTTTGAGCATTCGAGTTTATTACTCACATATCAAACCGTATTAGCAAATTTTCTATTTGCTGAGCCTAGGCCTTGGAAAGATATAAAAAATCCAAAATTTATTTGTCCAGTACCAGGTTTTGATAGACATTTCATGATGCTTGATGATTTTGGAATTGAGGCTGTACCGGTTCCTTTAAATGAAGATGGAGTAAATTTAGAAGACTTTAGTAACATACTTCAAAATCAAGAAGATGTTGTTGGCATGTTATGTGTGCCAAGGCATTCAAACCCGTCAGGCGAAATTTATTCTGATGAGAACTTATTAGAATTATTTAAAATAGGATCACAGTTTTCAGATAAGTTTCTATTCCTCTTTGATCATGCATACCTAATTCATGATTTTCTGCCTTCAAAGGAACAAAGACCTCTATGGGATTTAGCACTTGAAGCTCGTGTAGAAGACCAAACAGTTGTTACAACCTCTTTTTCAAAAGTTTCATTTGGAGGAGGAGGTATCTCTTTTTATGCTTCTTCTGGTAACTCATTAGATTTAATTAAAAAAGTAAGAACGACTATGATTATATGCCCCGATAAATTAAACCAAAAAAGACATGTAGAGTTCTTTAAAAATGCAGACTCCGTCAAAGCTCATATGAAAAAACATGCAGATTTGATAAGGCCTAAATTTGAGATAGCTTATTCTTACCTTGATAAACTCCCTGAAGAATGTGGCTCTTTTTCAAGACCTACCGGAGGTTATTTCATAACATATTGCACAAATAAACCTATTGCCACGAAGGTGGTAGAGTTATGCAAAAGAATGGGAGTTCTAATTACTCCAGCTGGTTCAACATTCCCAAAGAATCATGACCCCAAGGATAGTGTCATAAGACTAGCGCCAACATATGTTTCAAAAGACGATTTAGCAGACGCTATGGAAGTATTTGTAACCGCTGTAGAATTAGCTCATAACAATCTTCAAGTCTAATTTTTAGTTTTTTCGTACGGGACATATGAAAGACCATTAAAGTGTGAAAATATTTTTATAATATCTGGATGATTTGCTGGTATCCCAGAATTATCGATGTTTAAATTTTGCTCAGAAACATAAGCAATATAAAAAATTTCTTCGTTCTCAGCAAAGAGATGGTAAAAGGGTTGATCTTTTTTTGGCCTGAAATCTTTAGGAATTGCGTTATACCATTCTTCGGTGTTATTAAAAGTTGGATCTAAATCAAAAATAACACCTCTAAAGTTTAGGAATTTATGTTTAACAACATCTCCAATTGAAAACTTTGCTTCTATGAGTTCTTGCATTATATTTATACAGTAAACTATTAAAGGAAAAATGTCATGAATGAAGAACTACTTGTATTAACAACTTATGATATAAAAAACGTTGAAGTAATAGAGCATCTAGGAATTGTTCAAGGCAGCACTGTTAGAGCAAGAAATTTTGGTTCTGATATGTTTGCTAGTTTAAAAAATATAGTAGGCGGAGAGTTGGTAGGGTATTCAAAACTATTAACATCAACAAGAGAGCAGGCTTATAAACGAATGGTTGAAGATGCTAAATCCAAAGGCGCTGATGCTGTTCTTGGTTTTAGATTCCAAACTTCAACTGTTGCAAATGGGGCTGCAGAAATACTAGCCTACGGAACAGGCGTAAAAATTAAAAAGGAACAAGTATGAACAAAACTGAAAAAGTTGCTTTAAGAGAAGCGGTAATAGTAGTAATGATGGGAGCTGTTATAAATTTTCCTCTGCAGACGTATTTGCTTTGGCTAACTATAGATAATTGGCAATGGTCTGATCCAATCAAGATATCAATATTTATACAGGCAATAATTACTGTAGTTGCTTTACTTAGAGTTTATGCAATAAGAATGAGATTCCAACGAGGTAAATTTTAGTTATCTTTTTCTTTTTTTGCCTTCTTGCCAGCTTTCATTCTCATCTTCATTCTTTTATTAACCATGTCTTTGCACCATACGTCATAGACTGTTGAATAATTTGCTGCTAAATCAGCAAGAACGGTTGCTTCTGCCCATTTTTTTTCATTTTCTGGATTCATTTCAATTTCTCTCCAGATAGAATCAGCTGCTGAAAGCAGTCCGCCAATACCATCCTTGGTTTCCTTGCATTCTTTATAGCTTAGAAGAACATTTGGATGATTTTGCATTCTTTCTTTAGCATTTTTATCAGATTTATTATGACCATCAGCTACCATTATTGCTGAGAAAAATACCATTGGTAAGATTAGTAATTTCTTCATTTTTTACCTCTTTATTTAATCTAATTATTTAGAGTACATGTTTTTTTAAAAAGTTCAAAAAAAACTTTACTTTTATATTTAAGTATTCATAATGCCTCGATATTTATACTAATGAACATATTTCTGAATGTTTATTAGTATGAATATGTTAGAAATAATCCAAATTTTAAGTGTTTTCTTCGGTACATTAGTAGCCGCACCTCTTGTTGTTTCAAAGAAAGCAAAAAAAAGAATGGTGGGGCTGTTTGCAGTTATTGCTGGCAGTTTTTTTGCAATAATTGTTCAGCTTTATCTGGGTTTGTATTATTTTGTTTTTGCAAATGCATTTTGGCTTCTCAATGCTTGCAACGGAATAAAAAAAATAATCAAAGCCAAAAGAAAGGAAGTCAAGAATTTTTAAAATCTTTGTGTTCATAGATATGAATTCCATCTCTGCAATATATTGAACTATTTACAACTGATTCAGAAAGTTTTTTTACAGAAATACTCCTAAATTTTTCTAAAGGACCATGCAAAAAAGGATCTGCAGCTCTAGAAATAAGATCAGCTAAGATTATATCCAGTCTATTTTTGTTTCCCATGAGGTGCCCAGGCCGAAATATATTTGTGCTATTAAAATCTAACTTTATTATTTCTTTTTCAAGCATTCCCTTGATTCTTAGATAATAATTCCATGAACTTGTATTAGCACCTACTGCTGAAATAAGCGAGATGTTTCTTGCTCCAATCTCTTTGGCTTTTTTTGCTATTTCAATCTGATATGTAAAATCTACCTCGAAAAATTTTCTTTTAAGAGTGGGGCTCATAAAACCCATGACATTTTGATAGTACAAAGGATATCCAAGTGAAAGATAGACATGATCTATATAGGGAAAAGTTATTGTCTTTAGCTCATTAAAATCAATAATTAGTTCTTTGGCATTATCAGGTAAATTAGGTATGGCTCGTCTACCAAGAGCAATTGTAGATATATCTTTAATACCTAATGTTCTGAGAATTTCATTACCCAAAAAACCTGTTGATCCAGCTATTAAATGCATTTTTATATACCTAAATATTATTCACTTCAGAAACAAGCTGTTCAATTGATTTTGTTCCATCCACAGTGAATTGAGAAAATTTTTCGTAAAGTGGCTTCCTTTCTAAGTAAACATCTGGGATTGAAATACCATCAGGCATAGCAAGACCTCGCTCTTGACCGATGCCAATTCTCTTAATGATTACATCAAGAGGAGTATCAATGTAGATTATTTTTGAAAAAGACATAAGGTGATGCATAGATATACTTGAATATACTGCACTCCCACCTGTTGATATAACTTCAGTTTTTTTATCAAGACCAAGAATGGCTTTTTCTTCTGCAGACCTAACAAATTTATATCCAAACTCTTTTTTTACATCCTCGAGAGTCATTTTGTATTCTCTTTCTATGAGGTGGTCTGTATCTATAAAACTTAGGCCATGCTTATCTGAGATTGCTTTACCTAGGGTAGATTTTCCGCATCCCGCCATACCTATAAAACTTATATTATTCATTTTTGAATGATGTTGGGAGTGTGACATGTTGTTTCAAGCTGTCATTAATCTCAAACCATGAGGCCTTAGATCCAACAAAAACATGGTGAGCCTTTGGTAATTTTGGACTTCCGCTTAAAGCACCAGCAGAAACATAGTATTTATCTGGCTTACTTCCATCAAAGAACATAATGCTTGAACCACAATACTCACAAAATAGTCGCTTACATAGTTTAGATGACGAATAAAATTTAATATTTTCTTCACCTGAGTTGTACTTAAAATTAGACTTATCTACTTCAACGAAACTTCCGAATGCTGCGCCATGAGTTCTTCTGCATTGGGAACAATGGCAATGCGAAAAGTATTTAATTTTTTGATTTATTTCAAATGAAACTTTTTTACATTCACAATGTCCTTCAAGCCTATTCATTATTTGCAAACTCTAAATTGGCTTTTACAAGCTCATGTGTTATTTCTTTTTCAAACGCGCTATGACCAGAGGAGGGAGCAACTATTAATTCAGCTTCAGGCCAATTTTTTGATAATTCCCACGCAGTCTCCATTGGACAAACGATATCATATCGACCTTGTATTATCTTTGCTGGTATATGGCGAATTTTATCAATAGAAGATGATGAAACTAATTGATTCTCATGTTCAAGAAAACCTTTATTTACAAAATAATGATTTTCAATAAGCGCAAAAGCCAAGGCAAATTTAGATTCAGAATATGATGAAATCATGTCAGGCTTATGACTGAGCGTACTTACAGACCCTTCCCATTTAGACCAAGCTACCGCAGCCTCCATTTTCTTTTTATCATCAGCACCAGTAAAAATTTTATAGTATGCATCCATTAAATCATGCCTATCTTCTTCTTTAATTGGTTTTAAGAATCCCTCCCAGGCTTCTGGAAATATTCTGCTAGCTCCATCTTGGTAAAACCACTTAAGCTCTTTATCTCTCAACATAAAGATACCTCTAAGAACTAATTCTGAAACTGAATCTGGGTATGTTTGAGCATAAGCTAATGAAAGTGTACTTCCCCAAGAGCCTCCAAATACAAGCCATCTTTTAATTCCTAGTTTTTCTTTAAGGCTCTCAATATCATCAACTAAATCCCAAGTTGTATTGTTTTCAAGACAAGCATGAGGCTTACTCCTTCCACAGCCACGTTGATCAAATATTACAATCCTAAATAATTCTGGATTAAAAAAACCTCGAACTTTTGTACTACCGCCACCGCCTGGACCACCATGCAGAAAAATTGCAGGCTTACCATCAGGGTTTCCACATTCTTCATAATAAATTTTATGCTGACCAGCTTCTAAATAACCTGATGCATAAGGCTCAATATTTTCGAAAAGCGAATGCATTTGACTCACGATACGAGCATTTTTTCAGTGATTTCCCACAATTTAGATGCCTCATCAGTATCAACAGCCCAATCAGCTACACCAAAATATCTTTGAAGAGATTCATCCACCTCATTTTTTCTTTTTGCAATATCACAGTCCTCACAAAATACTCCACCTATATCATTTAGGCTTGGGCTTGTAGCACTCCAGAGGCTTGTTGATGCTCCTTGACTAGTTGTCTTAAAGAAATTTTTTGCCATTTCTGATGG
>Ga0160423_10000986_pt1 | contig 23653 bp, 13 predicted proteins | sample CRUFie14St8metaG_FD_108191 | JGI IMG/M metagenome (GOLD analysis project Ga0160423, IMG submission 108191) | Marine microbial communities from the Costa Rica Dome - CRUD Field 142mm St8 metaG | ecosystem: Environmental > Aquatic > Marine > Oceanic > Photic zone | place: Costa Rica: the Eastern...
CCCCGTCCTGTAAAAAATCTTTTTCTATCTTCCCCCCCATTGACACCAAATCCCCCTTTCGAATTTTGCTAGGGAAAAGCCGCTTCCCCCACGGGCCCGCGCGAACGCTCGGCGGGGGGGGGGGGACCGAAGCGTTTGCCCTCCACTTTGGCGCACCTTGCCCTCCTTGGCAATCCCGCGCGACGAGAGAGAGCCGAGCGGGGCGCAAGGCCGATCTCAGGGAGCCTCCTGAGCGACTTATGGTAAACATCGGTCCGTAGGCACGAAGACACCCGGCGCCCACAGCCGACCGCGGGGGGAGGGGCACAACGACTGATCGGGGGTTCAACCGACCGAGTCCGATCGTACGCAATTTTTTCTTCCTTCTCAATTGCCAAAAAGAACGCACTGTAGTGGTGCCATCAATACCCTAAGCATGCGCAAGTGAACAGGAAGCGCCCAAGAAACGTATAGTGATACCGCCCGACCCTGAAGCAAAAAGATGAGAGGAAAATTGTCGGTGGACGAGTTCGCTCAGGTATGTTTCTCGCACAGCGTCTCGTCTTCCCAAACCCCCAATCCCCAAACCTCAATTTTCCTCCCGTTCGCCCCCGAGCCAGTGCGGTGGCAATACCCTCGAGACGAAGGCTGACACCTCACCCCCATTTCGCAGGCCACCGAGGTCATCCCAGACCAGTTCTACTACTCCGTTGTGAAGCGCGTGGATGCCCCGCAGCGCTCGACCATCGCCCGCTCGAACCTGGCGTTCTCCATTGACGAGGAGCTCATCTATGAGGCGTTCTACGCCGACTTCGGTCCTCTGAACCTCGGCCAGCTGTGGCGCTTTGCCAGGAAGCTTGAGGCGTACCTCAAGGCCGCCCAGAAGGACAAGAAGAGGGTCTACCTGTACACCTACTCCAGGGGGGACACCAAGGCAAACTCGTGCGTGTTGGTGGGCGCCTACCTGATCCTCTACAGGAACTTCTCCGTCCAGGACGCTTACAAGCTCTTCGTGGGCCACGCCCCCTTCTTGCCTTACAGGGACGCCTCGTGCGGCATCTCCACCTTCAACCTCACCGTGCTGGACTGCCTCAAGGGGGTGTATAGGGCTAAGGTCACCGGCCTGATCGACCATCATCTCGGCGAGGAGTGCAAGTTCAACGTCGACGAGTACGAGTTCTACGAGCAGGTCGAGAATGGGGACATGAACTGGATCGTTCCTGGCAAGTTTCTCGCCTTTAGCGGGCCCACGTCCAAGAGGGAGCCGTATTACGGGTTCTACACCAAGATTCCCGAGGACTACAGCGAGTACTTCACCTCGAACGACGTCAAGGCCGTGATCAGGCTGAACAACAAAATGTATGACAGGAAGAGGTTCACCAAGGTCGGGATCCAGCACTTCGAGCTCTACTTTCCTGACGGGAGCTGCCCGCCGGACACCATCCGCAAGAAGTTCTTGGAGATCACCGAGAACATCCGAGGCGCCGTCGCGGTGCACTGCAAGGCGGGGCTGGGCAGGACGGGTGTGCTGATCGCTTGCTACATGATGAAGCACTTTGGATTTTCCGCCAGGGAGGCCATCTCCTGGATCCGCATCTGCCGGCCAGGCAGCATCATCGGCCCTCAGCAGCATTACCTGTGCGAGGTGGAGATGCAGATGAAGCAGGAGGGGAACGACTACCGCGCGAGGAAGGACATGAAGGTTCAGAGCCCGCTTAGGGCCGCCTCCATCGACGACATCAGCGAGACGGAGAACAGTCCCAAGGGCGTCCTCAAGTCTCCCAGGAAGGCCCTCTCAGAGACCAAGGCCGCCGGGTACAAGACGAGCCCGACCAAGGTGAAGTCTAGCGTGAGCAAGACCTTGGACATGTCCCCCGTTCTCCAGGTGCTTCCGAGGTCCCCGCTCCAGGGCATTGGGTCTGGCAAGGGAAGCCCAAAGTCGCCTTCGCAGAGGCACGTGGCGCTCAACGGGCAGCCCAGAAAGATCAAGATGAGCTCCACGTGAGCTGTGGGAGATGGCCCTCAAGTCAATCCCACCCAACTTTTTATATATTTTTTTGCCAAGAAGACCTCAAGTTCTCCCTCGCTCAAGGGACTCGATTTCATTCACCCCATCCCAGCTTTCATGCTTTCATGCCATGGACTGTTTATCCTCTCCCCGGAGTCTTGAGGCCAGAAAGGCTCCCCATGGATGCGATGAGGATGAGGACTGCGTCCCGCTGCTATGAACCCCCCTGTGCTCCGCGGGCAGGGAGGGCGGGGAACCCGGCCCCGAGGGCCGCGGCGGCGAGGTCCCGCTGCCTGGCACAGACCGCCACGACGAGCCAGAGCGCCCCCGCGAGTCGGTTGAAGGTTCGGCGAGCTGAGCTGGCGGATGCAAGCGCCGTCGCAAATCTCGCTGCGAGGGTCTTCGCGAAGGAGTCCACGGACCTCTTCAAGGAGCAGGCGCCCTACCTGGACGCGTGGCTCGACGTGCTCAATGACTGGTACGCCGGGCAGATCAGCGGGGAGCTGGGAAAGCAGCTCACGAAGGCTCTGGAGACCAAGCGCCTGGCCACGGCGGAGGCTCGCACCCTCAAGCTCAGGTATGTCACGGCTGAGAAGAGGCTCGAGCAGCAGTCGGTCGGAGGGTTCTCGTCGACGGCTGCCGCCAAGAACCTCAGGAGGCTCATCGCCACCAAGGACACCCAGCGAATGTTCTGCTGCCTGCTTGCGGAAAACGAGGAGGGGGAGGTCGTGGCCAGCGTGACGGTGAGCATGACGGTCCCGGACGCCAAGTTGCCCCCGCCTTTCCCGACCAGGGGCCTCCAGCGCTTCTACATCGGGAACATGGTGGTCAGGGAGGACTACCGCAGGAAGGGCCTCGCGACAGGACTGCTCAGGGAGTGCGAGAAGCTCGCGAGGCGTTGGAACTGCGACTCGACTTGGCTCCACGTCGGGGTGGTGAGCGCCGGGGCACAGAGCCTCTACAAGGGTCTCGGATACACACAGAAGGGCGTCGATCCGTGGTACTACGTGCTGGAGAAGCGGTTCTTGTACTGCAAGGAGCTGCCCCTGCCCTGGAAGTTCTCTAGGATTTCCAAGACGGAGGACCCGAAGGCCGAGGATGGCGGGCTGCCTTGAAACGTTTTCTTTTATGGCACTCCCTGTTTGTACTTTGCAATTTTTCATTTTTTTTCTTAAGAGGCTCCCATTCCCTTCCAGCGCCTCCTAGCCCTCCAACGGGTCTCGAGTCGTCTCCTCAAAGCGACGAGTACTTGGCGATGATGTCCTCAATGTTCCCAAAGGCGTACTCCATGTCCCCGTAGCTCAGCCCGCACCTCTCGTAGTGATGTACGTAGGCCTTCTCGTCGAACATGCTGTAGGCCTTGTTAAGCACCTTGCGCATCGGTACGATCGAGGCCTGCGAGTTGGACACCACGGTGGCGAACATTTCGTGCCCCAGGAACCTCCGCTCAGAGCACATCACTTTGAGTGGGTCCGTGGCCCAGCTTGGGTAGAGGGCCTTGTCCGCAAAGGCGCTGACCTCGGCGTCCAGGGCGGCCCTACCCCTCAGCACCAAGAAGTTTCCCATGCTCTTGCAGTGCACCCTGTTGATGCTGCTTCCCGAGTCGATCTTCACGCCCCAGTCCAACGTCTCGTCCAGGTTTGAGCTGACGATCAGCATCTGCCGCAGCCACTTGAGGATGGTGGTCCACTTGAACTCCGTGAAGTCTAGGGCCTTGGTCTGGACCTGGGGCGCGGACTTGAGGGTGAGCATCTTAAACGCGGGGTGGGAGCACAGGTGCTCGACGAGGGAGCCGAGGAGGTTGTGCTCCAACCCGCCGCCGCCGCCTCCAAAGTCGTAGGGATCCACAGACTGCCTCTCCGCGGGAAGGAGGATGCTTGCGAGCCCCTTGGCCGCCACGCTGTTCAGGTCATCGAAGGTCGGCCGCTGGATGTCGAGCCTGCGCTTGCAGGTCTGCAGCAGGGACTCGTTCTCGGTGACGATGATGCCATCAGAGCAGTCGTGCAGGTGCGAGAGGGTGAGCAGCGTGTTGTAGTTCTGGACGATGACCTCGCCGCTGTCGTAGGGCCACACGCAATGGTTCAGAAGGAAGTTGGACTGGAAGTCGTCCTTGAGGAGCTGCGCCAACCTGGCCCCCAGGCCGGACCCCGTGCCCCCAGCCAGGCTCTGCATGACGAGGAAGCCCCCGAACATGTCGCACTTCTCCACCTCCCTCCTGGCCTTGTCCAAGATGTCGTCCCCGTACTGGCTGCCGTACTCAAAGTAACCGCGCGCCCAGTTGTTCCCCGAGCCGCTCTGCTTCGCGAAGGTGGACCTCGGGTCGAACGTAAAGAGCGGCGACTCGTTCTCGCTCCGCACCGTGGACTCGATCACTTTGGGCTCCATATCCACGAGTACGGACCTAGGGTGGGTTCTCTGGATAGTCCCCTTGATGCTGTACGAGTCGCTCGCCACGAGACGCTGCTGGCGGAAAAAGGTGCCACTCAACCCGCCCTCTGGGCTGGTCCCCACCTCCTCCCCTGCTATCGTCTCCAGCAGGCTCGTGCCCAGCTGGATGCCGCACTGGCCGACCTGAAGGGAGACCACGCTAGAGGACATGGCGAGGCGCGGTGACGGGACGCGAAGACGACGAGTCGAGGACGAACGGAGCGAACGGAGGAGTGAGTGGACGGCCTGAACGGCCCCCTCGCCTGTCCCGGGATGCGCCTTCAGGACACACCTCCTTCTCCTCTCCAAGGCGTCCCAGTTCTGTACTGGCTCTCGATCTCCTCTTGACAGCTAAATTGATTGATTTTTTCTTGGCACGCTGGCTCGATCGAGAACGTCAAGTTCGCTGCAGAAGAAGGTCTGCAGGCGATGACGGAGGAGGACGACGTCCGCAGGGCGGATGCCCTGGACAGGGTGTTGACGCGGTTGGCCCTGACGAGCGAGAAGAACTCCCAGCAAGTCATCCAGAAGCTCCTGCCGGCGGTCATCTCCGAGCTGTCTTGCTCGAGCGCCAAGGTCGTCTTACAGAAGGTGATCCAGATCTTGTCCACGTGTAACAAGGTCCTCGCAGCGCAGCCGGAGGTGAAGATCCCGGTGGAGCCCCTGCTCCAGGTGTGCCTCGAAGAGAATGCCTCGCAGGTGGCGAGGAGCTACGCGCTCATGTACGCGGAGAAGGGCTTCCTGAGGGAGGACGCGGACTTCCAAGCCAATATGCTGCAGAAGATCTTCGACAGCTTGGAGGCATTCAAAGCCGCGAGCACGAGGTCAGTCATGTACCGTCTCGCGCTTGTGTCCCTTGGCAGCGGAGGCGGTGGCGATGGGGAGGTTCGCCTCGGCAGGGGAAAGGCAAACTTTCTCGAGTTTGCTCTACACTTCGTTCTGTACCAAGGCCCGTACAACACCCGCGCTGTTGTGTCCCCTGGACTGTCGCCCGAGCTGATGGGGAGCCTCAGGTGCCAGGATGAGGACTACGACAACACGGTGAGGAGGAAGGTCCGGATGCTCAAGTTCCTGGCGAGAGAAGCGGAGGCCGAGCTGCTTCTTCCCGTCCTCCTCGCCGCCTCGGAGGATCCAAACGAGTCCGTGTCCAGCTTGGGCGAGTCTCTTCTTAGGAAGCGCGCGGCCATCTCCAACGTGAGGCCCCTCGTCGACCTCGAGGATAAAGGTTTGATCGACAGGCTGTTCGGGCTATTCCACGGGTCGATCCAAGCGGTGTCAGAGGCGTCCAAGAAGGTGGAGCCGGCAAGCTTGGGACTCCGCGTGCGCATTCTTGGCTGCTTCATCCGGTCGCTGAGGGCAGCGAATGGCTTTCCACTCTCGCTAAAGACGATCTTCGAGAGCCTCTACGGTGCTGGCTCCAATGCTCGGCTCAAGTTAGCGGGCATGGAGTACTGCATTTGGACTCTTCAGCACGCAGATCAGGACCAACTGCGGCTGGTTGGCCCTCTGGTGCTGCAAGGTCTGGTCAAGTCCCTGACGGGCCAGAGGCCCGCGACACTAGACCAGGGAGCGGTGAGACTTAGGGCCTTCTCCTACGAAGGGATTGCCGAGCTGTCAAAGCGTCTGCCTCAGGCGTTCTCCGACAATGTGGAGATCATCGGCGTACTCATGAGGGAGGTCACCACGGAGGTGGAGCAAGTGAAGGTGTCCGCCATGGAGTGTCTGCGCTTGATCGCCTCGGCATACAAGTCGACGGGTAGCGACGCCAAGGCCAAATTGGAGCAGATGCTGAATGTAACGGTCTCCAGCCCCAGCGTTACGCTCAGGCTCTTGAGCGTGGCCTGGGCCAGCACCGTGTTCAAGACCCAAGACCTCCACGGATTGTTTCTGGTGATCCAAGCCACTGGTGACGCGGAGGAGTCCGTGAGCCAAGAGGCTGAGAAGCTTCTCAAGTGGGAAAGATTGCAGGAGGAGGCCGGAAAGGGCGCCGTCTCCACATCAAAAATGCACGAGTACTTCATGAAGAGACATGGGGGGGCTGACAATGATCGCGTCCTAATGACGATGATCAAGGCCATTCGGTGCGTCAGGACAGGTGAGCTCCGCCACGCACGCGAGGACTTGGGTCTCTCCTCTTCACCACTCCTCACCCAAGGGCTAAGGAGCGAAGCCAAGGAGACGGTGCTGGAGGCAGTCCAGCTGCTGCTTGTGGAGGCCTATGCTGGATTTGGTGTTCAAGTCGACCCCTCCATCTTCAGAACGCTGATGGGGCACGCGAACTTGATGGTGAGAAAGGGAGCTGCTCGACTCTTTGCATGCACGTCCTCCCTGGAGCTCTTGGAGGGGGTGATGGATAACCTGCTTCGCCTCTCCATCAAGAAGGACTTTGAGAAGATGGAATCTCTCTGCCTCTGTTTGTCCCTTAGGCTGGGACACGCTGCTGCCGCTGGTGTTGAATTGCCCTCCAGCTTGACTGACCGGTTCCATAATTATTGGATGGACGATGAAGCCACTGACTCCCTGAGCAGGGCCTTGTGCGAGTCCGTCGGAATTATGGCTGCTTGCAATGTGGGAGGAATTGAGTACTCAAGATACACCATTAAACTGAAGAAGCTCGCGGAGTCCACCGCGGTGAGCACAGTCAAAGAAGCGGTATTAGCGCTGGGCCGCATCCACTGCCACCTCGGCCCCTCGGCCAGTGAATTGTCTTTGTTCTTGCTGGACCTTGTTCCAAAATTGAAGGAGGAGAAGCTCGTCTTTGCCCTTGGTGAAGCTTTGGCTATACTCAGTGGGGCTCCAATCAATCTGCATTCGTTGCTGCTCTTTGATAGCCAGCTCATGGAAGAGGGCTTGGCGGAGCTGTGCCCGGAGGAGACCTCGCTGGCTAATTCTTCTGGAGATCCTAAAATTTTGGAGGCGGTGATCAGCAAGCATGCAATGAGCCCGGACCCAAAGACGAGGCGAAACGCTGCAATCGTTATGGTGTCCATCATCAAAAGAGTGCCAGCTGTGGTCGCCGAGAAGTGCGTCGAGATCCAGTCTTGCTTCACGGAACTGGTGGCGGACAGTGACTCCGTAACGCAGAATTTTGCGTCAATGGGCGTGAGCTTGGTCTTCCAGGTCTCCCCTCCTGAGACGAGGACACTGTTGGTCAACAATCTCGTGGGGGTGCTAACTGCTGGCCGCGGTGCAAAGAAGCAGAAGCTGGCTGCAGACACAAAGCTCTTTGATGGAGATGTTCTGGGAAGAGATCCGGCGGGAAACAAGATTGAAACCTACCGCCACCTGTGCTCCATGGCCCACGACGTCGGTGGAGGATCGGACCTCGTGTACAAGTTCATCAACCTCTTCAACGAGAAAGCTTTGCTGAATTCCATGAGCGGCGCCGCCCTCGGTCTGCAAGAAATCTCTAAGATCGCCCAGGAGGAGCTTAAGCCGCTGCTGCCCAAGCTGGTTCCAAAGCTCTTTCGGATGATGCACGACCCAAGCCCTGCTGTTGCTGAGGGCATGGAGCTGTTCTGGGCAAGCCTCGTGGATGACCCAAAAGATGTGGTAACTCGCTTCTTCCCGGGCATCTGTGAGGAGCTCCTTAATCACATGACCTCAAACCTCTGGCGAAGCCGGCAGTCTAGTGCGGCGGCTCTGACGTCTTTGGTCCCAGGACGGAGGTGGCTGGAATTGAGCCCTTACTTCGTTAGGATGTGGGATTTGTGCTTCAGGGTGATGGATGATATCAAGGAGACTGTCCGCCTCGAGGCAATTTCGTTGGCCACCACGCTGAAACGCACCACAGTAAGGTTGTGTGAGAGTTCTGAGTCGGGGGTGCCGGAAGTTGTGTTGCCAGTGCTCTTGCCTAAGCTCGCCTCGCCGGTGAAGGAGGTAAAAGCAATCAGCTTGCAGGTGCTCCACCACCTGGTCAAGTTCAGCAATCCTGATGTTTTGCGTGGCCATATGGTTGCAATCTCAAGCCACCTCCTCGAAGCCCTTTCGGGCTTGGAGAACACAACTTTGAACTACATCGAGCAACATACAGAGCGGGTAGGCATCGACAAGGATGAGCTGGACAACTTGAGAATCCAGGCTGCAAATTCCTCGATGGTCGGAGACATGCTGGACAGATTGTCTGGATCCTGTGACCAAACAAATATTGAATCATTTTGTCTGAAAATGCAGACTCTTCTGAAGTCAGGCTTTGGAACCAACACCAGAGCAGGAACTTGCAAGTTCCTCTCTTCGGTTATCCTCCGAATGCGCCACGACATGAAACCATTCAGCCGCAAGCTTTTGAAGACTCTGGTGACATCCTCGAGGGCTTCGCCTCCTGCCGTGGTCCGAGCCTATTCTGGTACATTTGCGATTTTGGCAAAGTTCTCGTCAGAGAGTGCTGTGAGCAAAACACTGGATATCATCCTTGAGAATGTGCAGAGCGATGAAGCAAGGGAGCAAAGGTTCGCAGGTGTGTTCCTGTTGGATTTGTGCCGCTTGGCATCTGACGTGTTTGTCGCCTCGAGGGACAGAATTTTGCCGCCTGTATTTGTGTTGATGCACCACACGGAGGAGAAGAAGGTGGCTGAGCTCTTCTCGTCGATTTGGGCAGAAGGCGCCCCAAGTGACGCTGCGGCCCTTCGACTCTACCACGCTGAGATTGTTGATCTGTGCTCTTCTCATCTTGACTCTGACTCCTGGCACACGCGATCAGCCGCTGCAAGAGCGGTGGTTTCAGTTGTGAAGAAGGCAAGGAAAAGTGATTTCAAGCTTCCCTTCGAGCACTCGGCCAGACTCTCCGCTCAGCTCGCACTCAAGCTCAATGGCCGTTATTGGAAGGGGGTGGAGAGCGTCGTGGAGGCCCTTGCGTTGATGGGGGGGGATCTGGCGCTGGCTACGCTCCTCAAGTGCTTGAAGAGGAAGAAGCTCCAGCTTGCCACGATTGATGCGCTCGCACTCACTACATCCATGATCGCAGCAGGAGCCAAGGAGCAGCAAACCGCTCTTCGCGATTTGTTGCAGGAACTTGCCAATCCCTCGGCAGATAGGGACGAGGACGAGGACGAGGACGAGAATGAAGACAGCATGAAGGGCGCTGCGAAGGTCAAAGAGAAAGCTGCGAAGCTGTTGTCTCAACTCGATGAGGAGGAGTAGACGACGTCCTCATGTACCACAAGAGCTGTATTATAATTTCATTGTACTGCATCCCAAGCTCAGATCGTCTTCTTCTTGACCCAGAAGGCGTAAAAGGCGACTCCGCAGACGATGCCCATCACGCCCAGCAGGATGAGGCCAGCCCACCACGTGTCCCAGTCCTCCGTGAAGACTGGGGCCAGCGTCAGGCTCAAAATGCTCATCAGCTTGATCAGGATGTTCAGCGCGGGGCCGCTCGTGTCCTTGAAGGGGTCTCCGATGGTGTCTCCCACAACGCAGGCCTTGTGCGTGTCACTCTTCTTTCCGCCAAAGACCTTCTCGTTTTCGATGTACTTCTTTGCGTTGTCCCAAGCTCCTCCGGCGTTTGACATCATCACCGCGAGCATGAATCCGCTGGCGATGGACCCGGCGAGAAGGCCCCCAAGGCACTTTGCTCCAACGAGGAGTCCGATGGTAATGGGCGACAGGACCGCAAGCGCTCCTGGCAATACCATCTCCTCGACGCTGGCCTGGGTGCACAGAGAGATGCAAGCGTCGCTATCGCAGGTGACCCCCGGCTCGCCCTCGAGAAGGCCCTTGATCTCCCTGAACTGCCTCTGCACCTCCACAATGATGGAGCCCGCCGCCTTCCGGACGCTCAGCATGGTCAGCGCCCCAAAGAGGTACGGGAGCATGGACCCAATCATCACACCGGAGAGGACCAAGGGGTCCGTGAGGTCGACCTGGGCCTTGCCGGTGGTCGACTTCACGTCCACGTTCTCAGAGTAGGCAGACATGAAGGCGAGGGCGGTGAGAACAGCGCTGCCGATAGCAAATCCCTTTCCGGTGGCAGCGGTGGTGTTGCCAAGGGCATCGAGGGCGTCCGTCCTCTCCCTAACCTTCTCGTCGCAGTCAGGGGACATCTCCGCGATACCCCCAGCGTTGTCGGCGATTGGGCCGTAAGCGTCCGTGGCAAGCGTGACTCCGAGTGTGGAGAGCATTCCGACAGCAGCAATGGAGATGCCGTACACACTGGCCAGGCTGTAGCAGGAGATGATGGCAAGCACGATCACGATGACAGGAGGCACGCAGGAGAACATTCCGACGCCAAGCCCCTGGATCACGACAGTGGCCGCGCCTCCCATGCTTCCCGCCTCCGTGATGGACATGGTTGGCTTGTAAGCGTACGAGGTGAAGTACTCAGTGGCCGATCCGATCAGGATTCCCGAAACGAGCCCGATCAGGATGCAGGCGAAAAGCTTCCATCCCCTGTTCTTGGTGGCGCAAAGGCCCACGAGGTCGGAGCAATCTGAACCCTGGGCGAAGAGTGCCTTCTGCATCTCAAAGTCACGCATGTTATCGTCCGACCCGTCCCCGAAGAGAATGTACACGGAGAGGGCAGAGAGTCCCACGACCAGGAGGGACGCCACGTAGGTTCCGTTGTGCAGGGTGTGCAGCAGCTGGGACTGGGTGGCGTCGTCCTTGGTGCGGACGACAAAGAACCCGATCACGGCCGCAAGGATGCCAAAGCCGGCGATCCAGAAGGGCAGGGCCATCTCCCTGTTGTTGCTGGCCAGCGCAGCGGAGGCGATAATGCTCCCGACGAAGGACTCAAAGAGGTCGGCTCCCATTCCCGCGACGTCCCCGACGTTGTCCCCCACGTTATCGGCGATGGTGGCCGGGTTCCTTGGGTCGTCCTCTGGAATGTTGGCCTCCACCTTTCCAACAAGGTCAGCACCCACATCGGCGGCCTTGGTGTAGATTCCGCCTGCGACGCGGGCGAAGAGGGCGATGGAGGAGGCTCCGAACCCGAACCCGGAGAGGAACCGGATGGACTCCTGCATGTAGCGCTCAAAGTTTTCAACCTTGTCGGCGCCATCCTTGGCCATAGAGAAGGCGAAGAAGAGGACCACAACACCCAGGAGCCCAGAGGCCACGACCGTGAAGCCCATGACGGCGCCTCCGGAGAAGGCGATCTGCAGGGCGGGGTTCAGACCCGTCTTCGCGGCCTCCATAGTCTTGACATTTGCCGCGGTGGCAATCTTCATTCCTCCCCAACCGGCACTGGCCGAGAGAATGGCGCCGAACACGAAGCAGACGCAGGTCTGCCAGCCGCCCTTCACGCTCTCGCCCTTTGGGGGGTCCTCCTGACCCTCTAGAACTCCGATAATGAAAGCTCCCATCACGACGACGAAGGGAACCAGGTAATAGTACTCGGTCTGTAAGAATTTCACTGCACCGGCCGAGACCTTCTCGGAGATCTCCAGCTGGAAGCCCTTGCCGGCTGGAGCCGACGAGAGCCTGTTCAGCAGGAAGAAGATCATTCCCAGAGCCATCAATCCTCCCAGGAAGGGCACGGAGACCACCACGAGGGGCGTGATGTCCTCCTCCTTCATCTTGCTCTCAGGCTAGCTACTCCAACCTTCGCAAGGCCTCTACCTTCCTTACCACCGCGCGGCGGTCCTGAAAAAAGGGACGGCGCCTCCGTACAGCAGCCAACCCCGTTCCCAGCCTCACCCTCGAGACTCCCTCGCTCCCTCAAGTTCGCACTCGCTTCTCTTCTCTATTCACTGGTGCCAGTGCCAGTGCCTGTGCACGCCGCCCAGAACGTCCCAGTGGATGGCCGACCGTTTTGCCGCAGCCACAGATCTCGCAGCACCGCAGAATAGACGATGCCTTGCGTTAGACAGCGAAATCTACATCATGAAATGGTATTCGGAATTTTGGTCTGCAAGACGGCATGGCGAATGTAGTGTATACGAATCGAGTACACTCGAAATCCGGCCCGGATTCGCAAGCACAAAAAAAAAGATCACATCTTGTTCAAATCTTTGATGCGCATTAATTAATGCGTGGAAGGAAAGTAGGCCAGCAGGTCACTGCCTGCTCTGAAGGACAATCGGTCGATCAAAGAGGTGACAGCTTTGGTTGCCGAAGAGAGCGGAAGGGTGCTGAAGCGTTCTGGGGCCTGGACGACCGCGGTGCTTTGTCCCCTCTCCTCTCGAACCACGACCTGTGCCCCGACAGTGAAGCCAGTGAAGCCAGTGAAGAAATAAAACATCATGGTGGACCACGACGAGGACCTGGAGCAGAGGCTGAGACAGAAGTACTCTAACGGCGCCAACGTCAGCGGGTCCTCCCTCTCCGGCCCGGGCACCCAAGCGAAGTATGCGGACGATGCAGGGAGAGGAAGGAGCAACGGGCTAGCGGTTCACCTTTGCCCCGTGTGCAACGGCGAGGGCAAGATCACTTCGAACTACCACGGGAGGATTCTGGAGAGTACCTGCGAGTACTGCGAGGGAGTCGGTACTTTCACGACGAAGAATGGGGTGAAGATCACGGACGAGGAGGCGACTCAGATTCGCAGGGAGGCCTCTCTTCAGGCTGAGGGGGCGGACGACAAAGCCGACGCCAAGTTGGAGGCCGACATCGCGAAGCTTGAGGGCATGGTGAAGCGCTACTCTGAGGAGGTGGAGACCCTGGAGAACGCCGTGTCCCATTCGACCGGGGAGAAGAAGGAGCTGCACGAGGAGGTCCTGGGCCAGGTCAAGATCATGCTCGAGCGGAGCAAGGGGGTGAGTTCGGTTTTTCTGCGGAAGTTTTTGCACTCCAAGCTGACCTCTCCTTCAACCTTTCTACCCGTCTCTCAAGGCTTTGAATGGCAAGCGAAACAATTGGAACAAGATTAGGGAAAAGATCGCGCGGGAGAAGCAGAGGGCGCTCAAGGAGAAGATCGCGCAGAACCTCAGGGATGGCGCTCGGAGAAAGAGCCACGACAAGGCCAACAAGCTGCCTCACGAGGAGTGAGTTTTGTTTGTTTGTTCGTTGTTGTTGTTGTTTGAACGCGCTATCTTTTACAAGCCTTAAGGTGGGTTCGGTCCCAGAGAATCACTCGAACGAGTAGTCTTGGTCCTTTCCCGCGAGGTACTTGTCCACGGTCTCCCCAAGGGTCTCCAGGCTCTGGTCCCCCTCAATCTTCTCCCCATTAATGATCCAGGTTGGGAACCCCCTGATGTCCGCCTCCTCGCACGCGGCATACTGCTTGATCCCCTTGCGGTAGCCCTCCGGGAAGCACTCCACGTAAGGAAAGTTCTTCATGGCCTCCTTGCCGAAGGCCTGCTTCTGGTCGAAGCAGTGGGAGCACCAGAACGCGCCGTACATCTTGGCGTCAATGAGTCTCATCTTCTGAACGAGGTTCAGGGCCTCCCTGGAGGACTGGGTCGTCACTTCGGGCTCCCTGAACGGGAGCTCGAAGTCCTCGCTCGCCAGCGACCCGTCGGCGTCCGCGAAGAGGGCGACGAGGGCGGAGACGATGAGGGGTGAGGCGACAAAGGGCGGGATGGTGGACTTGACCGGGTCGCCGTCCGAGGTGGCCCACAGCGCCAAGACGAAGGAACAGAAGGACAGCCCGCAGCTGGCGAGGCACCAGGCGCACGTCTCGTCCGGGAACTGGGTGGCGAGGACGTACGCCAGAAAGGCGCTCACGCTGGCCAGCACCGTCGACCCGGCGAGAACTCCGGCCCTGTACTCGCCGTTCCGGGCGGCCAGGCGGGAGAGCAGGGAGACGCCGGAGTAGGTGAAGAACCCCAAGAGCGCGACGGGGACGCCGAGGATCTCCGAGTACCTGCTCTCAAGGATGGTCTCGCACCCCGACGTGGGGCAAAAGACCGAGCCCGCGAAGACCTTGGTGAACGTGAGGTACGCCGTCTCCAGGGCCCCGACGCCCGAGACGGCGGACAGGAGCGCGAAGGCGGCCGACGGCTCGTCCGCGGGCTGGCTCGTGGAGGCTCCTCCATCGTCCTCGCCGCGTCTCGACGCGAGGCAGGTCGCCCGCCTCCCCAAGTTGGCCTCCCTCTTCGACCGACCGAGGCCAAGCCCGATACCCGCCACGCGAGGGCCGGCGACACTCCTCCCCCGCCCCGCAGCCTGCACCGCTTTGCGGGTCACGCGGAGCGCTCCTTCACGGCGCCCCGCCCCGCTGGTTAGGGACCGAAGCCCCCTCACTCCTTGACCTCGCCCGCTGTTCATCGCCTCCCCCAGTAGTGTAATTGGGCTCGAGCTCCCGAAACGAGCTCGTCAGCTCGTTCTGCGGGCCACGCGTCTGGGCGGCCTGAAACGGATGATGGTAGTGGAGATGGAGCGCTTGATTGCTCGCGGCGGTCCCGCGTCGACGACGACGCGGGTGGCGAGGGAGGGGGGAAGGCGACTGACGCGGTCGTGCAGCTGCCGATCGTCCCGGCGGGAGGCGCTCGGGCTCGGGGCGGCCGCGGCGCTTTCCCTCGGACCGGCTCGTTTTGCGAGCTGTGCCACCACAACCACCACCACCTCCGAGAGGGCAAACAGGATCGCGCGCGACTACGACAGGTACTCGAGGAACTACGACGGCCTGGAGGTCGGAGAAATGGCGAAGGCCTTCGAGCTCGATGACCTGAGGTCAGTCGCTGTATCCAAGGCATCCGGCCGGACGCTGGAGATTGGTATAGGGACCGGACTCAACCTGGAGCTGTACGACTTTGAGAGGGTGTCGCATCTCACGGGCCTGGACATCTCGAGCGGCATGCTGCAGAAGTCGGGGGAGAGGGTCGCTTCGAAGGGACTGGGGGGCAAGGTGGACCTTGTGAGGGGGGACGCCGCGAGTCTTCCCTTCGAGGACGACTCCTTCGACTCCGTGGTCGTCTCGTACAGCCTCTGCGTGGTGCCGGACGCCCCGTCGTCGCTGGCGGAGATTGCCAGGGTGCTCAAGCCCAGCGGCAGCGGATTCATCGTCGAGCACATATCCAGCGACATCGGCCCCCTCGCGGCCTACCAGGGCTTACTGTCCCCCTTCATCACAACCTTTGGCAAAGGTTGCGACCCGAGCAAGGACATTCCTGCATTGGCGCGTCAGAGTGGGCTCGTTGTGCACGACTTGGACAGGAGGGTCCTCGGCACCGTGGCTTACATGAGGGTCACGGCGGCCTGAGCGCGATGGACAAGGAAAACGCGCAATCATGCCTCGACATTAAATGACAGCTCTGTTTATTATTCAGAATTTTTGGGCCTCTGCATGACGAGGAGGATGGATGACTTTGCCTTCACGAGGTACTCCACGCCCGCCCTGGCGTGCTCGTTCGTCAGCGACAGCTCCATCCTCCCGCTGTCGAGGAGGACGAACCACTTGTGCCCGATCTGGGGCGGGGGGAGGGTGACGTTGACGTCCGCATCGTTGCCGTTGAACCCAGCGTAAACGGCGTCCATCTCGCTCGAAGACCAAAGGGACATGCCGATGAAGCGCCCTCGACCGTCCGCCCCCGCCACCCCAGGCTCCGCCACCGGCGCCGGCTCGAGGGGAAGCCCGCTCGAGACAACGGGCGCCGGTGGCCCCCACGCGGGCTCCTCCGCAGCGTCGACCCCATGCCACCTGGTGTCCTTTAAATCGTTGAAGGACGACTTTTGGATCAGATCGAAGTAGCATTCCCTGAAGCTGGAGAGCTTGGAAATCAGGGCGAGGTCCTCGGCCCACGACTCGCTGGACAGATCCACGAGGCGGACCATCGGGACACCCTGTGAGACAAAGACGGAGGTGATGAGAGCCCACCGGATGCTCTCGCGTTCCTCCAAAGCCCAACCCTCCTCGAGGAGCTCCTGGGACAGGGGCAGCCCCCCAACCGTGCTCGCGGCGTTAAGTCCGTGGTACGGCGGCCTCTCCGCGTGCAGGTGGAAGCTTCCGTTCTCCCAGCCCTGGAACAGGTCGGCAGACCCCGCAAGCCTCATGGAGACCTTGGCAAGGTCGGCGCATCCGATCTCTTCCTCGCCCGAGTACAGGTCCCTCATGTCCGACACGAACCTCCCGTTGCACTCCGCCCATCTGCCCCAGTGGGGAAAGCCCCTCACCCCACCCCTCGGCAGAAGGTGGTCGCCAAAGGGCACAGCAACGAGCTTTGTGGCCGCGAGGGCCGGGTCAGAGCACAGGTCTTCCACCAATGGAGGACGGTCCAGGACCATTCCGCCGTCGCCGTGCGCGAGCTTCTCGGCGTGCAGGAAAATGATGCCGTCCAGGTGGTACTCGGAGACCAGGAAGCGGCACGCCTCCCTGAGGCACTGGCACGCGAGGCCCTCGTTCAGGTGGGAGGCCCTCAGGACCTCCTGGATCTTCAGGCAGTCCAGCTGGACAAGGAGCTCGAGGTCCATCCGGTGGAGCGCCATCACGAGGCGTTTGAGCTCTAGGGAACCGAGGCCCGCCCCCGGCCCCGCGGCAGCGGCGCTAGTCAGGGTCTCTTCACTCAGCAGGCCACGCACCGCCAGGGCGGTGACCCCTGAGTCCTCGACCTTCTCTGCCGCCACCCTCACTGCCTCGAAGACGCCCTCCTGATCCACCTCCCCCCCCCTCTCTCCCTCTATCTCGCCCTCGCCCCTGCGCAGGTCCATCTCCAACACCACCGCCTTGCTCAGCGAGTGCCGCAGAGGGCCGTCCTCCTCCCAGCCCTCCTCAAAGTCGCCGTCGTCCTCGCCGCCTCCGCCCCTCGCGGGCAGCAGGGACACAGTGCAAAGCCGCCCCTCTTCCGCAACCCTGGCTCGCGCCACGTCGTCGCCGAAGGGGTCCGCCACGATTTCCCCTTCGACCGCGTAGCCCATCTCAGCGGCGGACCCTGCGCTTGGCAGCGTGATCGCGTAGGCGTTCACGCCAGCGGGAACGGCGAGCGAGCAGTGCCACACGTCCCCCGTCCTGTTCAGCGTCGGGTCGAGCTCGAGCTCCAGGTCCGGGGATCCCACCGACCCGCCGACGCCGTCACCCGCCTCCGAGGCCGTCGCGAAGAGGCGGAGCCTTGGCGGCGCGCAGGCGCGGCTGAGCACCGTGAAGTTAGCCCAGTCCCCGTCGCGATGGACTCCGAGGGGGTAAGGCGTTCCAGGGAAGAAGCCGAGGGGGACGCCGAAGGAGGCGTGGTCCTCGGGCCTGGAAAGCACGGGGCGGCCGCCGTGGACGTAGGTCGGGTTGAATCCAAACCGTGAGAAGGGGTGGTCCCCAAGCGGGACCGCAACCGTGGCCACGTGGCTGCCGTCCTCCGACGGGACGAGCGGGGTGACCAGCGCGTTCCCAGCAAGCTTAGTCGACTCGGAGGCCTCGGCCATATGCTCCCCCACCTCGACCTCGCCGCCCGACCCACGGAGGGTCCACCACCGAAGCGACACTCCCTTGTCGGCGTCCCAGTCGTCCTCCCCGAGACACACTCGCACCGAAATCTTCCTCCACGCTCGGGTCTCCTCCACGCTGACCCGCACCACCTCGCCGCGGCTGCCGACCATCTGGTACGTCTGCATGCTCTCGACCCGAGCCGTTCGGCCCTCCCTCGTGGCGAGAGGCGGTCCGGGCCGCCGTCGTCGTTGCATCAAAGGTGCCAAGGGGTGCGAGAGAAGAGGCTCGAGTGGCCTCGGCCGGGCCCGGCGACGGGGTGGGTCGCGTGGCGCATGGGCGGGCGTGGGGCCTCTTCTCGGTCCATGTCGTCGATCGGACCCGCTGCAACAGGGCCTCTCCCCTCTCGATCGCAACGCATGGGAGGCCATCGCGGCACCACAAGCGTCGCGCGCGCGCGCGAACGGACCTAGCAGGTCGCTCTGGGTTGGTTTGCTCAAAAAAACTCAACTTTTCCGCGCGAAGTTTCTGACTCGCGAGTCGTGCTCCCGAGGATAGGGCTGCGGATCTGGATCGTCGGGGGACCAGTGAGGATCAAGAAAGATGGCGTCGTCGTCGAAGGGGCTCACGAGCAGGAGGGCGGGGAAGAAGCAGGTGACGTGGGCCGGGATCGGCCAGTCCAGCCTTCAGGACAAGGCGAAGAGGCAGAGGTGCTTCTCCGGCTGGACCCAGCCCCGGGCCGCGCCAAGGTCCCTTGCTTGCAACGCGAGCCAAACCGAGGACGGGGAGAGCAGCCCCACGAGGCGTGATGCGCTGAACATGGGAATGTTCGCCGCGAGCGCTGCCTACCTGAGGACCTGCCTCGACTCGAGCAGCCCCGCCCTGGCGGATGACCTGGAGATCTTCTGGGGCGCCGCCAATCCACCCGCCACGTACGGTGGCACCGCGAGAACGACCAAGGAGTTCGCGAGGTACTCTTTTGTGTACCCGCCGGACTGGAAGGAGCAGGCCATCAACAAGGTCGAGAAGGGCACGAACGGCACGGACTGCAGGCTGACCGGGGGGCTGAGGACCAAGGAGCAGATCTACATCGTGGTCCTGCAGAGGCTCGGGGAGGACTTCAAGGGTTACGCGGTGAACGACGTGGAGAAGGCCCTGAGCGGGATCGCTGTGGCGGACGCCAACCTGCAGGACGCCCTCGCGCAGTCCGAGACCAAGGTCTTCAAGAAGAGGGAGGCGGACGGCCAGACCTTCTTTGACCTCGACTTGGACTCCACCAACCCCTACTACATCACCCTGACGAACGACGGCAATGGGAGGTACTTTGCGGTCTTCATCACTGCCACAGGAAAGGGCTTCGCCGCCAACAAGGACCTCTTCAAGAAGATGAGGGAGAGCTTCAGGACGTACGTCATCGCGTGAGGAGGGTCTTCGCAGCAGCCAAGAAATTTAAAAAGGGCGCCGTTGTATTGATGTTGTTCGTCGCGTCGTCATCCAGCGGTGGTGACAATCTCCGGGTTCACCACCATGGCGTGGTCCAGCATGGACTGGACGACCCTTCTGTACTCCTTGACCTCCTTGGCGCCTTCGCAGCAGACGACGACTCTCTCCAGACGCGACGGTTTCTGTCCCGGCGTTTTGGGGCGGTTTCCGAGAAACTCTTGGATTCTCTTCATTTGCTCGCACCGCTGATAGATGTTTTGGACCCGGGCGGTCCTCCTTCCAGCCCGGCCCGAGGCGGACGCGCAGGGTTGGCCTCGTGAGGTTGACGCCACCAGCAGCACGAAGGCCCCGGACCTCTCCAGGCCCTCCGCCTCCTCGCACGTGTCCACGGTTTCCATGCCGCAAGCACTGCAGAGGTCCCGCATCGAATTTCGTGACAGGTCGAGAACGGAGACCATGGACAGGGTCTCCACTCTCGCACGATTGCTTTCGTAGACCTTCGCCATCGCCTCCACCAGGTCCTCCGTGGTATTCCCTCCGCTGTCCTCTAGAGCTCTTGCATTGGCTTTTGCCGCAACTATTTTGCCGCCCCTGAACTCCACCTCGTACAAGCAAAAACGAGTGCACTCGGAGTACACGATGAAGACGAGGTTGTCTTTGTGGGACCCGCGGGCCAGGGTGAAGTACTGACAGAAGGCCGACGGCAAGCTCCCCAAGGTGAGGGTCTGGGAAAACTGGGGAACGCGGTCAAACGCCCTTCGGATGGATTCGCAGTCCAGGGCGCACGTCCCAGCGCCAGAACCCATGCCGACCCTGCTCGCGGCCTGAAAGCGGTAGTAGTAAGTTGCCGGCTTTGGACGCGCGCATCCGCCCGCGAGGATTCTCTTGAGCCGAGCGATGGACAGCGCCTGGCGTAGGCTCAAGGCCCCGAAGAACCTCCTCCACAGCTCCCTCGACTCCTCGCCCCTGAGCAGGTCTCTGGAGGCCCGGCAGGCGCACCCAAAGGAGTGAACGTCCCGCAAGCTCTCGGCTTGCTTGAGTATGAGCACTATGAACTGGTTCGGCAGGTCCAACAACGCCATACTCTCCCAAGGATTCCTACTTGTTGCCCCCCTGGGCCCCAAGCAGACCACTGTCCTCGTCCCAGTCTTCCAGGTCAGGATCTCTCCAGCTGGCACACCTCGGCTCGCGCGAGCCTTCCAAGATTTCCATTTGGAAACGTTTTGTTCTTTCAAGGGGGCCAGGGGAGAACGCCTTCTCCGAGCGAGAAGGGCATCTGCACATCAGGCGAAGACCTGGAGGGCGTCCGAAACACCGTGTGACCCACGCCATGGACACCATGGAGGAGGGAGGTCCGGAGGGGGGCTTCGCGCACGAGGAGTCCATCCTGTCCTCGCTCGGCGGCGAGGTGACCTCCATAGTCGCCCCAGTCTCGGCGTGCATGGCGCTCACCGTGTTGCTTGTGAGGGCTCTGTACCTGGGGCGCCAGGACCTGTCCACCGCTCCAACTTCCATCGCGACGGCGGTCTACCACGAGAGCTCGTCGGACGACGTCGGGACCAAGGTCACGGGGGCCCTGCTGAACGCCCTCGTTTTCGTCCTCGCCATCACTGTCATGACTTTCATGATGTTTCTTCTGTTCAAGTACAACTGCACCAAGTGCCTTTACGGGTACATGGCGTTCTCCAGCTTCACGCTGCTGTTCTTCGTCGGCGGTTACTTTATCCAGACGATCCTGGAGATGTCGCGCCTGCCCTTCGACGCCATATCCTTCGTCTTCCTCCTGTTCAACTTTGCCGTGGTGGGAACCGTGGCCATGTGGACGGAGTGGACCCCCTTCGTGCTGAAGCAGGCCTACCTTGTCATCGTCGCCGTCGTAATCGCGGTGCTGTTCACCAGGATCCCGGCCTGGACGACGTGGTTCCTCCTCATCGCCCTCGTGGTCTACGACCTGTGCGCGGTGCTCCTGCCCGGAGGCCCGCTCAAGGCCCTCGTCGAGCTGGCCATGGAGAGGAACGAGGCCATCCCGGCCTTGGTGTACGAGTCCAGACTGACCAAAGGGTTCCGGGATGACCCCAGGCAGGCCACTGAGGCCGATGCCCCTCGGGAGGGCGGGGAGGGCGGCGAGCTGCTGGGCAGGGGGCCCACGCACTCGGCGAGCACCAGCACGGCCTCACCGGTGGAGATCGCCGCTGACAGGGGGGAGGAGGGCGAGGAGGTCGACCGGGCGGAGGCTCCCGAGAGCGAGCCGCTCATCGGCCAGGGGTACCAGGCCTCGGACGGGGTGGCTCCCGGACTGGCGGAGGAGGAGGAGATGGGTTTGCCTGATTCCATCAAGCTGGGCCTGGGAGACTTCATCTTCTACTCTGTCCTCGTGGGCCAGGCCTCCCTGTTCGACATGACGACGGTCTACGTTTGCTACCTCGCGATCATGGCCGGCCTCGGGGCGACCCTGATCCTTTTGGCCATCTTCCAGAAGGCCCTGCCGGCGCTGCCCATATCCATCACCCTGGGCGTTGTATTTTACTTCTGCACCCGGTACTTTCTGGACCCGACGGTGACCCCGATCTCCGTCAGCCTGCTGTACGTCTAAGTGTTCCCTTTTTTTCTGTAAAAAAAGTATACATCTATTTAAAGGAGCACGGCGACAAGTCAACACCCCGGGAAACAGACGGTTCACTCCTTACGTTTTTTTTTGGTCTCCTCCCCAAGATCTGTCGGCCAGTTTTTCTTTGACGATTTCGTCCTCATCCGCGGGGATGCGGGAGCGATCTTGGAGTGAGGCAAGTCTGGTTTACGTGTCGGTCGCAGCGGCGCGGGCGGGGTCGGACGAGAGGCGTGGACGCAGGGATACAGAAGATATGCTCGACGGCTGAAGGGGGGTTGCGGCACACACGCTACGGCCTGGGGGAGGCCTTGACCGCGGCGGCGGCGAAGACACACGAGGAGAAGCCGACCTCTCGTTTAGAGGGAACATGGGAGGTGAGACCATACGTACCGAAGGAGGCCCGCGCGGGCCACAGAGAAAAGATGGGCCGCTCAGAGCGCTGACGCCTCCGATGCGATTTTCCCTTCGCTCCTTACTCCCGCAGCCCCGGTGTGGCTCTACTTTGTCATCCCATTTGTAAGCGGGATCGTTGGTTGGGCGACCAATGTGCTTGCGCTCCACATGACATTTTACCCAATTGACTTCAAGGGGCTCAAGATATGGCAGCCTGAGGGACAACCGTTCGGGTTTTTCGGGTGGCAGGTGAGTCTCCGCCCTTCCCTCTCCATCGACATGACCCCTTTCCAAGTCTCCGAAGACCACTACGAATACCCCAACGCCTGCTGGTCCCTCAACCCTGCTGACTTTCGCCGACGCTCGTGTTCGCAGGGTATCATCCCGGCCAAGGCGGGAAAGATGGCCGAGATCATGGTCGAGCTCATGACTAGCAAGCTGATAGACGTCAGGGAGGTTTTCAGCAGGATGGACCCCAAGCGAATGTCCCGCATCCTTAGCGAGGACGCCAGGGGCAGCCTCTACAAGGTTGTAGACGGCCTGGGGGAGACGCAGCTGCCCAACATCTGGTCGCTCGTCCCTTCGAGCGCGCTGGACGAGTGCGTGATCTACCTGAGCGAGGACATCGACAGGTACGTCGAGGGCTTGATGGAGGAGCTCAAGAACAACATAGAGGAGGTCATGGACCTTAAGCACTTGGTCGTCTCTACTGCGCTGAACCAGAAGGAGCTGGTGGTTCAGATGTTCCAGCAGATCGGGGAGAGCGAGTTCGCCTTCATCAGGATATCTGGATTCTACTTCGGGTTCGCTTTTGGGGTGATCCAGAGCGGAATTTTCTACTTGTATGACGCCTGGTGGCTCCTTCCTGTGTGCGGGTTTCTCGTTGGGTATGTCACCAACTGGCTGGCGCTCAAGGTCATCTTCGCGCCAATCGAGCCCGTGCAGTGCGGCCCTTTCAGGGCGCAAGGGCTCTTCCTGAAGAGGCAGAACGAGGTCTCCGTGATGTTCGCGGAGCTCTCCGCGGACTACTTTCTGAAGCCGGAGGGTATGTGGGGTGAGATCTTGCGCGGGGCGAGGTTTGAGAGGTTCAAGCTCATGGTCGAGAACTACACGTACCGGTACATGTGCGAATACCTGGGGAACGCCAAACTCCCGGTGATGATCTACCTTGGCCAGGAGGGCCTGAACCATCTCTCGCTGAAGATGGCCTCCATCATCCTGAAGGACCTGCCTTTGATCATCCCAGCTTCTTATGCCTACACGGAGCAGGCCATGGAGATAGAAACCACCATCGAGACCAAGCTCAAGCACCTGCCGCCCATCGACTTTGAGGGGGTCCTCCATCCCGTATTCCAGGAGGACGAGATCAAGCTGATCGTCGTGGGGGGGCTGCTGGGGTTTGCCGCGGGAATGCTTCAGGTGGCCACCGTCCTGTGAGGGGAAGGGGTTTGTTGGTGAATGGGGGGGGGGGCCCGGGGGGGGGGCCGGAGGCGGAAGTTGAAAACCCGCGTGTATATCATGAATAACTTGGGGCTTGAAACCCAAAAGATTAGAATTCACTACCCAC
>Ga0160423_10000987_pt1 | contig 23652 bp, 22 predicted proteins | sample CRUFie14St8metaG_FD_108191 | JGI IMG/M metagenome (GOLD analysis project Ga0160423, IMG submission 108191) | Marine microbial communities from the Costa Rica Dome - CRUD Field 142mm St8 metaG | ecosystem: Environmental > Aquatic > Marine > Oceanic > Photic zone | place: Costa Rica: the Eastern...
ATACCATTGGTAAATCTAAAGGAACTCTCATTCCATTATAATCACCGTACTCTCCAATATCTGTTGTCTCTACTAAGTGCTTATCTTCTTCGTTTAACTGTATTTTACCGTCTCTATGAGCTTTTCTTGCTTCTTTGAATAGTTGTATAAAAGCATCAGAATTATAACGGTAGACATTAGAATGTAAAGTTAATTCATTATCAATATGATACTGTAATGATGGTAGTCCGACAAGTTCTTGTAATTTAATCATGATATGTATTTACTAATTTTTTTCATAGCTTCTTCTGCAGAGAATTCACCACCCATCCAATTGTTATGAACGTAGTACATAACGTCTTTTATATTGTCTATATCTCCTCTAATTCTTATGCCTGAGTCAACTACTTTTTCCATTTCGTCGCTAGGTTCAGATAAGCTTCTACTTTCGTTTTTATCTCTCTTTTTAAATTCTCCTTTTTCCTCTTTCATTTCTGGGTGAAATAAGAATTTAATTATTTTTGCATCTTTAGCTACTTCTTTGCCATCAATTTCTATTCCGATAGGGTAAGGTTTTGTTTTATCGTCTGCCCAATAAGCTACGTCGTAACTTTTATCTTTATTACTTGTTACTAATAAACCTCTATTATATGTATCTTCTTCAGCTTGGAGCACAACCATTTTACCGGTTGGAAGTATCATATCGCCCATAAGCTTAATATCTCCTTCGTCGTATCCGTCGTCATTATAACGATTTTGCTCTAAAAGTATATCAGTTAGTTTCATTTAAAAAATCTTTTCTATAGAATTTACCTAATATATTATCATTTATATACTGGTGGTTTCTTTCTAGTACTTCATTAATAAATAGCTCTTTACACTCATAATATGTTAATTCCTTCTTTGACTTCACAAATGAAAGTATTTTTCTGCTGAAGGCCATCTCTCCGTCTTTTTTTAAAAGCTCTTTTATCTTAGGGTGAGAACCGTAATAGTCTTTCCAATCAGATTCAGTTACTACTTTTTGCTTTAAAGGTACTCTTCCTTTAATTCCTTTTTTAGCTCTTTCTTCTCTTAATGCCTCTAAGGCTCTCTTTCCTAATCTTTTATTTCTTTCAAAGTATAATACTTTTTTGCCGATATATTTTAATCCTGATTTTTTATGATTTACTTGGTAGATGAAACCGTAAGTATTCTCAGGCATATCCTCTATAGATGTAATTAATCTATCTTGATATATCCATGTGGGTAATGTTACCATAATATAATATATGTAATTTAAATTTTAGATACAACTAATAAGTAACAGGATTAGCTAAAAAAGGTAGGTAATAATGTCCTCCTGGGTTTATACTACCGCTATATCTTGTTTCTAAAGTTGTATATGTGTTATCGATGATATCTGATTCTCCTCCAAACCATATATCTATTAATATTAAATCATAACTTCTTGTAGGAGTATAAGTATATATATCTCCGTCTATAATATTGATAGTACTGTCTAAATGTCCACTAGAAGATACCCAGTGTGTTATTTCTGAGTTATTATCGACTACATCTATCACACTGCAAGAAGTATTTTGAGCTATCCATTCAGGTATAACTCCCATTCCTAAACCTCCTATCAAAACAGAATCATAAGATAAAGAAGAAAGCTTTGGGCAGCCTTTAGTTATATATAATTCATTATCGTGAATGATATGTTTATCATCGGTTGTAAAAGATATACTAACATCTTCAGTTTCTTTATATATAGAAAATGACGAGGTTGTAAAATTAGTAATTAAATCTTTATTTAATATTCCCATTTTTCATTTTTTAACAAGGGTTACATTGTCCTGCGTTTGTAAATACCCCAGAAGCGTTTGTTGTTCCTTTTTCAACTCCATCAGTAACAGCTCTATTTACAAACAGTTTTCCTGAGCAAGTACTAAACGTGTATATTTTACCCCCAGATTGACTTAGATCTCCATTTCCAAATGCATCAACTTTAGTATAGTAAACAGTAATACTAGTAGTACATCCATTATCTTCATGAGCTTGACAAGCATCGTTTGCGTTAGAGCTAAAATCAAATGCTACATCTACTGCACCACATCCTGAGGAAGAAGAACTAGATGGTCCAGGGATACCAGCAGAAGAGCGAGATGGAGTCACTGAAGGAGTAGATGTTACTGACGGGGTAGGTGTAGGAGAAGCAGAAGCTCCGCATAAAGTTGCTCCTTGAGTTATTGCTCCTACACCATTAATAGTAAAGTAATAACTACCTAATCCGTTAGGTCCTATACCAGACCAGCCAAAGTATCCTCCATTTATTACTACATTACTAAAGTATGTGAATCCTATATCACCAGTTTCTGGATAAGAGGCAGTATTGCCATATCCTTTTATTAGTTGATGTGTTCCTCCACTTTGAGTTCCTCCATACTCGTAATTACCGCTAGTAACTGCAACACAAGCATCTGAGCTACTACTATCTCCTCCTGAGTTATAAGTCCAAGTTGCATTAGTAACGTACCATTCGAACTGATTAATTCTAGTATATGACGATGGAGAAGGAGTAACAGAAGGAGTTTTAGTTACTGAAGGAGTTACTGAAGGAGTTACGGACCTAGTAGGAGTTACGGACCTAGTAGGAGTAACAGATGGAGTTACTGATCTAGTAGGCGTTACTGATCTAGTAGGCGTTACTGATCTAGTAGGAGTAACAGATGGAGTAACAGATCTAGTTGGAGTTACCGACCTAGTAGGTGTTACACTTCTTGTAGGAGTAACAGAAGGGGTAACAGATCTAGTTGGAGTTACACTTCTTGTAGGAGTAACAGAAGGAGTTACGGATCTAGTAGGAGTAACGGATCTAGTAGGAGTAATAGACGGAGTTACTGATCTAGAAGGAGTAACAGATTTTGTTGGAGTTACTGAAGGAGTTACGGATCTAGTAGGAGTTACTGATTTAGTAGGCGTTACTGAAGGGGTTACTGAGGTTGATGGAGTTACTGAAGGAGTAACAGATCTAGAAGGTGTTACAGAACTAGAAGGAGTTACTGAAGGAGTTTTAGTTACTGAAGGTGTTACAGAACTAGAAGGAGTTACTGAAGGAGTTCTAGAAGTCGATGGAGTTACGGAGCTAGTAGGAGTTACTGAAGGAGTTCTAGAAGTCGATGGAGTTACGGAGCTAGTAGGTGTTATACTTGGTGTTACTGATCTAGACGGTGTTACAGATCTAGTCGGTGTTATTGAAGGAGTAACTGAACTAGAAGGAGTAACTGAACTAGAAGGAGTTATTGACGGTGTAACTGAGTTAGATGGAGTTACAGATCTGGTAGGAGTAATAGACGGAGTTACTGAAGTTGAAGGGGTAACAGATCTTGTTGGAGTAATACTAGGAGTAACAGAACTAGAAGGAGTAACAGATCTAGTAGGTGTTACTGATGGTGTTACAGAACTTGATGGAGTAACAGATCTAGTAGGTGTTACTGATGGTGTTACTGATCTAGTTGGAGTCACACTTCTTGTAGGAGTAATAGAAGGTGTTATTGAAGGAGATGGAGTTACTGACTTAGTAGGGGTAATACTAGGAGTAACAGAGCTAGATGGAGTTACTGACTTAGTAGGAGTTATGGAAGGAGTAACAGAGCTTGATGGTGTAACTGATCTTGTTGGAGTAATACTAGGTGTTACAGAACTTGATGGAGTAACAGATGTACTAGGAGTAACAGATGTACTAGGAGTAATACTAGGTGTTACAGACCTTGTTGGAGTAACTGAATTAGATGGAGTAACTGAATTGGATGGTGTTACAGACCTTGTTGGAGTAATTGAAGGTGTTACTGAACTAGATGGCGTTACAGAGTTAGTAGGTGTAATTGAAGGAGTACTACTAACAGAAGGTGTAACTGATTTAGATGGTGTTACGGAATTAGTAGGAGTAATACTTGGCGTTGCAGATACTGAAGGAGTACTAGATACTGAAGGGGTAGTAGAAGGGGTAACAGATCTTGTAGGAGTAATACTTACAGAAGGAGTAGCTGTATTACTAGGAGTAGTAGATGCTGTAGGAGTTATACTTACAGAAGGAGTAACAGATCTTGTAGGAGTTATACTTACAGAAGGAGTAACCGAATTACTAGCAGTAACAGAAGGAGTTACCGAACTAGAAGGAGTTGCAGATACAGAAGGGGTTCTACTTGGTGTAACAGAATTACTAGGGGTTACAGAACTAGAAGGTGTTACACTATTACTCGGAGTAGCAGATATAGATGGAGTTCTACTCGGTGTTATGGAATTACTAGGAGTTACTGATGGAGTAGTAGATGCACTTGCTGCAGGAGTTTGAGTTCTTGTAGGTGTGATAGAAGGAGTTACGCTTCTTGTAGGTGTTACAGATCTAGTTGGAGATATAGATACTGAAGGAGTAACACTTGCTGTAGGTGTTTTAGATGGTGTTGTTGATGTTGAAGGAGTAGTAGATGGAGTAACAGAGCTCGTAGGGCTTACACTAATAGAAGGCGTTGAAGTTATTGAAGGGGTAACAGATGGAGTTACAGAATTTGTAGGAGTAATAGAAATCGATGGTGTAACTGATCTGGTAGGGGTTACACTAGCTGTAGGAGTAATAGTAGCAGAAGGAGTTACTGATGGTGTTACTGAATTAGATGGTGTTATAGAATTAGAAGGAGTAGCTGATGTTGAAGGTGTTCTTGATGGAGTTACAGAGTTAGAAGGAGTAACTGATCTAGTCGGAGTAACGGAAGGTGTTACAGAGCTTGATGGAGTAACAGAATTAGACGGTGTTACTGAATTTGATGGAGTAGTACTTGGCGTTACCGATACTGAAGGAGTAACTGAACTAGTAGGAGTTACCGATACTGAAGGAGTAACTGAACTAGTAGGAGTTATTGACGGTGTTACAGAACTAGAAGGAGTAATTGATCTAGTTGGTGTAATAGAAACTGTAGGGGTAACAGAAGGGGTAGCAGAGACTGATGTAGATGGAGTAATTGAAGGAGTAGTAGATTTTGACGGAGTAACAGAAGGGGTTACAGTTCTACTTGGGGTTATGCTTACAGATGGTGTTGCTGATGTACTAGGTGTAGCTGAAGGAGATATAGAAGGAGAAGGAGTAGGAGAAGCTGGAATAAAAGGTCTTTCACCATAAGGTACGAATACTATACCGTTATCAATAAGTTCACTACCTGATAAAGTATATTCTTTATTAGCTTCATATGAGCTAATATATCCATCCTTATTATCTATTTTTTTAAATATACTCATTTAACCTATATACATATATTAAGCTATCTCACATAATCCGACATCGCTATATAGACCATTAGCATTAGTCGTACCATGTTTTGTACCGTTAGATACAATTTTATTTGCAACTACATTATTAAACTGATCATAAACTTTAGATACACCATGCTGTAAAGTTCCAGTTCCAAAGTTTTGCGTAGTTGATTTTAATGTTTTTGGATTTAGTCCGTTTGCTTGATCACAAGCATTAACGCTAGAAACTGTTGAAAATCCTCCATCAAAAGGATAGAGTGGAACTGGGCTAGGAGTTACTGAAGGAGTAACAGATCTAGAAGGTGTAACAGAAGGTGTTCTAGAAACTGATGGTGTTATTGATGGTGTTACTGATGTAGATGCTGATGGTGTTACAGAATTAGATGGTGTTACGGAATTAGAAGGGGTAACAGAAGGAGTTCTAGAAGGAGTAGGTGAAACACCAGAACACGGTACTAGATTAATGTCTACAGCTCCATCTCCTGTACCGGTATAAGTAAAGTAATAATTTTGAGGACCTCCTCCTAGGTTTACTGAAATACCGTAGTACCCGCCTTGAATTATCTGACCTCCTTCTTTTATTGTATCATTAACTTCAGGGTAATTATTTGATTGATTATTACCTTGATCTTTAATTAAAGTAACACTATAACAGTAATTACCTGAAGTAACAGCATTACAAGCGCTTGTAGCATTATTATCTCCAGCTACTGATTTATTCCAGCTTGCATTTGAATTACATATAGTTATATTATATTGAGATGGCTGTGAAGGACTTGGTGTTACAGACGGGGTAACTGAAGGTGTTCTAGAAGGTGTAGGACTTGTAGATGGTGATACCGGACAAGTGCCTGTTGCAAATACGTATGCTTGGCCACTATTATTACCTACTGTTAATACTGTTACGTTACCAATAGTGGTGTCATAAATATACAGAGAAGTTGATGTTGACCCTATTTCGGCTTGCAGTTCAGCTAGCGTCCATGGATTAGTTGCAAATGCATTTTGCCATAGGTAATCTCCTGCACCGATAGGGTGGCTTGTAGCATAAACAGTTATTAAGGAAGTTCCTGCTCCTCCGTTACAAGCACCGTCTTCAGTTTCTGCTAACCTATATGTAGCATCATCTAGAGGGTCAGATGGAGTAACAGATGGAGTAACAGAATTAGATGGTGTTACTGAATTTGATGGAGTAACTGATGGAGTAACTGATGGTGTTGCAGAATTAGAAGGAGTTCTAGAAGGAGTAGGTGAAACACCAGAACAAAGTACTAATCCAGAATCAACTACTCCTGCTCCTGTACCTGTATAAGTAAAGTAATAATTTTGAGGTCCTCCTCCTAGGTTAGTTGATATACCATAGTACCCTCCTTGTATAGTTTGTCCGCTTTCTTTAATTACATCTTTAGATTCTGGATAATTATTTGTTTGTATATTATCTTTATGCTTTATTAAAGTAACTGTATAACAATAATTACCTGAACTAACAGCATTACATGCATTTGTAGCATTAGTATCTCCGGCTACTGAGTTATCCCAACTTGCGTTTGAATTACATATAGTTATCGTATACTGAGACGGTGGTGATGGACTAGGTGTTACTGACGGTGTAACACTATTAGAAGGAGTAATACTTGGTGTAGTAGATGTCGAAGGTGTTACAGAGTTAGAAGGAGTAATACTTGGTGTAGGAGATATTGAAGGTGTTACAGAATTAGATGGTGTTACGGAATTAGAAGGGGTAACAGAAGGAGTAACAGAATTAGATGGTGTTACTGAATTTGATGGAGTAATAGAGGGAGTTACAGAGTTAGAAGGAGTTATACTTGGTGTAGGAGATATTGAAGGAGTAACTGAATTAGATGGAGTAACTGAATTAGATGGAGTAATACTTGGTGTAAGAGATACTGAAGGTGTAACAGAAGTAGAAGGAGTTATAGAAGGTGTTACTGATATACTAGGAGTAGCCGAAGGAGTAGTTGATGGGGTAGTAGAGGCTGAAGGAGATGGAGTTGGAGATATAGGTATAGAGGGAGCTGCCCCAAACGGAACAAATACTATACCATTATTAATTAAATCGGAGCCAGATAGAGTATATCTTTTTTTAGCTAAATAAGTTGAAATATATACATCGTTCTGATCTAGTGACTTCCAAACTCCTTGTTGACTTAGTTGTTTCCAAATGCTCATTCATTAACATTCTCTTGTTTATTAGTAATCGAGCTTTATTCTTATAAGTGCTTCTTTAGTAAAGTCCTTAAGTAATGGTGTTGAAAGTTTAGCAACTGCTAATAAATCATTATTATCGTTATATAGTCCTACTGCTGTAATGTACGATTGAGGATTATCAATCATAACGTTATGTCTAAGTTCTCCTGAACCGGTTATGTTAGAAGGGTTATTAGAATAATTAAATTCAGCATTTCTACATCTTACAAACACATAGTTAGAAGAAACTGTTTCTTGTGATCTTAAAGTAAATCCTCCTCCTGTTAAACCAGAACCATCATCTACTGAGTCGTATATTGCTTCATTATTATTAAAAGTAGTTTGATTATTAATAGAAGATGATTGTAAAGCAACATATCCTGATGCGCTTAGTATATCTCCATTTAAGGCTATAATACCTAAATCAGGGAAAAGGTTACCATATTGTACTTCTCTGTTATGTACAGTACCTGCTGACCCTGAATATATAGCATAAACTCTTCCTCCGTCAACGAAAGTATCTGTAGTTACATTTAAACTATCATCAGTTAAAACCAGTCCTTGAGTTGTATCTGTAGAAGGATCAGCTAACTGAGTACCACTACCGGTTAAGGTAAGTGTCATAGAACCAGGTAAAATCTTTTCTTTAAATCTAGCTCTTTCAACAGATATAAAAACCATATCATCTGATGTAGTAGTTGATGCTCCACTTTCAGATAAAAAAGTAAAATCGGTATCTTCATCGCCGAATATTAAAGTTCTAAACTGGCCATATACGGTTGAACTGTAGGATTTACCTTTGACAGAGCTGTCGTATAGAGCTGAGCCGCTACCTAGCCTATTTCCATATGCTACAGAATACTGAATAGATTCTGATGTATTAGCTACTGAACCTGGGTCGGCATTATAAATATTATAATAATAGTTACCGCTACTAGCTCCTACTTGTGTAGAGCTTGTAAAGGCAGTTGTTAAAGTTACTCCATTGTCTGACCATGCTGGGGCAGTAATAGAATCTGAACTTACAACTATATCTTCTAAATCAAATCTTTTGTACGACATCTTCTTAGTTATTTACTTTTGTTATAGTTACCGGAATAGTAATTCTAGCTCCAGAATCTCTACCAATAATCTGTAAGGTAGTTTGGAGTTCTGTGTTAGTTCCAAATAAAGTATTAACAGTAGTTGCAGTTAAATTGATTGAAGTACCAATTACAGTTTTAGATACATTTGTACCAACAGTTGTTACTGTATTTAATCTTTCTGCTTCCTCTGTATTAATTCCTACTCCTGTAAAGTTAGACATTACTCTTACATCTGCAATAGTAGCAGTATATCCTCCAGCTTCAAAAGTAGAAGTAGCTCCTAAGTAATTAAGAGTTTGAGGAGTGATTGCTAATGAACCACCTTGCTTTAATCTTATAGCTGCATATCCTGCTTCTAATAAAGGTAACTTAGATGTACCTCTAGGTAAAGTAGCAAGTTTATATTTCATTATTTTTGTCTCATCAGGAAATGCCTCTAATAGTGGCATGTTTTCTATAGCTTGACCATAGAATTGTGAACCTGATGGATGTAAAGGATTATAAAGTGTATAATCTATTTCATCATCTGCTAAGGCAAATTGAGTTACTTTGAAAGACCCATCGCCTCTAGCTAGTAATTCTCTACCTTTTTTTGTTAAAATTGCGTCAACTGTTACAACGCCGTTATTTAAATATCCCATTTTACTTTTGTTCTTTTATATAAATATATTAAATTAAACTTTTAGAAGTCTTCTTTGTATCCGTAATTCCATATTAACTGTCCGTTTTCGTTAATATATAAAATTTCTCCCGTTTCTTCAACTAATAATTTTTTATTTCCTACTTTTTGTAATTTGTTATTTTCTGATCTAAATACAGAATCACCTAAACATACCCACATATTTACGTGTGAAGTATGATCTGCGTAATTACCTATTGTAGAAAAATCAGCATTAGAATCAGCAAATATATCGGTATTAATTTGTTGAGTTGGATAATTCCTACTACCTGTTTTAAGGTATAAAAATGTAGTACCTCCTCTATTAGGTGTTGCTGCATTAGCTGGAACGAATTCTACTCTTTCGGCTTGGAAAAATTCGCTTTTTGAATTAGACGAATCTAAAAAGAAGACTGTATTTTGATCTGTTCCACCGAAGTCGTTATACGAACCAGAATGTAATATTAAGTTAGCAGCTACTGATAAATGACTACCAGATATAAAATATGTACCGGTTTGTCCTGTACCTACATCTTCAAAGTCTGCGCTTCCTAAAACAGGGCCGGTACCTTGATTTGTGTTATTTACAACACTTGTTTCTATTTTTACAAATCTTGCATTAGGAGTATCAACTTGTATAGAACCGCTAAAATATCCTCTAGTAATATAAGTACTTTTTTCCAACTTATTAGAAGTTATAGCCCAGTTATACCCCGGGTCGATAGTAAATAATAATTCTTCATAACTCACACCGTCAGATGAACTTGCAATAGTTGCTAGAGGAGTAATAGGATCGTATAACTTTCCTTTAAATAGTTTACCAGATAATGCTGAACCAATTCCATAATCTAATTTATCAGTTTTAGTACCTGTATATCTACCGGAAGTAAAAGTTAAAGAAGAATAATTAGAATCCTGAACTGACGCTGTAACAGCAGAACCGTCTAAAATACTGTTAATATTTTGAGGTGCTATAGTCGAACCTGATCTTTCGCTTTCTACTTCAAATATATAATCAGATCTTCTAAGTTTAGTTGCATCATTATAAACAGCGTTGTATTCATTTAATCTAAAGTCAGTACCTACTGTAGGGAAAAAGTTTACATTTTGACATATATCTTCACTCTCTATATTATCTGAATTTAAAGTAACTTGAGGAACGATATCGAAATGTACATGATTAGTATACGTTACTGGATTACTAAGGTTGAATACATATGGACCGCCAGTGCCTGGGAGAGTAATTCTAGTTAGCTTTTTTAAATCTTCTAATCTATTCGTACCCCCGCAGTCGTTTACATGTATATTCATTTCTTCAGCTACTCCTGATGCGTTACTTAGTGCACTAAAAAGTAGTTCTATATACGCAAAACCGGGGTTATGCGAATCAAAATCATTAATACCTATTGGTGTTCCATCTGCCATATTATAAATCTAATCTTACTTTAATAGTTAATTCAGTATCAGCTGGTTTACGTAATGGTTTTGCTAATTTTCCTATAGCAATTAAATCTTGCTGATCATTATAAAGTCCAACTGTTGTTATATAAGGTTGAAAATCTGAACCTGTTATATTGTCGGTTAAAACTCCAGAAGGTCTAAAATAAGAACTTCCAGTTATGTTTTCACTACCTGAATATAAATACGTACTGCTTCCAGATTGTGCTGTAGGATTGTAGGTATAATTATATTCATAGTCATTAATTCTTATGTTAAAAGTTTGAGTATATATTTGAACATTACTTTTAAACTTTATAGTCGCTGCTCCTGGTTGAGCGTTTATTACAAATGAATTAGGATTAGATGTTGAACCGCTTTCGTAAAAATTAGCTGTGTCAGGATTAGTTATTATCAGTTGACCGTGACTATAAATAACATTACCCATATGTTGACCTGCAGGTGTATTTAGTTTAAGATTACCTTCACCATCATCTACAATAGTATTATATGAACTTGAAATCATTACTGACCCAGGTTCAATATGAGTACCAAATAAATTTCTCGGTATAGAATAGGTTGCACCTCTAGCAGTTAAGAATCTTGAACCTGAAGCGTGGTAAGAGGTTTCAGTAAAATTATCGAAACCAACATTTCTTATTTCTACAGCACTTGACGATTTTAATAAATCGCTTTCACTATTATAGTTTTCAGCTACATAACCTGAACCTGTATCATAGTTAGAATAGTAAAGTTGATTCAACCCTCTTCTAGTAATAATTCTATTGTTTCCTCCTTTAAGTGAGTATGACCCTGTATAGTGTTGACCTGAAGTAGTTGATGTATCTATGTATGACATATTCTATTTATTTTTATGCTAAACTACAACCACAGTGTTCATCTGGGCATTCTGCTCCATCGTCAAAGAAGTATCCACTAATTGCAGCGAATTGAGTAGTTCCTGTATATCTAGCTATTTGGTTATTATCTGGTGAATCACTATCACATTGAGTATCTACAATAACTTCGTAGTACTTTCCACTTATTGGAGCATTAGTAACTGTTCTGTTTTGTGTTCCTCCAAATCCAGTACATATAACCCCTGGTCCGCTTCCTCCGTTAGTATTTTGAGGTATGTTAATAAAGGTACCAGAAGCTGTTCCGTTACCATCACCAGCAGTACAAAGTTGGAATCTATAGGTTAAGAATAAAGGAGAAGGAGATGGAGTAGGTGAAGGTGAAGTAAGCTGTTTAGAAGGAGAAGGAGTAATAGAAGGAGTAATAGAAGGTGTTACTGAAGGAGATGGAGTTGGTGAAGGAGAAACGTCTGTACCTTTAAGAACTGGTCTAATTTTATATTGTAAATTAGTTCCGCCTTCATACTTAAATATATTTGCTATATTAAGTTCATTAGGAAAATAGCTTGATGATATGACACTACCGCTCAATTCACCATCATACCTAGCCTCTTCGTGATTATGATATTCGTATGTTGCTAACCCTCCTGAAGTCATAACCTGTGCGGTATAACTAGCAGTTAAAGGTATAGTTAGTTCTAATTCATTTTGACCTCCATAAGCCCCACCTGAGCTTCCTGTATTTTCATTTATTGAAATACTTCCTGTCAAAGTAATATCACCTATAAACTGATTCTGTATTTCTTGAGAAGCTGAATTTAATAATTGACTTCCGGAAATTTGTAATTGCTTTATTTTATTTCTTTCTAAAATATGAGGCTTTACTATTAAACCTTCACTTAAACTACTTCTTGCAGGAATGTAATCTTTTATAGATTTAAATATAACATTATCGTAAAACTTTAAAGTTCTAACAATATCGCTATAATTATGGCTACCTGATATTATATAATCATCATTTTGAGTGTGGGTGTTTTGACTACCGGTCATAATATCTGATACTATATCACTTGCCGAATCAAATAATTCTATATAACTAGATGAATACTGATATCCAGGATCGCCTAGAAAATTATCTATATTGAAATCCCCACTTTGAGAATCTATAAAGTAGTTATTTATTCTTTCATCTAGTACATGCGTAGGGGAAAATCCAACCTCAACTCCATGTAAATCATCTGCGTACTTACTATCTCTCTTTACTATCGATATATATTGCGATAAAGTAGTACCTTCTATACTACCGGTATTGTCTATTCTTACTCTACCTAACGATGATGTTATATCTGTAAATTGACCTAAATTAGGAGTATTATTAGCAGCGTTAGAAGCTGAGTCAATTAAGCCTCCTCCCATAACTCTAACTAATAATCCGTTATGTGATCCATCAGCTCCGGTAAAATTATTATTAGTAGGAATACCAAAGCTTGAAACTAATGCCTTTACACCTCTTTCTGTTCCTTTAGATTTAAGCAATAAAGGTAAATTGTGGTAGAGCCTTTTATATAATTGAGTTCTATATTCGTCTTCAGATACTAACTCTTGTGAACCGGTCAATGAACCTGTTGTAAAGGTATTTATCAACTCACTTCCTGTGTTATAAAGTTCTCCTTGATAAACAGATACTAATGATTCTATCGATCTGTTACTAGCATATAATTTAACACCGAAGTTTCTTAATGCTTCTTCTACTAGTTGTGCAGGTATACCGTTATATATTCTATTATCAGCATCGTACTTGTCTGATAGCGCTTTTGAGTAAACCCATATATTATCAAAATGCTGACCTATCATATCACCAAAGGTTACAAAAGGTGCATTAGCAGAGTCATCCTGTAGGTATGCAGGTACTGCATTAACAAGTCTAGATTGATTTTCAGCATCAAAATTACTAGCAGATAATATCTTATCATCATACCATGAACCGGTAGCTGAACCGGTTGCTAGTATAAAGGGTTTTTCTATTATACCATTAGGTCCTACTTGCTTAGGCCAAGAGTGAGAGCTAGATTGATAATATAAGAATCTTTCAAAATGATCAAAATTATCTATAACACTATTTATACTAGAGCTATGAAAATTTAATTGACCAGTATTGTCTCCTGTACTGGCGTCGTATGCAGCATCATATAAGGCTTGAGACGAAGATATTAAATTTACTTTATATCTAAAGTTTTTTAACCTTTCTTCTACAGAACTGAAATTAATAAAATTGTTAAAATCTTTATAGTCTATACTTACATCTATTCCTTTTTCGTTGAATAATGAATTTAATTGTCTAAAACTTTCACTTACAGGAAAATTAAAGAGTTCATCATAATTAAAATACTCAGTAGAAGAGATTACCTGTTTTTCTTCCTCTATGTTAAAATTAGCAGGCTTTAATAAAGGTACTCTAATTTCATCAGGTATGACTTCTCCTTCTATTTCATAACCTACAGAATCAGATACTATTCTATCTAAAGTTAACGTAGATTTTAAATCATACTGTTTAGGTAGTGGTGCATATAATTTTACTACAATGGATGTGAATTCCCTATATGGCTGTGAGTCAATATTAATACCTATAGCTAAATTATTGCTACCAAAGTTAAGTCTAAAGTCATCTAAATATGACTTACTTTCTAATTCTTTTTTAAGCTCTTCAGTAGTGTCTAATAGTAATTGATCTTTGACCTGTGTTGTTAGAAGTCTTATTTCTGTTCTATCTTTAGATATTTCTTCAATAAAAAAAGTTACAGGAACTTTATTATCAGAGTATATATCATCTAAAAAATTATATACTACTTTAACATCGCCTTGAGAATATCCTTTTCTTTGAATATCACTAATAGGGTCAATAGTCATTTCGACTACTTTACCATCGTTATCAGATTGAGATCCTTGCAAAAAAGATTGTTCACTATAATTATCGTAAGATTGTAATAGAATATCATCTATAGAGTAAATATGATATTCGATTTTATTTTCAAATGCTTTAAACTCAGAATTTATTTCAAACGACTTTATAACAGACGTATCCTGTGCAGAAAACTTTTGCAGATTATCTGGTTCTATTAACTGTATATTATACTTAACTTGCGGCATTTGCTTCTAAGTTTGATATTTCAATTGTATCTTCAATTGCGTTTTGTTGCATTAATAATATTCTTTCTCTTAATACTGCTATTTCATCTAAAAGTGGTTGAATAGCTTCATTAGTCTGGTCTAGCTGAATAAGTTTGCTGCTTTCTTTTATTAAAAATTCATGCGAATTATTATCTCCTTCAACAGGAATTTCATAATAAAATTTATCGTAAAGTCTAAAAAATTCTTGAATAGAGTCAGTTTCTACTTCTTCTTGTATAGTGACAAAACTCTTAAATGATGAATCGATAGACTTATCAAAATCATTTTTATCTAAAACTTTTTTTCGCATTCTTATTTTAGCCATTTCTTACTACTTTAAATACGTTACTATCATCAACTAAAGTACTTCCGTCTAATTCGCTTTTGATTAATAACCTATAATATCTTTCTGGTTGTAAGCCATTCATATAAAGATCTATATAAGAACCTGATGTATCACAGCTTACTTTAGTACTACTGTTATTAAAGTCTATTTCCATTTCTTCTGTATATTCATCTTTAAGACCGTACACAGAACCTGAAGGTAGAGCAAAGTTTGTTTTAAATATAGAACCTGTTGTAAAAGTTCTTGTAGGGTTTTTAGGTCTAGCTAGTAATCTAAATCTATATTTACCTACATCTGGGTATGAACCTCTATTATTAGTAACTTCGATTACTGCTTGTGAGTTATTTAATACGCTTAAACTACCTGTTTCATATACCTGATCATCCCATTCAAACGTTAATGTAGGAGGGTAAATAGTATTAGTATCACTACTATAGTATCTAGTTATAAGTGATGCACTAGTATAAAACTCAATACTGTCTTCTAACTTAAGGATAAAACCATTATTGTCTATAGTACCAGAATTATGTAAATGTACAGCGTTAGTAACATCCAGGTATATATCAAGATCTTGACCTGTTGAAAAGGATTGTGTTGATTCTAAGTTATAAGTAGCAGATGCTGTAAACCAACTACCTCCGCCTGGATATGTAGAATTATAAGAGGCGGTTTGATAGGTACTAAATCCGCTAGTTGTCCACGGATCGGTATATTCTGATTTTCTATATCTCCATGATACACCTGATCTATCTTCAGAGCCGGTTAGTATGTCGTCAGCAAATTTTCCTACACCGCCTTGGAAGCTTTCTGCTAAAGGGTAACATTCTATTTTATATTCTTGAGGCATTTCATAAGCATCAGCAAGTGATAGATCGATACTAGCAGTAAACACGTTGTCTCCTACTATATTACCTAGCACATTATTAACTTCGCTTGTTTTAAAATGAATAAGAGTTCTTGAAGTTTGCCCTACTTCTTGTACAGGGTAACCTGCTAACTCAAGCATTTCGTCAAAACCAGCATTAGCTGTTACTACTTGAGTATTAATGAGTGAATCATAATCAGAAAATAATTTATATACTGCCATTTTACGCTGTTGTTATTCGTCCTTTAATATCTAATGATGGATATTTAACTTCAAAAATACAAGGATCAAAAGAAGGATAAACTATACTACTTCTTGTTGCTCCTTCGATATCATATCCAAAACTAGAATAAGCTCCATCATTTACTGTTTTATTAACTATTTCTATTTTTTGAACTGTTTGTACTCCTTTTACTTTATCGAGTAAAACAAAAAGTTCAGCTAGATTAATAGTTTGATTTATATTTCTTTTACTTATGTCAAAATATTCTTGAAGAGCTAAATTACAGTTAAGTAAAACGTTTCTTCCTGTATAGTTAGGTCTTACTATTATTTCATAATTAACCCCTATATTTACTATGAATGCATCTTTTATATTAACGCTATCAGATAACATCATCCATTCACTCAAATAAGTTTTAAGGTTTTCTTTTAAGGTTGAAGATGCTGTCTGTAAGTTTTTATTAAGATCGTATGCTAGTACATAAACTGATAAAGCTAAAGGATTGTTATCTACTATACCGTCATTAATGTTTGTATTAGTTCTTTTGTCTTGAGTAACAAAAACTTTACCTATACTTCCGAATTTTGCAGGTAACGATAAAGCTCGTACTGTATAATCTTGTAGAGTAACTGCTCTTCCTTGTTCATTAAAAGCTCTTAAAGAATTCTCTCTTAATTCAGTTACTGTATCTCCATCTCTACCTCCTTTAGCTGGTTCAATGTTTGTAAAAGTAACGTTATTTGTAGAAGCATTACTTCGTAATTGAATACCTACAGAAGTTTTACTTGTGATTGAATTAGCAGGTACGTTAGCTGATACTCCTCCGCCGGTTATATACCTTACCAATAGATCTTCGTTAGGTGCTACTCCATATGCTCTACTGAATGTAAAGTTAGAAGGATCCCATGCACTATCTAATTTTTTCTCTCCTAAGTCTGTACCATTACCTACATTAGTAGGATCAGGTAATAAAACTGAATCATCACTATCGTATGTACCTGCTCCAAACTGTATGTTTAGATCTCCGCTAGACTGGAACCTACTAACGAATCTTTTAGGTGCTTTACGTAAGCTCAAACTAAAAGGTACAAGTCCTGAATCTGCTCCACCATTAGTCTCATCTGCAAACACAGTATCTTGACCTAGAAAAGGAACTTCAAAATACGTGTCTCCGCTACTTCCAGTGACATCTAATATTCCTACTAGGTTAGTATCAGAAAGTGTGATAGTCTTGAATTTTTCCGATGAATCTATTTCGTATGTATTAGACTTAATAGTACCTGAATAGGCTTTAACTTTCTTTTTGAGAATATATTCAGAAGGGTTTCCAGATGCAATAGAGTTAATTAAAACTTCAGTAGGATCGTATGAACTGCTAAATTGAAAGTCTACAGGTGCAGTAGTTATAAAGTCTGTGTTAGATTTATCAGTTGAGGTTACAACTGAATTAGCGTCTATTACTACAGCATGAGCCCAGTTAGGGTTATAATCGTCAGATGCATTAGCAGGAACTACACATGATACTGTAAGTTCAACTTCTGATACTCCGGTTACCTTAGGTTTATACCCCATCATATAAGCTAGGTTAAATAGATTCTTTTTATCTTGAGCATAAGTTAAAAATGTCTCTTGCAATTGAGTATCTTGATAAAAAGATAAAACGTCACCTACATAAGATGCCATTTCAATAATCATCATACCAGGTGATGTATCAGAAAAGTCATTATAAGTATCAGGAAAATAGCTTTTAGCCATTTCTATTAACGAAGCTCTAAAATCGTTAAAGTTCCTATTTGAATATTTTATTTCTCTTTCTTTATTAGCCATTATTCAAAATTTATTAATATAGTATCATTTATATTAGAATCTGCTATTGCATATCTCATACTAAATGTAATTGTATTTTTATCTGGTTCTCCTATAAGATTTATAGATGTTGGTTTAACTCTAGGAAAAAAATTTTTGAGATCATCTTGTATCTTCATTTTAATTTCTTCTAAAGTATTATCATCTATCTGTTCAAATAAAAGCTCTCTAAGACCAGCTCCAAAATCTACATTAAAAAATCTTTCACCAGGTGTGGTTAGAAAGTAATTAATTAAATTTGCTTTTATAGCGTCTTTAGTTTGAAAAGTAGAGTTAAATACTGCATTACCAGAAAAGGGTAGATCAAGTCCGACTGCTTTTCTTGGTTCTAAATCAATGGGCATTATTTTTTTAAACTCTATTGCCATTATCTTACTTTATCTTTTTCTATAGATTTATCGTATACTTGTTTAGCTTTTTTTACAAAATCTAATTTACTAATATCAATACCTGGCATAGGGCCTGAGTTTGCAGTTAATCCCATATCGGTAGCAATATTAGATGCGAAGTTAGGTTTTTGAACCATAGAAGAGTCAGCGTTAACTACGTTCCTATAGTCTTCTCCTGTCATAGAAGCAGCTGTTTGCTGAATCATTTCTTCTAAAGGTACGGTACCTGTATTCATTTTACCAATAGACCAAGTCCTTGCTAGGTCTTTTTGTTTTACCTCTCTGTAGTTCGTACCTGAGGTATTTTTATTATTAGGTGTAGGGGTACTTGCATGTTTAACTGCTTCGTTAAGCATATCTTGTAACTCTTCCTTCACTGCGGCTCTCACCTCTTCTCTAATAATTTTCCTTAATACATCTAGTTTCATAATTATAAATAGTTAAGTTATGGAAGTTGATTGTCAATTCTGAATTTTAATTCATCTTTTAATATCTGAGCACTGCTAGAATAAGAGGCGGGACCTCTTAAAACAACAATTTCTCTAAAATCTTTTGCTATAGCCTGGCGTCTAGGAACATTTATAGTATTATCTAGAACTTGTACAACGTCTAGTTCGTAAACTTTACCGTTAGAAGATCTATACTCTTCTATATCGGATCTATCTCCGGGTTTAGCTTTGTTGTTTAGTATTTTATCTCTCTCTTCTTTTGATAAATTAGGATCAAGAGCACATCTTTCTAGAAGATCCTTTAATAACTGTAGTCTGCTTTTAACAGGATCCAACGCTCCTTGAGCTCCCATAGCTATTACACCTATACTTTCTTTTTCATCTTCTAATGTAAATACAATCTTTTTAGCATCTTCTAATCTACCTGCTTGAGTCAATATTTTACCTAATCTTTCAGAGAATAGAACACCTGGTACAGGACCTCCAGTAGGGGGTATAACTCCTATAGTAGTAAACTTAGCTTCTAATACATGGGTAAGAATATCAATTGCTACTTTAGCAAGTAAAATAGGTTTATCTAATTTTTTAGGCAGCTGATTAACTTTATCTACGGTTTTTTCATAACTCTGCTCTAAACGCTCTATAGTATTTATAGTTCTATTTATTTGTTCTAATACCTGAGGTGGTGGGCATTGCTCTAAAAACTCATTTATATACCCTTCTATTCTTTCTCTAGCATAGTTAGTAACAAAAATTTTAGCATCTGTTACTAATGATGAAGCTATTGCAGCTAATTTACCTTCTTCTATTCTTATTAAACTATGCGGCATTATTCAGTAAATGTTTTTCTTGATTTTAAACTATCAGTAATTTTATCTAAACTATTTACTCCTGCTTTTAATTGTTTAGCAGCTCCGTTTACTAAGGGAGCTTGAAGTTTAGCTATTCCTTTACCAGGTATTATAGTATCTGCAAAAGCTCTTAAGTTTGCATTAAGTGTTTTTAAGTAACTTTCCAGAGCTGTTCCTTTTATTACAGGCTCTCTTTCGTTTACTCTTGCTTTTTTACCTAAATAAATTTTCTTAGCATCTAATCCTATATAGGTTTCTGCATCTAAACTAATATCATTTGAGGTTACACCAAAAGACTCTTGACTTGAAAATAATATATCTTCGTCTTTAGCGTTAAAATATAGTCTACCTGAGTTAATTACTATTTGTCTTCCTTTATATTCTGAAGCTAAAACAGGGTCTTGTTTAACAGCATCAAACTTATCTCTTATCTGAGTAAGAGGTACGGTATGGTCTGAGGTGATGTATATTGATGAATCATCTTCATTTATATCCTCTTGTATCATTCCTGTACTTTCTGTTTCAAACTGACCGTTCCTTATAACTATATAAGGTTTACCGTTATTTTCGTTATCTGAAAGTATACTATCTTTATGATTATATCCAGATAGCCTTATAGAATTCCCTAATCTACCTTGAACAAGATAGTCTCCTGGGTAAGGCTGTAAGTTATTAATCTTTACTTCCGGTATATCGTCTCCTAAATCTAATGAACCGTAGTCTCTAGCTATAGAATTATGATTTATATTATCGAATAAAGCTACTACTGATAAGTAATAAGTAACCATATTCCTATCAGAAAGAAAGCCAGATTGAGCTTTAGTTATTAATACTATTTCATTTTTTAAAGGATAACCTCTTTCTCTATCGTAAAGCGGATATGCTACAGGAAATTCTTCTTTTGCTTTTTCATCGTTATCATCACCTATAGGTTGGTACTTTATACACCCTATACTTCTTTCTCTACCGAATTTTGGATATTCAGAATTTTCATCATCAATAATTACGTCAATTACCCTAGCTAAAGTAAGTCCTTTGAGAGAAAACTCAACTGCATCTGCTACGCTATTTACAGTTCTAGGATTTAAACTATACATATCTACTCTTCTTCGTTATTACCTTCTTCTATCTGCTTAACATCGTCACTTATCTGTTCTTGCTCTAATAATAGATCTTGAAGTTCAGATAAATCAAACTCTTCACCACCTCCTTTAGCAGCTGTTGCTTCTAATCTTTGGACGACTTGTGCTAGTTTAATTAAATGCTCGTCGTTTTTTACCCCTATTTCTAAATACTCTTTTATCATAGGAACTAACAATGTAGCATCTCCTATGTTTTCTATAAGAGGTTTTAACTCTCCTATCAGGCCTTTTATTTGACCTTTTGTTTCTTTTGAATTATCATAAATTTCAGAAAATAGATCAGATAGAGATTTACCTTTAAATATTTCTTTATCAGTACTCATGGTTATTTTCTAATAAATAGTTTATTCCACGTTATTGCGTAAAAGTCCCATATCATACGCTTTTTGATGCTTCTTTTTAAAATCAGCTTTTAGTACGTTAATAACACGAGTTAGGTTGGGGGTATCGCAATCGGTCATTTCTCTAATATAGATATACAGTGCTTTCTTTTTAAACATATCTATATCGTATCTAGTTTTAAATATAGTAAGAACGGCGTCGGCGATATGCTTATCTGAGTCTTTTACGAATAGTTCGTCCAAAATAGTATATGTATGCTCAACCCAGTTATCTATAAACCTACTAAGCGTCTTAGCAGCATTGTGGTCTACATTATAACTCTGTTCATAGCTATCTTCTATATCTGAAAAACTACCTACCTGTTTAAGTTTTTTATAATTCTTGTTATTGTAGTTAATTAACCACCTCTTAATGATAGTACCGAAATAAGAATAAGCTTTAGCCCCATGATCAGGGTCAAACTTCATTATCTTCTCTTCGTAAATAACCGATACTATTTCGTGTTTTAAATCTTCTATATTATCTACATCAGTATAGTAGAACTTAAAAGTATGTATAATGTTTTCAGCTAGCTTATAAAAAGGGAAGTAGATGTGGTCAGTAAATATCTTCTGTCTGTACTTAGTATCAGTAGACGTATTAAACTTTTTTATGTATTCTTCTGTTTCTTTTGTAAAGTAGTTAGCTTTCGATCTCTTTCTTGCCATAATTTTCCGGGAGCATATATCTATTCAATTCTTCTTGAACAGCTTGCATTTGTTTAAAAAACTCTCCCACTTCATCATCACCTTGAAAGACCCCTCGTTCGTCGAGATTTTGTAAGTGTTTTTGAGACTTTCCGATAGTATTAGAGATATTCTGTAGATATTGTGTTTGATCTTGAACAACATCTTCGTAGTTCTCTACTTTTATCATCAAGTTTCTAATAATATACATTAAAGTTCCCGAAAAGGCAACTAAAATACCAAAAATTATATAAAAAGTTGTTGGATTAATATTCATATTATAGCTTTTTTAACATACTATCTAAACCTTTTGAAGATTTAAACGTTTTCTTTTGATTATATCTTGGTTTTGTTTCTTTTGGTATAAGGCTTCCTCCATCTCTTCTCCACATATCGAACTCTACCTTAGAAGCTAAGAAGTCTGCTGAGTGTAAAACGTAGACTATATTAGTCTTCATCCTAGAAGTCGGCATATTACTAAAGAAATAAGCTTCATTAGCTTTATCAAACACACCATCATGTAGTCTGATACCTAAAAATTCGTTTTGAGTAACTGATATACCAAACTTCTGTAGAATAAATAAAGATCTATCAGGTACTAACATAAAATCTAAATCTGGATTATATGTATAATTTTCAAATAGCTTATTCTTTCTCCATTCGTCGGTCTGGATTATATAATTATTCTTATCTCCATCACCTATTTTACCTAAATCATGAAATATAGCTGCAAATACTAACTCTTCATCTGTAAAATCTATAGTACCTCCCATTTCCTCAAACAGCTTCTTCTGTTTAATAGCAAATTCAACTACTCTATTAACGTGGTCTATATATCCTCCTGGAAAAGCATTATGATGCCAAGACTTACCACTAGCAGGAGCCATAATATATGCCTCTCCTAAGTGTTCTATAAGTTTTTTACATGCATCTTTACGATCACCTATATAATGATCTATTATTTTAAGATGTTTTTCATAATTCGAATGGATTTTCTCCGCTTGCAATGCCATATTAGATTAATTATTTGTTTATATATTATTATTTTATTATATTATATTATAATTAATACTTTATATATATTATAATTCTTAATATATAATTAAGATAATGATTATTTTTCAAAAGATCAACTATTCTACAATAAATTTTTCCCTAAAGTTACTTTTAAGTATAGATTCACTACCTGCATCCCAAAAAACCTCCATATAAACAGTAATAGTATCACCTATAGCTGTAGGCGGAAGTGGACCTATAGTACGTTTACTCCTTAATCTAGTATGGTCTTCTGTAAAATATATAGGACTATCTTGAACTACTCCTACTTTCATACCTTGAAATTGAGTTAAATTAACTGTTGTGGTACCATACGGTAAAAGGTTTCCGGAATAATCATAGTTACCCATAAAAGGATTATAGTTATTTACCGTAAACGTTAAAGTATCTCCTATCACCCAATACGTATCACTTTCAAAACGAGCCTCTACGTTATGTACTCCGTTATATAGATACTCTTCTCTTAGTTTAGATGCGAATACATCGATAGTAAAGTAAGGTAAGTACTCACTTGTCCAATCAAGCTCTACATGGTAAAAGCCGTTACTGTCTCGTTCATTTGGAAAAACCATAGTAGCGTTACAATCGCCGTCAAGGCAGGGGGAGAGCGCTATATCATCTTTTGAACAAGCAAGGAGCAACGCGACCGCCGCGCAAAACGCGCAAAGTCGCCACGAAAATTTTATATATCTAATCATTTTTTATATTCTCATTTAC
>Ga0160423_10000988_pt1 | contig 23614 bp, 13 predicted proteins | sample CRUFie14St8metaG_FD_108191 | JGI IMG/M metagenome (GOLD analysis project Ga0160423, IMG submission 108191) | Marine microbial communities from the Costa Rica Dome - CRUD Field 142mm St8 metaG | ecosystem: Environmental > Aquatic > Marine > Oceanic > Photic zone | place: Costa Rica: the Eastern...
AACCATGCAAGAAACTTGCGTGAGATAAATCTCTCTGTGTATTTGTCTGCGAATGCTTTTATTGCTGTCACCATAAATCCTCCTATATGTTTACGTGAGCGAAATCACCTTTCTTTTCTATGTTGATTTGTAAGTCAACACAATCTTTCAAACTATCAAGATGAGAAATTAAAAGTACAGTTTTAAAGTATCCCTTAATCATATCTAGGATACGGATAAAACCTTCCATATTTTCTTCATCCAAAGCCGTTGCCGGCTCATCAAGTATAAATAGGTCAGACTTTGGTAAACTGGACACAGTTAAAAAAGCTAAGCGTATTGCCATCTGTGCAATTGTCTTCTCTGCTCCCGATCCTTGTTCTAGTGGCCGGGCATCATATTTTGGGTGCTTGATGAAAATATCTAACTTATCTTCATTGTTTGTTATAAAAACTTCAAACTCTACAATGTTTGTCAAAATCTTAGAAATTTCCTCATTAATAAAAGGCAATCTTTCTTTTATGATTTCATAAGAAACACCATTTGGATGACAACATGTCATAAATAGATGATAAGCAGCAAAGTCTTGTTTTAAGCTTTCGTACTCTTCTAATTGTTGTTGTGTGTGTTTCAGCTTTTGTTCTAGCGAACCATGCTTTTTATGAAGCTGCATAATCTTTGCATCACATGCATCTAAAGATTTTTCCTTCGCACTGACAATCTTTCTTGCCTTATCTCTTTCTTGAATAAGTTGTTTCAAGTTTTCGATTGCTTCCTTATTTTCTTCATATTGCGCGCTTTTATTATTTAAACTCTCTAGTTCAACCTGCTCTTTAAACAACAAATTATCTGCCCTCTCAATGGTCAACTTACTGTTTGTGATCACATTGGCCAAGTCATTTCTCTTTTCAACCAATTGATTATACTTATCAATATATTCCGTGACCTTAAATGGCTCCATCGAATGTATTTCTTTGCCGATACGATTAGAGTTTTGGGCCAAATCTGAAATCTTGCTTTCAGAAATTTGAACTAGTGGTCCGGCGGCATGAGCGTCTTTAATAAATTTGCAACTAGGAAACTGTGACCCACAAGGGACTTGAGATAAAAGATCTTGCTTTATTTTGTTTCTTGTCATAGATTCAGTTTCTGATTCCATGGCGAGTATCATTTCTTCAAGCTTCTTAGATTTTTCTTCAATCTTCTTTTTCTTATCCTTGTAAGAATCAATCTGAAACTCTTTCAAGAAGTTATTGATCTTTTCATACTTGCTTTCGTTTTCTGATAAGCTCTTTTGCGCTTCAGTTCTCTTAGCGTTAATATCGAGAATATTCTTCTGCTTCTCTGCGATACTTCTTGCTGTCAAAACAGGATCTATTACATCTGCTGGTACTGAATCAATTTTTAGCTGCAGCGTTGCTAACTCCTGTCTATCCTCCGATAGCTCTTCTTTCAGACCGGTACAAATAGCCTTATTAGACTCTATGCCTAGTTCGCTCTTTGTGATATCATTTATGGTCTTGTTAATCTCAGACTCAAAGTCTGTACCCTCTAAGCGAGCTAGGGCCGATTTAATAGACGCTGACTCTTTTTTTGCTTTTTCAAACTTCTTATCAAAGATCTCTAAGTCAAGAAACTTGGCCAAGAAAGACTTTCTATTTGTTGATCCTTCATTGATAAAGGAAAAAGAATCTAACTGTGATGCCATAGATGTCATTAAGAAGTCTTTGTGTGTTCCAAAGTACTTCCTCACGTTTTTATCTGTATCTTGCCTGGATGTTCCGTTTAGACCAGTGTGCTCTCCAAGCTCGTCTTCTGAATAGAATTCCAAATCAGTAATTGCAGACTGTGTATCTTCTCCTGTTCTTTTCTTGATATCCTTTTCAGATGTTCTTTCAACAAAGTAATTCTTGCCATCAATCTCTATCTGTGCACGGGCCATGCATTTTGTACTATTTTGGTTAATTATATTGTAGCTTTTGCGAATAGATTTAGAGGTCGTATTATATAGTGAGTACAGTAAAGTATCTACAATAGATGATTTTCCAGAGTAGTTCTTTCCAAATATACCTACAATGCCTTCTAGTTTTGTAAAGTCAACCACATTATCTTCACCGTAGTTAAAAGTATTATCCCATTCTAAACTCTTCAAAGACCAGTTGATATTTCTAAGAACCTCTTCGTTCTCTTCTATTTCTTTGTTATATTTCTTATTTAGCTCGTAAACTTTTTCTAAAACCTCGTCTGATACTTCAAACTCTTCCAGATACTTAGCCATGATTTCTTCTTGAATCTTTATATCTCTAAGATCTTGTTTTCGTAATCCTTCTGGTGCTGATACCTTGATTTGTTTGCCAGCAGCTCTGTTCAAGTAAGTTACTGACTCTGGGTTGTATCTAAACTTGGCTATATCCAGGGCTTTCTTCACCTTATCTAAAGTAACATTCCCTTCTGATACAACTCTAATTCTAGCACCTTCTGGTGGCTTCTTTCTTGGTAAGTTACCTTTCTCTGTAAGAGTTAAAGTAATGAATGGCTTTGGATTGTCAAATGTTATCAATCGCGTTGTAAAGTCGTCCTTACTCTCGATGTCCCACAGCAGATAACCCTTGTCAAGTGATTCTCCAAAGTTTTGTTGTACGGTTGATCCTGCATACCAGATACGGCCGTCTTTATCTAATTGTTGAGTTTTGTGTATATCTCCAAGAAAAGCAAAGTCAAATTCCTCAAAGATAGTAATGTCATGGTCTCCACCCAGTGTCCAGTTGCTATCAGTTGTGGACCTATCAATTGCACCATGATATAATGCAATATTAATTGCATCGTAATCAGTTGGGTCGGTCCAGTTTTCTTCATCAAAAACTGATAATACATTTAAACAGAATTTGTCATCCAGTCTTGTCTCTCCAGCGTTGCGAAGTAAGATAAGGTTTGGATTATTGATAGCCTTAACAATCGGACTGATTGCATCTTGCCTGCTGTCATTTCTTAGGTTTCCATCGTGGTTACCCAATATAATATATGTTGGTGCAATAGCGGCCAGGTTTTCAAAAAAGTCTCTACACAGATCCACAAACTCTGGAGAGATCTGAGTCTTAGTATGTGCAATGTCTCCACAGTGGATAATATAATCTACTTTTTCTTCTTTTAATGATTTATATAATTGATTGAACACTTCTTTGTATTCGAAGTGATATTTTAAATTTCGGATATGGGTATCCGCAATATGAGCAAATCTCATTTGTTCTCCGTAAATGGTTATAGTATCTTTATTATATCAAAGTCGACAGGGGATGTCAACTAAATTCTTTTAAGGCCCAAATCTTCCAATTGCTTTGGAGTAAGCTTTTCAAGAATGATAGCGAATGCTTTCTTTTCTGCTTCGGTGATCATGTTAAGGTCACCTGTTTCCGCTAAGTGGTTCATCTCTTCTGCAATGATTTCTTTTAGTCTTCTCTTTGTAAGTTCCATTACTTAATCTCCTTATCCATAACTATAATACCATTCACTCTGTATCCTTTTTCTCCGGTTTTTCTATTTGTTAGTCTTTTAACTTGAGTGATGTTGTATTTATCCGTAAGTGCGGCGCGCTGTCTCATTCCTGTTGCCTTTACATACTCTCTTAAGTATTCTATAGCTTGCTGTTTTGTAAACTTGACCACATTGGGCTTTTCCAGTGCAGTATCCAAGTCAGCAAATGGGTCTTCTGTTAAAATTTTCCCCAACTCTTCTTTTATTATCTTGATAAGTTCTGATTTTTTCATTATTGTCTCCTAAAGTCAAGTTTACAATGTAAATAGTCTAAATCAGGTACAATATCCGGATTTTGTTGTGTACGATGAGTGTAAATCAATTTCATCAAAATTTGGAAACAGTTTCAAAATATGAGGTTTTATTTCTTTTTCCAACAATTCATGGGCCGACAAGTAATTCGAATGTCCCTCTCTACCCAATAAAAAGTATTTCGTTTGTGAATCTGACATATAGCCGGAATTTTTATATACCGACATAGGTGGGGTCCATATATGCTTTAGACTTTGATAATACTCTGGTCCATGTTTCAAGAATTGTCTAGTTCTGGGTTCGTATACCAAAGGCAGCTCCTTTCTTGTGTATCTCATTTTCCACGCCGACATGAAAGCGTGTTCAAGACGATGAAGGAGCATGTCCCTAGCTTCGTCAAAAACAATAACCTTGCAATTAGTATCTTCAATGTACGCGTACATTGCTACTTGTAGCTTTTCCATTCTATATTTTTCCACAAAGGTCAGACCATGTGGGCTTTCAGGGTAAGACTTTTGTCTTATTTTTTCTGCTTTCCACTCAGGAGGTATGGTTGGCTCTACGAAAATAGACCTCCAACCTGCAAGACACTTTCCTTTGCAGAATAATAACTCGGTGCACCTTAACAAAGATATCAGCTCATCTTTATTTTCTTTGTTATCTGGATGAGTATATAGGTAATCTAAAGTTCTGAATATTTCCCTATGCATTTCGCATATACTTGGGAAGACTCCGCCATTAAACCCTGCTATTTTGTGCCATATGTCACCCATTCTGTGTTCCTTTAAAAATCCAGTTTATAATGTAAGTAGTCTAAATCAGACACAGTGTCAGCACTTTGCTTTCGCTGGGTTACAACCTCTTGTGGCATCTCTCCAATATCTGAATATCCACTAACATCAATAGACCTAACCTTTATACCATACTCTCTTAGCTTCTTTGCTATCCCAAACTCTTTTCCTTTGGCATCTTCGTCGAGAGCCAAATACACGTCTGGCTTGCGTTCACATATCTTTTGAAATAATCTTGAGTTCTCTCGCAATGTCGAACCAAGTAGTGGTATAGCGTTCTTGCACTTCATTGCATCGAACACACCTTCGGCCAAAATCACATCATCATCCCAGTCAATGTTAAGATCATTGAAGATGATATCTTTACTCACCCTTGGGTTCTTGTACTTCATCCAGTCGTCTGTATAGGACCTTGCCACAAAGAAGTTAATGTTACCATCATCGTCAAAGCTTGGAATGATAACCCTATCCTGATACTCTCCATAGTCACAGAATCCGATCTTCCAAGTTAGTATGTCTCTGTCTGTAAAGCCGCGAGAGTAAAGGTACTCTAAGGCGCGCTTCTTTAGTTTTGTCTTTTTGCCTGTTAGTGTTTGAAAGTTTTCCGGTAGGTCAATTATCTGTGGTGGCTCAGGTACATGTTCTGCAAAGATAGTGTCATATTTTGAAAGGTCCACTTCACCTGCGATGCTACGCCAGTCTGCATAGTAGGCCGGAGCAAACCTTCGAATAAGCTGAGATATCTTTGTGCCAGAGTAATCACATATCCAACACTTGAATACATCTTTCTCTATATTTACTGATAGTTTTAATTTGTGGTGATTGCATTTTGGGCAGTGAAACTGATGCTCGTTGTCATTAGACCAACAACGGCCTAAAGCCTTCTTAAGTAGTTTGAGCTTGTCTGACAAGTTTATCTCCTGCTAATGCGATTACAATACTGTCGCACATATCTAATGTGCCTGGTTTTGGGTTTCCATGTTTTGTATATTGTATCTCAATATCAGGGTACTTGTCAATAATAAATTGTAGGACTTTTTCTTTTGCGTTATCGCCGCGCTTGATACCTACGCCGGCTTGCTTTCTCGCAGATGTGGCCGCGATCATTTCAGGTTGAACACCGAACAGTTCATAACAAAACCATGATACAACACCGTTAAACCTAGACAAAGTTGATAATGTCTGGGCAGAAGAGAATCCTGATCTGAAAGAATGCAGAGATTGTTCAATATATATACTGTTTATATCATGATTACTTTTTACTGTCAAGATTTTTTGTTTAATAAACTTTGCTTTTTCATAAAAAGTAGGGAACTTATTTTTATTTCTAGTATCCCAAAACTCTGTTTTTAAAATTTCACCGTCCTGTATTACTGTGGCTCCTGTGATAGAAGTTGATATATCAAGCCCCAGGATTGTTTTTGTTTCTTTCATCTAATAATTCAAACACTTTCTTTAATATCTTTTCTTTTGTGGCCTCATCTTTTGCGAAATACCAATGCCAAGCTATTGTAGATTCTAGCATGTTAAGTTCTTTTTTTATATCTTTAATTTTATTCTCTATTTCTATTATTTGTTCCTCTGTTATTTCAGGGGGTTCTAATTCTAAGTCCTGATATATACGAAGTAACTCAAAAAAATTACAATCCTCCAAAGCTTTTCTGGCACGGGTGTACAAGTTTTCTAGCCACGTCTTATTAGGACCTTCAGGTATCTCTTCTATTTTATCAGGATGACAAATCGAAGCAATCTTTTTGAACATTTTTTTTATTTCTGGTGGTGCATTCTTTTCAACTATTGTAATATCTGGGGCATGCTCTTCTGATTGGTCACGAGATTCTGTTGATAATTCTTTTGAATGATCTGTACTTTTTTGCGTTTCTGAAGACTCTTTTATTCTCTCGTTATATAAGTTTTGTATTTCTAAATTTGCTTCATAAACTATTTCTTTTGAAGTCTCTAGTTCTGTTTGAAGTGCGTTTAGTTTTGTAATCAAAAGTTGGGCTCTTCTTGCAAGAGATCTCATTAGAAATCTAGCCTAAGTTTAAAAAGATAGTCTTGTGTTTCTTCTTTCTTTATAGGGTTTGCCAAAGATGCTATTCCTAAAAGACTACCATGTTCGTCATATATTCCTATTTTAGATATATATACAGTTTTTTTAAACTCTTCTTGAAAACCAGAATATTTTGATTTAGTGATATTAACTATTTTTGAACTTGCTTCAGAATAAGAACCACTATGTATGGCTGCCGACCCGGTATTGTGATAGGATAAAAATGTTGGGTTGTTAGAATAGTTAAGCTCTCCCTTGTCCGCGGTGGCCAACATAGTCAGTGTTGGTATTTTATTTGTGCCTTGAAGCTTCACTAAGTAGGAAGGCTTATTGCTTACTGCTTGACCAGAAAGGGCGACACCGGTTCCTTGGGATTCCATTATTCCAGACCCAAAGCTAAGCCAGTTTGGAAAATGCTCATCTGATGCGTCAAAGTAGTTGTCCTTAGTGTTCACATCATCAGAAAGCGCATAAGAAGCTGTTAACAAACATATGCCATACTCGTACAGGACGATTCCAGCGACAGAGCCGGCTTGTGGGCCAATGGTCTCAATCAGTTCACCATCTTTCTTTGTGTCTTTAAGTTGTCCCACGAGAGATCCCGTGTAATAATAATCTAACTGAACTGAACCCTTTCTCACAGATGATCCGTAAAATATAGAAGGTATTTCTATCATGTTTACATCTACGGCATTCATAGCTGTGTAATTAAAATAAGAACTAAGATACCCGCCCATTTGAATTGGATTATTTAAAGCTCTCAAGAATTTTTTACTGTCTGTTTCATAGCTTTGTACATAGACTCTATTAATACTTGATGAAAGAGGGTATGTTCCTTTTATTGTGTCGCCAAAATTAAATTGAGATGCATCTTGAAATTGATTGGTTGTTATCGTTTGAAAGGCAGTTCTTGCACCATCTTTCGTTATGAATGGATATACAAGGTTGTCTGAAGGTCTGTTGACATTTATTTCGTGAAAAGATATAAAACCTTGATTTACGTGATTTACTTTGTTTGAAAAACTACCTGTCTTTTCTGATTCTCGATTAATGTAAGTTTTATTATCATGAACATAAAATTCATACTCAGGATACGCAACAATAACGTTGTTGTATATGTCGCCCTTTTTGAACTTTTTTTTATTGCTCATTTTTAGTAGTCCAAGCGGACCCTCAATGTAAGCTCATTAGTGGGATCTTTTCTAATAGGCTCAGAAAGTTTTGCTGTTGCTAGTAGTTCATTATCTGCTGAATAAAGACCGACTGTTGTAACATAAGACCTTGGTGGTGCAAGTACTTGGCCATTTTTAACCCTCACACTTGACCCATCGAGGTAAGTTGGATTAGAACTATAATTAAATTCGTTGTGGCTTGCTCTGCAAAAGTAAATTGTAGAATTAAGTTCTGTTGTGTTGTTAAAAGAAATACTCTTAATTCTTCTCCTTAGACCATCTGCTACCTGATTAATTGTTCCACTCTTAAAGCAATCATCTAATTCGCGTGTGGAAACATCCCAATCAGTGCCGGCCCAGTTAAAAGATGTGTTAGCTGACAAGTTCGCGGTTGAGTCACCTTGTCCCAGATTCAATACAACGACACCTGCTTGATAATATATTAGACCAACTGGATTGTCGCCTTGGTCATCCTTTAAAATACCATATTCTCCCGCGGGTGAATTTACTTTGTATGAAGTTTCAGCGCCTGAGTCTGTTATGGTTCTTATTGAGTTCATCGCGTTGGCCCATGTGGTGTGGTCTCCAACTTGCATTACAAACGAACCTTTCTTTATTTCATCTTTGACGAGTAGTCTAGAAAAACTAATGAATGCTGCGTTCTCTATTTTATTACCTGCACTTAGATCTCCGTCTTGATCAAAAGGTCGGATATTTCCGTTAGTATCGTAACCAGAAAGAACTTGTGCCATTTGATTATATATATTAAGCTTTTTGTCTTTAAATTGCTTAAGGCTACCTCCATCTTTCATCGCAGCTGCAGCGGATACTGAAGAGTTATTCATACCACATGTAATATCAAAAATGTGATTTGCGGACGAGCTTAAAAATGGATAATCATATACCGACTGAAACATAGCGTGAGAATATGTTTTAATATTTTGATTTCTTGTTATGGTATCAGATTGCTGCGTAGTGTGGTATGTTCCACTTACTAAAGATTCAGTTATTGGTATTGCTTCATGCAAAAGTGTTCTTGTTGTTGTTCTGTCTGAACTACTAAATGTTTTAAAAAATGTGCCTGCTGACATGGTTTTCTCCTAAAAATTAATTAACTTACTTTTTTCCATATTCTTAATGGTATATCTATTGAGTACCCGGTTGTAACACCAACTACATTCATTGTTGTATCTATAAATTTATAGTTTTGTGGGTCACTTATATGTGTAAGTGGTTTAACAGTCGAGCTACCTTGTGAACCTAATTCATCAAATAGGGCCTCAGAACCCTGAACGGCCTCCGATGCTTTAACCATCAAAGAAAGAGTTGGCCCAAGAGGTCCATTGAATGTTTCTCCGGCTGCGTCGGCATCAGATTGGCTGTTGTATGTTCGCTGCTGACCTACAGTGTCATCTGAAAATGGAATATAGTAAGAAGCTATTGCATCATCATCAACAAAAGAGTTTGTTTTCGCTCCAAAAGTTGGTGATGATTGTGAATGACCATGAAGTCTTAAGAGTCTGTGGTCTATACGAACTAGGAAAGCAGTCTCAATAAGATCAGAGGGCACATTTTCGCTTACCGAAGGAATACCGCCTGTATCCAAACCTTGGTCAATTCTAATTTTATTTGACTTGGCGCTGTCACCTCGCAAACTAAGATTATACGGGAAAAAACCTGCGTGAGTACTATTTGCAAAGCTACGTGGCTGCTGAGTGCCGTTGATAGTAATTGTGCCCGCGGTTAGCGCTTCATCAGTTGCTTCATCCGCAGAAACAAAGTAACCCTCAAATTGTGAAGAAATAACTTGTGAAGCTGTTCCTTCTTTGCCGTTTAACTTAAGGAGTGGCAAATAAAGTATGTTGTTTCTATTATAAGACACCAATTTAGTTTTCATGACAGAAGTGTTGTTTGTAAACGCCTCAAGTATTGGTGACTGCATTATAACTAAATCTGCAAAGGCGGATCCACTAGGGTGATTTGGGTTGAATAATGAATAATCTATTTCTTCATCTGCGAGTGCGAACTTAACTATCTTAAATTCTCCTCTTGCCATTCGTTGGCGTCCGGCATCTGTGAGGACTGCGTCTAATATGATATCACCGGAATTATCTAAAAATGCCATAATGTGCTCCTTATACTGTTAAATCAATAGTAAATAGTATTTTTATTTTAATATTTCTTTTTTTATTGTTATCTATAATCATTGTTAATACCCTGGTATATTATAATTTCTTGTTGAAGCATTAGTTGAAGTACGATTCAAGTTTATATTTACCTGTGCGTTAGTCGTTTGAGTTGTCATTTCTATACTAGGAGATGGTGTGGAGTTTTGATTATTTTCAAAAAGTATATATCCACCGTCGGTGCTGAGGCCACCTGCCAAATCCGGTTCTTCTGGTGTTCCAAGAATACCTGGTCCGGTGCCTTGGTCTGTCGCTGTGTTTAAAATTGAAACAGCTTCTTCTGCAAGTCGATTTGCTTCCAAACTCAGGTTGTCTGCTTCTAAATCAATATTTAAATTTGTAACTAAACTATCTACAATATTATCTACAACATCAATACCATCACCACTCAATACTGAAACGTTTTCAAACACTGTATCAATCTCAGCTGGTAGTGATGGCGGTGGTGGACGCTGGTCTGTCATACTTACTACTTCTCCTCCATAATTTCCAGCAGATACATGCAAAGCTGTAGAGCCACAAGGCACCGCATTTACAGCAGATAAATCTAAATCTTGCAAAGTAGGAAAAACTGTTTCTTCTCGAACTTCTGTGTTAAAGGACACATTAACATCTATTTTTCGGCCAGATTGTTTTGAAGTTAGTCTAACTTTAAATTTCTTTCCCCACACCGGGGTTTCACTTTGCCCTATATTGATCGCTTCAATATTGGGCGCGGCTACTGCAAACTCAGAGGTGTCTACATCATCTACACCTTCAAAGTTTAATGCAACTTGATCGAATGCAGGCTCTATCTTTAAAGCTCTTTTAATTGATAAATTAAATTTAGTATCATGAAGTGGCCGCATTTCATATTGCTTGATATCTAGATATATTCCATTTACATAACTATTTGTCCTGACTTTGTAAACATGTGAAGGATTAGAAATACCTATCTTATCTATTGCCCTAAAACAATAATAGTAATCTTTATTTGGCAAATAGTCATCATCTTTAAATACAAGCAATCTACCGGTTGTTTTAAGAGTCTTATTAAAAGTGGCCGCGGCAAAGTCTTCATATCTTTGTGGCGGATGCGGAAGTCTAAGTATTTGGAATTCCTCTGGTAAAGAATCTGTCTGGTACTCCAGTAAACCGTCTGTTCTAGGCGGTTGAGATTCAATCATTTTGTTGATAATTTGCTGATCTTGAGCAAATATTTTTATAGGTTGTAATTCTCTCTCTCCAAAATTTGATCGAAGTAGAATTTGCATTTGATTATCAATACCCTGTAACGGGACAAAAGATGCTTGTGGGGCCAAAGGAGGGCGCTCCATAACTGATACAAACTTTTCAAAGAAAGGCGCTTCTATAATATTTATACGAGGATAACATCTATAGTTGATAGTTACGCTTGCTCGCATCGTGGCCGGTACAAACATTGGCTCTTCTGTGGGGTTATCATAATATATACTGTTACCTACTACTAAATTTAAAGAATGTATTCTATATACATAACTTTTTCCTGCATTCACTTGTGTGTCCACAAAATCTATATCTAAAACTTTATTACTATCCATAAAATAAAATTTTTGAATTGGCTCTTCCTCAACTTCATATGTTTCATTACCCAGAGCATCTTTGGTTACAGTAACATTGTGCTTTGCTATTTTATAGCCTATCGTTTCCGAAAAGGCTTTTTCGCCCGAGTATATATCTGTTAGTGATCTTATTACTCTTTCATTCATAATTTGTGATTCTACTTTATTCATAAAGAGTTGAGATCTTATAGTGTCTGTAAACCTTAAAGCCTCTGCGTCATCTTCATGGTGGTACTCGAATTTTAAAGGATACTGACTATGATCAAAAGTTTCAAAAAATTCATGGTCACGGTTTTTGATATTATTTATAAGACCGTAAAAAGGATCCGGTGTTGTTCTTTCTTTTGCTAGTGGCAAGTATCTATCATTAGGCAAAGCCTCGTCTCTAGTTGAGCCAAAGCCCTCTTCTGTTGGGATGGTCATTGATTCATCTAAAACTTCTGCGTATTCAAACTCTCTCGCTTCCGGGCTGGAAACTAGTTCTAAAAAATATTTATCCATTTGAAATTCGTCTGCAAAATCAGAAATTTTTCCGCCCTGTTGCGTTCCTATTTTTATTTCTACATACTGGTTAAAAACTCTTTTCATAGTTTCATTTGCTTCTTTCATTGTAGCCACAGAATCACTTGTAAATTTTTGTATTGTATCATCAAATGAACAATTACCATGACTGCCACCCTTTAGTTTGTAATACGTTCTGTAAAGACTTGGTAAAGTTAATTCTGAAACTTCTGGCTTTTCTTCATAGTATCCCACCTCTGCCTTAATTGTGACTATATTGGAAGAAGCAGCAAGAACATTATCCATCTCAGATTCAAAGAATGGCTGAGGTGCTGCAAAGACTGTATCTATGGAATCTGGTAATCTAGTTTGTATGCCGGTAATATCGCTTGTTGTAATCATTCTCTCTCTTGCGAGGTATTCGGCAATCGCACCGAGTGAGTACAAACCGTTCTGACCAGCGAAGTTTATACGTAATTGGCCCTGCCACATTTTTTTGCCGCGCTCGTTAATTACAAAATTTTCATTTAAAATTGTTTCAGAATTGTAATGTACACTTGGGTTGCTAGTGCCCCTTACAAACTTTTCTTCTTGACCTGTCCATGTCCAAAGCTTTTCAAGTAAAAGCCTAATTATGTCTTGATTTTCCTCATGCAATACACTCGAGCCGTCATAAAATAAATGCCTATTAAAAATATTAAGTTCTCTATTAGTAGATATTAATTCTCGAGGGCCAACCCTGATAGTATCATATGGAGCCAAAAAGGGTTCAGAAGTTTCACCATTTGGAAGTGGCGGAGTTTGACCGGGGGGAGGACACCCGGGTTGTTCTGGGTTTTCCTCACAAGTTTGTGTTTCTGTAGTTACTACTTCTCCACATACTTCGAGTCTACTTTGATCATCTGGATTATCATTTTGATCATGAACTGACATTAATATGACCCCCCACTAATATTTAGTCCTAGTCCAGAAGAAACTGGTGATGAATTTGAACTCTGCGTCTGTTGTGTTGTTTCTATTTCTGTCTGCTCTTGTGACATGCCACTTAACAAACTATTTAACTCTGATATGGTCATCATCTTTGGAACTGAAGAAACTCTATATGATCCCTCAGATGAGCCGACATTATTGTCAACTTTCACCATTACAGTGCTTGATGGCGAACCTAACTTCTTGACGCTGGATGCGCTGATTGGAACGTAAGAAGCCTCCGCAGACCTTCCTTGTTGGACTAATAATTTTTTCGCTTTTGATTTTATAACGTCCTTGCCGGTTTCTTTAGTTTTCTTTGAAGCGCCTTGTGCTAACTTATTACTAAGAGAACTAAATATTTTACTTGTAAACAAATTCGCTTTGGCCTTTTCGTTATTTTCTTTGTTCTGCTTGTACTGTAAGTTAGAAGATATTTGCTTTGTAGAATTAAAAACTGCGGCATTACCTATCTTACCTAGTGGTGTTTTTATATCATTTGAAGAAAAATTACCTAAATTTAAATTAATATCTGCTGGTAAAGTGTTTAAACCCGGTCCATCAATGTTGACAGACAATCCAGGAATTTCAAATGTAGGAATAAAATCAGGTATTCCACCAGTACATCCCGGGGCTTGGCCTTGCGTCAATTCTGGTGGAGTTCTTATGATATTTTCTAAATTTGCTCTATACCGATTTAAAACTTCTAAATCTAATTTAACCCACTCTCTTATGTCAGCTAATAACTCTGTACTATCTGCATCAGTTATATGGCTAAATCTTGATGCCTCTGCAGATATTATTCCCGCTTGCTCTGTAAGTGATTCCAAATCATATTCAACTACAACTTCTCCTACATTAAATGCAGTATTATATCCCGGGATGCGCGCTGAAAAATCAATAGTTTTTATATTTTTGTCAGATGAGTGCTTTTGGCCAAGCACTGTTGAGTTTACGTCTGAGTCTGCTACTGTAGTGAATGTGCTATCTTTTGCTAATATCTTCTCTAAAACACTTAGTAAGTGATCACAATTTTTTGCAAAATTTAAAGCAGCAAAAAGGTCACCGTTTCTATCCGGGATTATTTGAGTAACAAGGTTTATTCTTGCGGAAAGACTACTCTCGTTAGGTTCAGGTCCAAAAATACCCAATAGTCCTTGTAAATTTATAAAAGATTCTATCATACCTAGAAGGTCTGAATTAAAATTCAACTGACTATAAGTTTTAAAATTATCTGTATACTTTCTTTGATTAAAGTCATAGCCGTCGATATACCCTAAAGACTGACCTGTGTCTTCGTCAAACTCTTTTATACCCATGGACGCCAGGCTCAAAAATGTAGGGAAAATATTTTCAACATAATTTCTGAATTCTTCAACCTTTTGTGCGAAGACTGATTTTATAAAATCATCTATTTGAATAGAAATATTATAGGCGTACTTTCCAAAGTTGTTTTTTGCTAAATCTTTGTCTTTTAATTCATATGTTCTTTGATACCATGACTCTGATGCCCCCGGAGGTGACATTCTAGAAATATGGTTAGACACTGATTCACTAATTTGATAACTGAATTCTTCAGGGGCCGAAGGAAATATATAATCGTTGTTAGGTGGTTGTGATGAAAACATAACTGTTTCTTCTATATCTTCTGGTGAATTTCTCTGATGTAGTGGACTTCCTACTTCATTATTTGATCGTGGATCGTTAGACAGTCTATATCTTGTTATTTTAAAAGACCTGATTATTGAAGCTCTCTGCAAATCTCTTTCTGAGATATTATACCATGTTTTAAATCTTTCGTAAAAAAATGGATACCTAGATCTTGTTTTTATTATTTCTTCAAAATCAATGCTGAATATGGTAGAACTAAAAACAGTTGATGTAGAATCGTCCATTCCAATATCATGTTGGGCATTATAAATTATTGGCTGACCTCTTAAAGCTTCTGACCTTCTATCAGTTCTGTAAAACTCGTCTAGAGCACGACGGTTAATTGCCTCGGTATCATATATAAATTCTTGTCTGACTTCTGGATATGCTGGCTCGACCGATCCGTCAAACCCTATACCCCTAAAACCGGCGTCATCAAATAAAAAATTAGCAACAACCTTAGAATAAGGTATTTGAACCTCACGTAAAAGTCGAGCATCAGGGTGCATTGGGGTTAAAGCGCCTTCCATCCAGCCAATATAATCTCCTGGTCCGGGATTGTTTGGTCCGTGGTAGTGGTACGAACCATGAAAGGGTGTACCATCATCATATACAAGCATTGATGTAGTAGTTGGCACTCTATAGACTCTATCTCCTGACTCATTTGTTGATGTAATTAATATTGTCTCTGACAATAGATTACCTCCAATTTGTTGCAGTCTGATATAACTTGCTTGGCTAGTGTCCAAATTAAAATTTTCGGCCAGTCTATTAAAGTTCAAGTGAGTAAAAGCATGAATTTTTATATCTCTTAAAGCTTCACCAGTAATGTCAAACTTATCTATATCAATTTCAATCGAAAATGCTATATCTTTAAAGCTTCCTGCTGATGCGGGATCTGAAGATTGTATTGACGATTCTGCCACAAGCAAGTCCGCTTCTAAATCTGTCAATTCTTTTAAAGATATTATTTTATTGTTATAATCTCTCTTAAGTGAAGAGTCCCAACTTTCAAGATTAGAGTTAGTGTAATTTGCATAATTTGAAACTCTAGAATTAGGATCAGCCAAGCGCGATCGATTAGGCTCAGATAGGTGATCAATTATAAAATAAACATCAATAAATTCAGTAAAATATTGTTCGTCCATCCAAAATGGTGTAGCACCAGTATCCTGAGATGTCAAAATTCCGTTCACAGTGATACTGGTTTGTTCTACAAATACTTTTCTAATGTTCATTAGCGGCAATAACGTTTTGGATATTTTTCTTACATTTTCAGTCATATTCTCGCCTCTAAATTAACTAGAAAAAAAGCTTTTATTAACTTTTTTTCGATGTGGTATTTCTTCTACTGAATCGTCTGTTTTTATATCAAAATATTTTAATACATGTTCAGTTTCTTCTAACTTAACTAAAACTTCTGTAGCATTAGGATCTTGAGTGGTTGGATCAGTTGGAACTATTTCAAATATTTCTACATCAAAATTCTCTAAACCATACTTAACATTAAATTCATCAAGCGATATTAATAATGGTTCAGGCTTCTGTATTAATTTTGATCCATTCAAAAACTCAACTTCTGGTTCTGAAAAATCTACTCGAAACGATTCTCTATCATATAGTGTATCTTCTGGGTCTTTAATATTTTTTGTATCTTTTACCACACTGTGAGTTAAATTCATTTCTATTTGTGGAATCTTAAGACCATTACTAAAGCGGTCACTGTACAAAACAGTATCATTAGATATTTTTCTATTCCAACTTACTAGTTCAAACTTGGGCGCGTTCTGAGTAGCCAATTCCATATTACCTAACGGAAATGAAAGAAGCCTTTCTGACTCCTCTGTATTGTCTGTTTGTCTCAGCTCTTCAAATAAATCTTTTGAGCCTGATGAAATGAGTTCTGATTCTATATCAAAACTTGTCTCGATGCCATTTTTTAAATACTGCGGTTCCATGATAACGGCCTGCTTTATTCTATCTTGTGCAGCGTTTATCGCGTCAGGTTGACCAGTATATTCATTATCATATATAATATCATCATCAAAAAATACGTAATGATCTGGCTTAAAAATACCCTTTGCTATTTTTCTTTTGCCAAGTGGCGTTAGTTCTATTTTTATAACTGACTCTTTTTTATTAATGAAAGTCATAATTAATCCTCACTTGGCTCTTCTGTTATTGGCGCTACTCCATCAAAAATATCTACCTTGCCTTCTAATTTAACTAGTTCTACAATTGAAAAGAAATCGTATGGCCAGTTAAAACTGTACTTTACGTTTTCTAACTCTGGTGTTGGATTAAAAGTTCCTCTAGACTCGTCAATTTTAAGTCCAAGGCTAGTGCCGCGTAGTGAATTTTTCTTAACATTCTTCAGGTCAAACTCTGCTCTCTGTTTAGCTTTTAATACAACCCACCTAATCTTATCATTCTTAAAATCCATCCTAGCATCAGTTGGCCTTAAATCATTTAAAAAGTTAGAAATATATTGAACGTCTTGAGATGTTCCAGAGATTCCTTGTTCGGGATTCACTGTCGAATATCTTAATTCTTTTCCACTAAAATCACTTACAGGGGCAACGTTTTGCCAAATATTTGCTAGATCTTTCTTAGTAAATTCTGCGGAAAATTGGAACACATACATCATCTTGTTTCTAAATTCTTCTGGAATTACAAATTTTTCTTGCATTCTTAAAATATACGCCGCGGACTCTACAGGGCCTTGTCCTGGGGTATTGTACACTCTTTCTGCTTCCTGCTCCATTGCTATATACTCTTCGGTTCCAGGTGTTAGTGTGCCGCGTCGTGTGGCATATGCGTCTGAAATACTAACATTTAATTCCGAAGCTTCAGCCAAAGTGGACGGATCAAGGTCAAAATAAGTTATTGTATCTAAATTCGTCTCCGGCTCAATGAAAGGAATTGCTATTACAGATTCATACACAATCTTTCTGTCTTTTAGTCGACCAACTTGTGCTGATATGGAGTTTTCATTTGTAAAACCTACCGCATCAGCTAGTTGATTCCGCGGGGCGGCGACATCTGGATGAGGTTGAATTCTTAATGTATAACCTTCACCTTCTGATGTTGGTATAGTTCCCGCTTGATGCCACATACCAGTTGAAGATGTCAAGTAAGGTATTTGGTCTGGTGCTGGATTGCTTGTGTAAAAGTTCTTCCACCCTCTCTTCTGCCATGGAAGACCTGAGGTAGAATTTGTTTCTTCAACTGCATTTGTATCTAAACGAAGCGAAGACACCGTGGCATTAGCAAAATTAAGAATTGGTGTTTCCCATCGAGGCTGAATTACCCACCTAGAGCGCTGGTTTAAGGTTGTTCCTTGGTCTGGGTTTTCTGATTGATATATAACGAAGCCATCAAGCTTTAATGATGCTGATAATGACATTGCGTTGATGTAATTTGTGTTTTTTTCTGCATTATCTGGCACTGCAGAAAAATTAACATATGTATATTGCGCTCCATCGACAATTTCTTCTAAAGTATGTTCCCGAGATTCTGTTGGGGTGAATGATATATCAACATATGGATTTGAGTCAGTATCTAAGAACGGTGGTACAAACGGAGAATATGCATGCTTATTTGAAAATTTTGTACTAACACCATCTGACAGTAATGTTACATCACCCTCATCAACCGCGGGGCCGAAAGCTGAGTGCCTATCATACATTCTAAGACCATCGTTAACTACTTCTACTCTCATCTTATACACTTCACCTGCAAACAACTTAGGTGCCACAACACCTCGGGTTTCTAAAGAAGCTACCTTGCTGTCTTTTATAAAGAAGTTAACTGTCTCTGCGCAAAAATTGTTGATGGCCAAACGATAAGGCTTCAAGGTTGTTGCAAAAGACTTCTTGAGGCTGAAGCTTGAAACGCCAAGATCTATTTCATTATTTGTTGCATCCAGTTCACCGAACCTAAATGGAAAGTCCATAACTTTACCAGTATATTTGTCTGCGTGATAAATACTGGCAGATGGATGTGGCTCTTGGTCTTCTATAGCTATACCCTTTAGCGAATCTGGATTCATCATTTCCTCAAACGTCACTCTCTTGTACACATCGCCCTTGAGTCTTGGTACACCAGAATCAGCTGTGTTGTTAACCATTGACCCTGTAAAAGTTTGTATGCCTGATAGATATTCGTGTTTGAAAGAGTTTGACGGTGATGGAACTAGTCTCTTAAATATATCTACGTCATCGACAGAGGAGTTTTCAAATATGTGAGCAGACAATATCCGCACTCTAGATACTGCACCAGTTCCTGTGCTAGGCGTAATTCCCACTATCTTATTGGTAGCTGAATCGACGTGAATACCGCGCATTAGTCGGTCTGAACCAAAGTTACCCTGATAAATTTGGTCCTTAAATAGGCTAGCCTGAAAGATAAACTTGCCTGTAGAGTCTTTTGAAAACGCAAAAGCTCCGTTTCTAGAGTTTACAATTATAGTAGAATTTTCGTGTATTACAATATCAGAGCCGAAAAAAGATGGGTTGAATGCAAGACCTTGAGTGAACCTGGTTACATCATAGTCTATCTTCTGTAAAAATGAATACTGGCCCGCTGATGTCTTGGTAAATATATGTATTGAAGGTATTGTGTTCTCATCTGATAAAAAGTTACCTGATGCAGCGGGAGCGCCGACAGCCACTAAACTTTCATCTGCAGATATAGCAATCCCCGAACCAAACAACGCGCCGGAATCAGGACTAGTTAACTGAATACTTGACGTGTATGTAAATTGTCCTTGTGATTGTACGTAAACATGAACTATACCACCTGCCGCGAACATAGCTGAGCTACTAACTAATCCTGGATCAGAAATTAGCATAGTGTTACCTGAAACTCTTACCTTGTGACCAAAACTGCCGTTAGTACTAGATGGTAATCCTGATGCTGTTGGTGGAGTTATAATTTGACTCACAGCATTGGGATCGGCTCCTGCAGTTTCAGAATCAAAAGACCATCTGTTAGTGCCTATACCCATGGCCATATTCATGGATGTCCAAACCCAAACCTGTCTCCTTGATGCATCTGAAAGGACTAGTAAATTAGAATCAAAATATTGCATTCCGCTACCAAGGCCGCCGGCTAATTGTTGGCCTCTTTGGGCCATAGGAATATTATCTGCATCCACAACTGCAGGATCCTGGCTTCTAAAATCTATAATGCTTGGTTTGTTTGCTTTTGGTGGAATGAATGAATCTCCATTTCGCTCGAAGATAAAAACAACACCACCAGCCGCTGGGATTTGCCCTTGCGCGTCATCAGGTGCTGTAACTGCAAGATAGTTTTCAGACATAAATACTTGCTCCCCAAATTCCATCGCGGGGGTGCTACCCCCGGGGGTGGGAGTAGCTGACCGGGGGGATGACAAGGTATCCAAAAATGACCACTCCTTTACTCCTGTGAGGGCATTAGTATTAGCTAATTTATATATATCAACAACCCCCTCTACGGCATGTGTGTCGCCGTCAGCGCCGGGTCTGCCAATGGCCATATAATCTCCGTGAATACTCACTTGGCCAAATTCGAGTGGGTGAATCTCTAAAACTTTTTGATAACTATTTATACCCGAGGAAGGAGATACTTCCTGAATGGTGGGGACAATATCTTGACCGAACAGAGGATAGTCAACGGCCATACCTGCTTTAATTGAGTTCATCAGAACACCTGGAGCGAAGAGAGGTTTAATAGATTGTTGCAGGTTTGCTCTTATCTTTGTCTTTAATAGTGTTGGTTGATCCATAACAAAAGCTGGCTTGGTCGCTGTTGTTTCAAAATCAAAATCCTGCATATATCCTCTTGTAAAAAGCTCTGTTATCTGTTGCACTCTTTCTACTGGATAAAATCCTCTATACGGAGTAAATTTAAGTGCCGCCTTGCAACGAAGTGTTAACTTTAATGGGTCACCTAAATTATTATCCTCTACATGCTCAAGGGTTACACCAAAATATTTCATCATGTCGGAAATACCGTACGTTTTATAAAACTTTTCTGATGTCTGAAGCTCTTGAGAAGATGAGTGGTAAACGGCACCAGTAACAGACAAGAAAGATTCTCTGTTTGAAAGTTCACTAAAATCACCTGCTGAATTAATAATCACATCTTCTACATGATCACTTATTATAAACTCTGGTACAAGTGAATGGTCTTGACCTACTTGCCTGTAGTTTTCTGCATGTTTTTCAAAATCTGTACTAAATGGCTTTGATCCGAGCTGTTCTGCAGCCTTCCATTCTGCTTCGCCGGCAAGATATTCATGACCACTGTATACTTGGGGAACTCGGCGACTATAAACTGGTGCTAGGGGTGGAGTACCATGCTGAAAATTAGCACCAGCGCCATAAATGCTATAATCGTTCTGGAATATACCTTCTCCTCTTAATCCTTGAGATGTCGTAACGTACTCAAAACAAAAGCCTTTAACAGAACTATTAAAAGAAGATGTAGTTAAATCTAATGGTGTCGCTGAAAAATTTGTTCTTGCATCTAATGGCCACCTAGATGTTCTGATGAAAAAAGGATCAGCGCTCAGGGGCGAAGAACTATCGACATCTATAATATCAATACCATGACCATTAGACTTTCTAAAATCAAACTTGTTTTCTTGCTCAGTCTTATAGAAGTAAGCTACAGTATCAGGAGAAGAATTAGCGTCGAATAACGCGGTTGGACTGGCTGTTGCTGTGAAAGCACCACTCGCATGGTTAACTATACCGTTGCTAACATTGAAATCATCTTCTTCATTAAACTTCCAGTAGCCCACAGCTTCACCAATTCTAGGTATAGACGAGTCTTCATAACAAAAACCAAAACTAGCAATTGTTTGTATATCTGCATCAGTCAAAGGAGAAACTGAAGGATTATGTCTCCACATTAAAACGTTTGCTATATTGCCCTCAAACGGTTGCATTGATGATGCTTTTGTAACTGCACCGATGCGTAGTGTTGTGGTCGTATTTTTTGGCAAAACACCTATCTTATTATCAGTAGGATCAACAGTGCTCACTAGTGATCCATTAACATAAAACTTGACCACACCAGACGGATTTGATGGTGATGCAGGGGTAAATGTAACTGCTACATGGTACCAAGTGTTAATACTGGTAATAACTTGATTACTGGTCGCGGCGGTGATGACCATAGACCCGGTATCTGTTTTGTTGACAAAGAATTCTAATGTTTTGTTACGTTCTCTAAATTGCCACTCTGCCCCGGTTGTAATTGCATCGGTCTTGGCTATAATTGAGCGCGCTGTGGTGCTGGTAGCCGTAGGCCTAATCCATGCTGAAAGTGTTAAAGGTGTGACAACAAAATCGCGGTTTTCTAGAATTGGGCTGGTGTTAGCCGAGGTTGCACCCACAGTTTCAGCATTTGCAGTTGCAACATTATTATCAGATGTCAATGGACTCACGGATGAATAATCTGTAAATTGCACCCCAGAAGATGTACTTGTTTCATCTAGTTTCCACCATCCTACTATCTTGTCTGCCTGTGTGTGAGTAGCATAATTATATGTAAACCCTTCGTTTTGAAGCTCTGTTACTTCCTGATCACTCAAAGCATGGTTTCGGAAAATAATAAGGTTTGATAAATCTCCGTTAAGAACTTCGCTGCCATTAGTCTGTGCACCAATCGTGAAACCTGAAGTTGTATTTTGCATTTCAAAATAATTGGGGTTTTGATTCGATTCGTCGGTATCGCTAGTGCTTGTCTTAGTGACGGGATCAAATTTATGTACCTTAAGGCGCGTAGTGCTATTTGGATCGTAAATAACCGTTATATGTCTCCATTTGTTGACATCTTGATTTGTAAACATATCGCCAGTCGCATATGCACCGAACTCAGAAGCTCCGGCATTTAGACCGGTTGTATCTCGCAACCCTAAAACAAAATGGCCAGTACTGTGAATTCTCAAAAAGTACTCGTTGGGAGAGCCGTATTTAGCGAACACTACTCCGTTCGAGGTAAACACATTGGTACCAGCGCCGCTGTAGTTTGGATCGCCATTTGTCTTTTTTATCCAAAAAGCAGCGCTGAATGGGATATCAACATTTTCTCTTCTTTTTATGGCCGAAGAGGCCGGTGCAATTTGATCAACAGACACCCGATTGCCTTTGAGTGTGTTATTTTTTAAATTAGTTGCGTCACCGTTTGTTGTATGGTCTAGCTTCCAATAACTTACCGAGTTTGCATACGATGTCAACGATCTAAGATCGTGTGGATATCCACCATTGTAAATATTGGTGACTTCGCTAGCAGACAATTTTTTATTGTACAGAGACATATTAGACAGACTACCACCTAGGCCCTTTACAGGAGTCGATTGCAAATCTTTGACCACTGGTGAGGAACCAATAACAGTCACATAATCTGTTGGCTGCATATATTGATAGTTGTTTGTATTCAACAAATTTGACGCGGTGGTTCCTGTCATTGTACTATTAGTAGTATATCCACCTGAATATATCCTTGCCCTTTGCGAAAGTGATGCAACTGTAGGATCATAAGTAATGGTTACAAATTTCCAAGCATTTGCAGATAAGATTGAATTAAATGTATACTTCACTGCAGCAGGTAGCCCTAAAGTGTTACTATCTCCAACAGTATCAAATAATTGAAGTACAACATTACTTCCGTCGTAATAGACTGCCCACTCACCCAATTCTTCTCCGATTTGATAAGATGCGTCATAAGCATCTGACTTACTTATGATTGTGTGCTTATCGCCGGATGAAGTCGAATCTGGTCTTATCCAAAAAGATATTGAAAATGGTAAATCATTATATTCTCTCAACGCTAGTGCTGGTGTTGGAGAGTGATTACTCATGCTAAACACTGCAGTTCCGTTATGTCCTTTACCGCTTGAATCTGCAATAGCTGTTCCCATGGCATCTTCCATCTTCCACCACAATACTAGCTTGTC
>Ga0160423_10000990_pt1 | contig 23607 bp, 17 predicted proteins | sample CRUFie14St8metaG_FD_108191 | JGI IMG/M metagenome (GOLD analysis project Ga0160423, IMG submission 108191) | Marine microbial communities from the Costa Rica Dome - CRUD Field 142mm St8 metaG | ecosystem: Environmental > Aquatic > Marine > Oceanic > Photic zone | place: Costa Rica: the Eastern...
CTACGTGGATTGAGTTTATGGATGAAATTTATGAGCAAGAAGGCTCTTGGGAAAATAGAAAAGGATACTGTGGTATTCGCTTTGTGGAGGTAGCGTAATGAAAAAGAAAATTTTAGTTAGAGGTCCTGTGCTATCTCAATCAGGATATGGAGAGCAATCTCGCTTTGCTTTGAGAGCGTTAAGATCACGAGAAGATTTGTTTGATATCTTTATTCTTCCAATTGCTTGGGGTAAAACCGGTTGGATATGGGAAGAGTCTGAGTTTAGAGAGTGGATGGATGAAAAGATCACATTAACCCAAGTTCTCATTCAGAGAAAACAACTTCAAATTGATATTTCCCTTCAGGTAACAATTCCCAATGAATTTGAAAAAATCGCTCCAATTAACATTGGTTATACTGCTGGAATCGAAACACATAAATGTTCCCCACAGTGGCTACCTAAATGCAATGATATGGATAAAGTATTGGTTGTCTCAAATCATGCAAAAACCTCTTTGGTAAACACAGTAGCTCAAGCAACAAATCAACAAACAGGAGAGACTTTTCCTTATAAGATTGAGACACCTGTTGATGTTGTTTGGGAGAATACAGAGCGTCATGAACCTGAAGAGATCAAAGGCTTTGAGCTTAAGCACGACTTTAACTTTCTTGCTGTTTCTCAGATCTCTCCTCGCAAAAACTTTGACAATATGGTGAAATGGTTTGTTGAAGAATTTATTGACCAAGAAGTTGGGCTTGTTATCAAGACCAATATTGCATCCAATTCTGTTATGGATTGGGAGCATCTTCAAAAGCGAATGAAGCAAATGCTTGAAGGTTACAAAGATAGAAAATGCTCTGTATATCTTTTGCACGGAGATCTTACACCCGGACAAATGACTGGTCTTTATCGAAACGAAAAGATCAAAAACATGATTAATATTGCTCATGGTGAAGGATTCGGCCTTCCGATGTTTGAAGCAGCACGAGAAGGATTGCCTGTTACAACAATTGGTTGGTCTGGTCAACTTGATTTTTTACATCATGATGGAAAGGATTACTTCAATAAAGTCGACTACAGCATACAGCCAATTCAAAAAGAAGCTCATTGGCCTGGTGTTTTAGAACAGGATGCTATGTGGGCAAACGCTGATCAAGGTTCTTATAAAATGGCATTGCGAAAAGCTGTTAAAGGTTATGACAAGATGAAAATGAGAGCAGAAGAACTTAAGAGTTTGGTTAATGATAAGTTCTCTGATGAAAATCTGTTTGAGTTGTTTTGTGAAAATTTTAGTGAAAAAGAAGGTATAGATGAAATTATATTATCAGTGTAGTTTTTTTCATGAAAAATGGAAAGAAAAAAAAGAATTCTCGGTATCACAAGATGAATTATTTTTAAATAAAAAAATAAAAAACCGCCGCTTTTCATTTAATAAAATAAAAGTAGAATATAAATGTAAGTGGATCAAACAAGCGGATTGGAAATCAGATAGGCCAACAATAATTATTCCAACCAAAGATCAAATAAAAATGCTGTCTTATACATGTCAAAACTTAAAAGATAATAAAGTAAATTTACACTGTAATATAATAATAATAGATGACCGTTCAACTGATGATATTAAAACTTTGGCTTTAAATAATAAATTTTCTTACCTCAGAGTCGATAATTCTAAAGGTTTTAATTTTTCTATGTTGAATAACATAGCATCAAAAATTTGTATAGAACTAGAATGCACTGAAGTAATTTTTTGGAATTCTGATCTTTGGATTAATCAAGAAAAAGATTTAACAGATATTATACACAAACATAGAACAAACAAATCTGCAGTTTCCGGCGCAAAACTCCTATATCCCCCAGAAGACATTTCTTTTGGAAATAAAAATATAGATTTTCATTTTCCGGAAATGTCTCAAAGAAAATGGAGAGAAACCATACAGTTTGGAGGTGATGGTTGGATAAATACAGCCAATTCAAGTCCAGTTGCATTTTCTCCTTATCATTTTAAAAGATTTTCTGACCACTTAAACCCTTTAGTAAATTGTGATAGGGGATGTACTTTTGTAACAGGTGCTTTTCAAATATGGGATTTGAAAATTTTTTGTGATTTAAAAGGTTTTAACCCTTCTTTATCAAAAAATTTTCAAGATGTTGACATATGCTTGAGGCTTTTAGAGAACAAGCAAGTGCCTATGTATTTTGGAAAAGATATATTTTTCTTTCATGATGAATCTCCTACTCTTATGAAAGAAGGAAAGAACGATAAACAGTTAACGAACGATCACATTCTTTTTGGAAAGATCTGGAATGAAAAACTTGCAAGTTTAATATATTGAGGAAAAAATGAAAAAAATAATATTTTCACACTTTTATAACGAAGAATTTTTATTACCCTTTTGGCTGGAGCATCATAAAAAAATATTTGATCATGGAGTTTTATTCGATTATGACTCAACAGACCGAAGCTGCGAAATAATTAGAAAAATTTGTCCAACATGGGAAATTATTAAATCTAAAAACAAACAATTCTCAGCTCAACATATCGAAGAAGAAATCTTAGAAAAAGAAGCCACTTATAAATTCGGAATTTATAGAGTTATTTTAAACACAACAGAGTTTTTATTTTACAAAGAGAACGCTTTTTGCGAAACAAAAGAAAGAAAACAATTCTTGATACCAAGTTTGTGTATGGTCGATAATGACTCTGATAAAATAGTTAAATATAATAAATCTTTGATTTCTCAAAAATATTTTGGATACCCAGATAATAATAAAAGCAGGAGATCTAGAAGTTTGCATAATTTTTATATAGAAAAGTACCCTCTGGGCAGACACTTTAACCACAGTAACACTGATGATTTTATCATTTGCTGGTTTGGTTTTTCTCCTTATGAAGAAAGATTGATAAAAAGAAAAACTCAAATTAAACATAAAATACCAAATTCTGATTTTCAAAGAGGGTGGGGCTTTCAGCATCAATTTACAAAAGATAAGATTTTTTTAGAATATCAAAAATTTAAAAAACAATCATATGATTTAAGAGAAGTTTTAAAAGAGTATAAAAATTATGGAGAATAAAATATTTTGTATTGGATTGCCAAAAACAGGAACAACTTCTTTTTCTTCTTCTCTCCAGGAAGCAGGATATAATTTAATTGGTTGGCCATGGAATAGTAAAACAATTAAAGAATTAAAAATGGGAAATTTTAATTTAAGTATTTTGAATAGTTGCGATGGATTACAAGATATGATCCCAGCTCTTTATTATAAAGAGATCTATAATTTTTATCCAAATTCAAAGTTTGTCTTGACTACACGAGAAAAAAAAGAATGGTTATTATCGTGTGATAATTGGTGGAAAAAAATGAAACTAAATACTTTCGAAAAATACGATTCTTCTGATGTTTTAAATTTTCTCAAGCCTTCTCTTTTCGGCACTTATTTTTACTCAGAAGAAAGATTCTCAAACGTTTATGATACTCATAGACGAGAAGTGGAACATTTTTTTTCGAATAAAAAGAAACAATTATTGATTTTACCTTTGGAATTAAATGATTGTGATAAGGTTTTAAAAGTTAATGATTTTTTAAATTTGAATTTAAAAAGCTATAAAAAAGTAAACGTTAGTAGAGGTATAAGATGAATGTATTAATATTAGGTGGCACAGGCTTTATAGGAAGCAGGTTGTTTACATTTTTACGATCAAAAAAAATAAAAGTAGACACAATGGATTTAGAATTGTTTGGAAACTTTGTTAATAAAAACAATTTTAAAATGGATGTTCGAAGATTTAATTTGAATATATTGGACAAATATAACTGTATTATAAATCTTTCCGGGAATTCAAGTGTAAAATCTTGCGAGTGCGAAATTAGTCATATCATTAAAAACAATATTGATCCTTTAATTCGTATGATACCAAGATTAAAAAACAAGCTTTTTATTAATGCTAGCAGTAGTAGTGTTTATGGAAGTAATTTTAAAGGAATTGCCGAAGAATCTAGTCTTCTATCTAGTGCGATTAATTATTATGATTTTTATAAAAAAACAAATGATGAAATTCTCATGATGTCCGACTTAAATAATTTCTACAGTCTTAGGTTTGGAACAGTGTGCGGAGCTTCTGAGAACCTAAGAAATGACATAATGATAAACGCAATGTACCAAAGTTATTTAAAAAATAACAACGTTAAAGTTTTCGGCGGAAAAACTAAAAGGCCAATTTTATTTATTTTGGATTTGTGCGAGTTTATTTATAAAATAATTAAAGAAAATAATAATATGAAGTCTGGCATTTATAACCTGTCTTCTTTTAACAGTACTTCATATGAAATAGCAGTGGAAACCTCTAATGCTCTAAAGTGTGAATTAATAAATCTTGACCATGCAGAACCTGGTAACGTCAAGATGAATAGTAGTAAATATGATTTTTGGATAAATAATAAAAAAAGTAAAGAAAGTTTTTCTTTTTCTCCACGAGGAAAGGTTGAATTAATAATTGAAGACTTAAGAAGTTATAATATATTAAACAAGAGCAATAGAAATAAACCTTTAGGAGAAATTTGTGAATTTTAAAATTAAAAAATGCGTTTGTTGCGAATCAGAAGTTAAAACAATCTTAGATCTTGGTAGTCAGCCTTTAGCTAATAACTTAATTTCAGACATGTCGGAGTCGTTTGAAGAATATGAACTTAAATTGAATTTGTGCCTAAGTTGTTATCATACACAACTATCTTTAGCAGTGGATCCAGAAAAATTATATAAAAATTACTTTTATGTTAGCGGAACTAGTGTGACATTAAATGAAGAATTTAAGAGAGTTTCTAAGTTTTTAAAACAAAAGACTGAAAAACAAAATCCAAAAGTTTTGGACATAGCCAGTAATGATGGTACTTTTTTAAAATATTTTAAAGAAATTGGTTGTGATGTTTTGGGAGTAGAACCAGCTGAGAACATTTCTAAAATGGCTAATGAAAAGGGAATAAAGACACTAAATGTTTTTTTTGGAACAGACAAGAGCAAAATAGAGCTAAAAGATAAGAAATTCGATTTAATAACTGCTTTTAATGTTTTGGCCCACATACCAAATCCTTTAGAATTTATGTGTGAGATGAAAGACCTCCTAGAAAAAGATGGGATCATTTGCATACAGACCAGTCAAAAAGACATGTTTTATAATGGTGAGTTTGATACAATTTATCATGAACACCACTACTTTTATTCTATTAAATCAATGTGTAAATTAGCTTCTAGGTGCGGACTTTTCTTAAAAGAAATAACTTTTCCAAAAGTACATGGTAATAGTTATTTGTTCATTTTTTCGAAAAATGAAGAAGAAGATAACTCAGAAAAATTTATTTTAGAAGAAAAAAAACAAGGAAGATACTCGCCAAAATTATACAATAGTTTTTCTAATTTCATAGAGAAAAATAAGGAGATAAATAATAAAATAATTTCAAACCTCATAGAGGAAGACTACTATTTAATTGGATTTGGAGCAGCAGCAAAAGCTATTGTTTTATTAAATTACTATGATCTCAAGATTGATTATATAATTGATGAGAATAATTTAAAGCACAATAAAATAATACCAAAATTAAATACAAAAATCATTTCTATGAACAAATGTAAAAAAATAATTAAAAATAAAAAAACATGTTTTGTTATTTTAGCATGGAACTTTGCCGATGAGATCTCAAGAAAGATTAAAAAATCATTTGGAAATGTAAAAATAATTACATTAATGCCAGAATTTAAACAGCTATAAGGAGTTATAATGAAAGATCATAAATTATCAAATCAAGCCGTCGGAGCAATCATGATGGCTTTGCAAAAGTCTCTTATGGAGCAAACCGACATTGTGCCTGTTCTTCGCAGCTTCAATGTTCAGATTGACGATGCCGGAGAGTTGGTTGTTGTAAACCCCCCAACTGTTAAAGCAGAGCAGCCCAAACCAAAAGTTATAACAGATATTGATGGGCCACTATAGTGCCTAGATACGTTTATAAATGCTCTTATTGCGAAGGTGAGATGGAGGTAAGGCACGAGATGTCGGAACGCCTTACAGACTGTAAACTTTGTGAAATGAAGGATACTTTGACCCGAATTCCACAGTTCACCAACATCGTGAGAAAGCAAGAACAAGGTAAGAAGAAAACTGGTTCTCTTGTTAAAGAATATATCGAAGAAAACAAGAGAATCTTGAAAGAAGAAAAGAAAGAAAGGATAGAATACAATGAGTAGTACCGTAATATTAATAACAGTTTTAGTGGGATCGTTGATTTTCAATGGTGTCATGTTCTGGTATTTACGACAACTTACTCAAAGATTAACCTTTATTTACAATAACATAGGGGATGTGTCCGAGATTATTGCTAATTACAGAGCGCATCTTAAATCAGTATACTCAATGGAAATGTTTTATGGGGATGAAACTTTACAATATTTAATGGATCATACACGCTCCATTTCTGTTCTTTTAGAAGATTTTGAAGATCAAGAGTTTTTTCTAGAAGAATTTGAATTAGAGGAAGAAGAGATGTCATCACAAGAGGAAGAAATAGATGCCCAGACGCAAATCCAAGAAGAGAATGTATTTTACGCAGGTTCACGAAGACGCAATAATTAAATACGCACTCTCTAATTGTCGCAAAGAAAAAACAGATCTTTACGTAAAACTAATCCAACCGGCTTTCAGTGAAATGGTTGATAAAATTGTATTCACATATAAATTTACAACACTACCAAACATTGACGAGCTGAGAGAAGATTGTAAAATATGGCTTACCACTATACTAGGAAAATACGATCCAGAGAAAAAATCCAAGGCTTTTTCCTATTTTAGTGTGATTACTAAAAATTGGTTTATCCACAAGGTAAAACAAAGAACAAAAAGAGCCAAGAGAGAGGTGGATTATGAAGATGCACTTAAGGAATTGACTTTTGATCAAATTGTTTGCTATAATCCATATCATCATGAAAGAGAACAAAAAGAGTTTTGGAAACACCTAGAGCTAGAAATGGACGGTTGGGGAACCAACGACATGAATGAAAATGAAAAAAAAGTATATGAAGCAATCCGAATCGTTTTAAATTCTGTTGAAGAGATAGAAATATTTAATAAAAAAGCAGTTTATCTTTATCTTCGTGAGATAACAGGTATGAATACCAAGCAAATAGTAACGCAACTTAACAAATTTCGTAAAAAATACAAGCTTTTCAAAGAAGATTGGGATAATACAAATATTTAACACCTCTATTTATATTATGAGTAAAAAAATAGATAAACATTTAAAAGAAGCACTTGATAACATTCGAGAGGACCGCAAAATAACACGCGAGTTACTTGACGATGCGATCAAATTTGTTGCAAAAGATGAAGCACGTCATCAACAAATTGGTATGACATTAGCAAAATATGTTGAAACACTACAGAGATCAAATGAACAGATTGTAAAAATAGCAGCTCTTATGTCAAAAAATGAAAAATCTGAGGGCATATCTGAAACGGAGATGGAGGATATATATTCCATGATCAAAAAAGAGGATGATTAATGAGAAAGAACTTTTTCACATCTTTTTATAATGCACTGTCCGATCCTGCTTCTTATTATTCATTTCAAAAAGAAATGAATCTTAAAGCTGTTGAACAAGTTTTCTTTAATTCTTTTTCTGGAAAATCATCGTTTAGAGCAGTAGTTTTGCCGGCGGATGTTAATGCTCCAGATGCTTTAAGTTCTAGAAGTTCGAAAATCAAAGCGATACGAGTAAGACCTTTGGATATTCATGGCTTTATTCTTCCGGAACCATGCGAAGAAAAAAATGTTGAAAGAAGAAAAAAAATAATAGCAATGCACCCTGTCGCATATCCAGACGAGACATTCCCAGTTGCTGGTGGGAATATAGAAGATGCTGTTCCCATTACAACCGGCATGGTTGTAGAGTGCGCTTTTGCCGATGGACCTCAATCTGGAAGATTAAGGGGTTTAACGTATAGAAAGTCAAACGTAGTTACTACCGGCATAAATCTAGAATGCTTTGGGACTGTGAGAGAGGATTTGAAAAAAGCTTTTGAAGGCACAGGCCCAGCGCCTATACCACCTACATCAACCAATGGAAGGCTTTCATTTGGTGGTCGACATATGTTGGAAAAAATAGAAGCAAAAATAACACCTTCGAATCAAATAGTGGTTGGAGTAGGCGCTCCCGAGGTTCTTGGAAATGCAAATGCGGAGATATCATTTTGGTCTGATAAATCAGAAATACAGGCTGGTAAAAAGGGCCAAACAGATAAAAACCATCCTGTGTATAGGAGGGTACAATTGTATACTTATTACGCCAAACAGATGTCTAATAAAGATAAAGGAAAGCCATACAGAGAAACTAGTGAGTATTTTTCAAATTATTTAAATGACGAAGCGGTTAAAAAAACATACATTCTAGCCGGCCAAGATGGAACAACAGGTTTTTTACATTGGAGTGCCGTATCTATTTCTTGGGTTATGAGAGGTAGTGGTTTTGGTGCATCTCGGGGACACGCTTACTACACTTCTTCAATCGCCAAAGGACAAAGACCGGGCTGGGAAGTTCGATCGCTCTTAAGAGAAAGAGTAAAGCTACAAGTTGGTGATGTTCTAGTAAAAACAAGATCATCAAATGGTAAAGGCATTTCTGTTTTAGAAGCAACTCACGGAGATGTAGTGTACAAAGTAGACAGTCAGTTTGCATACTGTTGCGGCGGCAATGTTGACAAGCCCGGTGAAACAGGAGATAGAGGGTGGTTTGGGCCAATAAGAAAAGTAGCAGTTCAGGATGGCGTTTGCACTAACCCAGGTCCCTACATAGTGGTACTAAAAAAAATGAGATAGGAAACAAAAATATAGGAGAAAAATATGCCAACAGAAGAATTTATTAATAGAAGTTTTGACTTAACCAATGTAACAAATGAATATACAAAAAAACAAGTAAAGGCTGGCGTTGCCTCTTTGTTCTGTGCTAATCACCCAGAAAAAGTCCCCGAGTTTGATAGAGCACCATGTGAACTCAGGCTTGAAGGAAATCACAATGCAAGTCTTGTTTTGGGAAGAGACCGGAACAGTAATTGGGCATCTGGAATGGGGGGCAAAGGAGAATTTAGGTGCGGTATGATTGACTTAGTCGCCGGAAGAGCCCAGAGCATATTGGCGAACAATGAAAAAGAGAATAAAGATGATCCATTGGATGGGATCGGGTTTGTTGGTCCGATGTTTCACTCCGACGCAGCAAGAGTGTATATTACTCAAAGATGCCTAAACATTGATCAATATTTTGGAATCAAAGAATCAGGAAAAGGAAAAACATCCTCTCGTAAATCTGCTGTCGCCATGAAAGCTGATCACATTCGAGTTATTGGAAGAGAAAAGATAACAATTTATGCTGGTGCTGGAAATTTTGCTGGGTTTGATCCGTTTATCGGAGAAACAAATGCCGCAGGTGAAAGACTATCCGGCCAGGTAATAGAGCTGCAAGTAGGAGAACAGCAACTAGAGCCTCTGGTGCTAGGGGACAAATTAGTTGATTATTTGAAAAAACAACAAGAATTGAACAGAAAAGTATACTCGCAGCTACAAGAAATAAATGGACAAATGGCCACTATAAACATGGCTATTTCATTTTTGACGGGTGGAGGTCCCCCGTTTTCTGCTTTTGCAAAAGAAAATATTACTAATTTTTTTGAAACCTTTTCCTTTACCCTGAATTCTATAATTTCAGAAATTAATTATTTAGACAATGAATTAATACCCGGATCAGAACATATACTAAGTAATTCAGTATTTACAACGTGAGATAAAAATGTCAGAATCAAAATTTAAACAACTACAAGAAGACGTATGCTTCAAAGAACCAGAAGAAGAAATTGAACCGGATAAAATTTGCCCAACCTGTATCCCGGATCAAAACTATATTGAACCAGACTGGACAACAACCACCGAGCCGTATTTTAATCGCGCACAGTGTGAATATCAAATAAAAGCTGTAATCAACATCGATGCCGATATCTATTATGATAGTAATCAAAATCTCCTTTCCACCTCAACGATATCTGGAGAGGTTCTAGCGGGTGCTAGTAGCAACCGGAGATCTTTTAGGAGAACTATAGATTCCCCCTATAGACCTGAGGTTTTGCTTAAATCTTACATAAGGCCCGCAGTAAGAAGAATATTGCGTTATTTTGGAAAATTAGACAGCGATGAGATAGTTTGCGCTTCTTATTCACCAAACGCCCAAGAAGGCCAGATTTGTGAAAGTATATTTGGGCTTGATTATGAAAAACATGTTAAGTTAACAGATTTGGTTAGTGGAGAGTTGATACCAAGTACCCATGAAACACAAGAGGTTGATGTGGAAAATATGCAAAAAGAATTTGCAAAAATAACAAATCCATCCGCCCTAGAACTTTTCGCTAGAGTAAAAGACTATACATTTATAACATCTGCAAACATACTAACTGTACATGTATCTGTACCGGCACATAAATTTAATCAAATACCAAACAAACCCGATTTAGGAAGCCTAGATACATCCACAGATAAAATAATAATAAGACCACCAGATTTTATGGATGCTATTCAGAGGTTTCAATCAGCCATGAGAACCTTCAAGGGGTTTCAATCATATTTTTATCATGAAGAAAACGGTAGTATATATTTTGAAGAAACAAATGAACCTTTTTATATAAAATTTTACGCAGATTATCGTATTTCTAATTTTGTAGACTCATTACATAATCTCATGGAAAGAAATAGATTTCATTTAAAAGGTTTTTTAAATTCTGGTAAAAAAGATAAAAGACTGCCTGAGGAAATAGAAATAACTTTTAACAAAGACGATGAGAAAAACCCATTTGTTGTTAAAAACGTAAGAGCAAAAAAAAGAGGCTGCCCCTATGAAGAGTGCCCTGAAGGTTTGTCTACTTTTATTGAATACTCTAAAAATGATCAAACGATAATGGGATATATATCTGCTATTGATACCATAGCTACTGAATTACAAAGCAACAAAACGCCTCCGTGGTTAGACTTTGTTGTAAGCAAAACATTTCCACAGCTAGCCGTAAATTATGGATCTTCTAATAATTTAGAAGATAATGCATGCTTAAGCGTAAACCTACAGCAATCTTATGATTTTATTTTAGAGCAATCAATGGATTTGTTCACAGCTATAGAGTATAGATTTAATCAAAATCAATGTAAAACAAAAGAGGAAATTATCGCCAGCAGAGAAGAGGTGTTAGATTTCTTCTCTGGATCTCCAGAGTCGGAAAAAGCCTTGAAAGACTTTGGAAGGGCATGGAAGAAAAGACAAGAACAGGTTGATCTTGTTGTCGAGTCAGCCGCCACAATAGGCAAAGGAACTGTTAAGTTTTTTAACAACCCAGTAAGAGGTCTCTCCAACATGGGGAAATCAATTGTAAGTGGCGCTTTGTCTGCTGGAGAAGCCATAAAACAATTTGTTGTAAATTTTAACGCATGTGATTTTTCAAAAAGTATGACGATTGCATTAAAATGTTTAGCAGCAGGTCTAACACTTGATGAAGTTTATTATACAATTCTTAAACAAATCATATCATCTTCTGGCGAGCAAGCTTTGTCCATAATACTAGACACATTACCAGCAAACAAAAGACAACAAATTGAAGCAGAAATAGAAAAACAGTTTAAAGACATGCCATATCCATGGGAACCAGGATGGGAATCCGGAAATCTTGGTAAGGCGGTTGATAGGGAGGCAATAGATACTCTCTTTTTAAAACAAGAAAAACAAAACCTCACTAGCGAAGAATACGAATCAATTTCATCGCAACTAGAGAAATTAGAAACAAGAAGAGATTTGCTAAATGGCGTCTTATTGAAACTAGAAGGCAAACCATCAGATTTAATTACAAATATCTTGTTTAGCCAAGACCCACCCCCGGGAACAGAAGAGGTAATACAACTCATTGGTAAAGCTGGCCCAGTCTTCCAAAAAGTTGAAGAAATAAGAGAAGAAATCACCAGAATTAACGTCAATATACAGAGCGATAGAAATGCAATTTTAAATTTCAATTCCCAGTTAATTGATGATACAGTTTCCCTCTCCGTTGCGGATAGAAATAGAGTTTTAGAAAATATTCAAAGATTTGAAAGATTAATAGCAAGACAATTAGAAGAAATAAATATTAAAAATGAACAAATAGAGCTAGAATTAAGTTCGATAGTAGAGATTGTAGGGGAGCTTAAAAAAGAATTAAAACTCATTGATAAACAAGTAAAAAAATTACAAAAACAAAAAAACAATAAAGAAAAGACACTAGAAGATTTAGAAGAGTATAAAAACTTTAGTAATTTAAAACCAGAAGAACAACAAAAGCTTATCGACCGACAAAAGAAAAAAACACATCTTGTGAAGACAAGGCCAAGTGATCAGATACAAGAAGGAACGCTTGGGAAAGCATTAGGAAATGTGCAGGCCGCAGTAACCCAGGCATACATTGAAGAGATAATGAAAAGCGCCACTATAGTAGAACTGCAAAGAGCTATAGAAAATATACCTGGGGCTAACCTCTTGGGGAAACTTATAACCAGATTTAAGTGTGGAACTGATCCTTTGATTTATCCCCCTATAGAGTCTTTTCTTTCAACATTAACTTTTGATCCATGTGGTGTGGAACCAGCGAGATTATCACTGCCATCAATACAAGAGATACCTACCAATTTTGATGTCATGGAGCAACTCTCAGACGCCTTTCAAATTGGAATAAGGCAAGTTGTATCTCAAGTCCTCATTGCTTTAATACAAAAAGCCGCAGAGCTAATAGATACAGATCTTTGTAGATTGGCCGGGAATCTTACAAGAGGAGGTCTTGATGGTGGACTTGAAGGTGTTTTGGACAATTTACTTTGTCCGGATCTAGAAACAAACATACCAGATGATAACGTAGAAGATAGGCAAGCTCGCCAATCTAAAATTAGACAAAGAAAAAATCAAGAAAAAAACCACCAAGCACTGCTGACCGCCGGCGGAGCAGGCGGTAGAGGCAGAGAATCCAACAGTGCTTTGGTTAGACTCTTATCTGTGTCAGCCACTCAGAAAGAGATAAAGCAAGCTATGGTCGGAAAAGCTGATCAAAATTTTCTATCTAACATTTCATCCTTGGTAAGCGCAACACTACCAGAGTTTTCGTCTGTATTTTTTAACGCACAGTCTACAAATCAATTTTTTCTACAAATGGGAAATATATTAACACCCGAACAGCGAACTGCTGTATTGAATGATTTAGACAACCCACTACTAAACTACCCAGTTGAAACCAGCATATGTTTAACAAAAGAAGAGAAAGATGAGTGGGATCGCCAAAGACAATCAGCATTTTCAGATCCAGAGACGGGTAAAGAGTTTGTAAAAAAACAAGATGAAAAAATAAAATCTGATTTAGCTGACGCTGCTAATTTATTGATAAATGGCCCAAATGAAGCGCTTCAAAATGCAATAAGCGAAGCCTTCAATCCAAAAGACCCAGACTGTGAAACAAACAAAGGTATCATTCCTGGCTTTAAAGATTACCCACAATCTAGACAGCAAATCATATCAAACGCTATAACTGGTGTCTTTAAAACACTCGAAAGAGCATTCATAAATGATACAATAGAAGATAACTTTTTTGGTTCCTTTTTTAATGCTGACACACCTGGTATTTTAATAGAGATTTTGTCCAATAAACAGGGTATTAATTTATCTAAACACATGTTGGCCAAAAAGAATCCTTTTTTTCGTCTTTTGTTCGTGGGATTTGGAGAACTTGAGCTTCCTACGACTGTTGGTATCCAAATGAAAGAATATATCGAAAAAACAGATGTAGAGTACTCAATTGGAACAGATTATTTAATCAACTATGATAATGAAAAAAGTAGTGTTACTCTGCCGGGTTTAAGCTATAACACTAACTTTACTTCTGTTCTCCGAATAAATGACACATACTCGTTAAAAGGCATGATAAGCCTCACAGACGAATGGTCTGGGGTCCAATTAATATCTGATAATTTCTTAGAAATACCGCAGGAATATCATCCTAATCCGGATGATGTAGATAGAGAATATCCATTTTGCTCCATGGCTTTGGGAAAATTAATAGAAAAACAATGGGAGGGTTTTCCTATTCAACTACAAAGAGATGATTTTAACATGTTTTTCTTAGGTATGCAAAACGATATATTAAACAAAATCCCAAAAAGATTTTTGGAAAGACAAATTGGGGAAATATCCGAGGGGTTTTTATTTGGCAATAATGATACTCCAATCCTAGAGGACTCAGATCTTGTATATGTAGGGCCCAATGGAGAAGAGCCCTACAGAGATTTTTACACAGAAGAACAGAGAGTTTTAGGTAGAAGTAAAACAAACAACCCCAGAGTGCACTTTCTCGACCCTCAAAAATACGGAGGCACGTACAGAGCTCCAAACATTTATATTGCAGAGGCTGATCATAAAGGTTGGATGAATTTTTCTAAAATTATTGTACCAAACCCCACGGGCTGTGATCCAAAAAATTCTAATTTTTTGATGCTGGATACCTTAATAGAGGAAATCAAAAAAAACAAATCTAAAATACAGAACCATGAGAGCTTACAATACGACCCAGTTTGTGTAAGCGAATTGCCTTTTGACAAGGTGGCTAATTCAGATACGTTGGCTACTTTGGAAGGCATTGTTAGAGCAACAATTAGGGTGTATCTTTCTGACTTCTTAATAAGGTCATTTTCAATATTTTCAAATGTGCATCTAGACACAGACAGAAATTATGATAATATACTGTTAAATTATATAACAGAAACCATATATTCTGGAATAATAAATGAAAAATCATTATTTGCTTCAACTTACGAAGGATACACATATGCTCTTTTGTTTCTGGAGCAAGTGGTTCAAATAGTTTCCCGTAGGGTAAAGAGCGGAGATATGGAAACAAATCAAGAAATTGACGATGTTTTAAGTCTCTGCAACGATCTTCAAGAAAATTACCCCATGATTACCGAGAAAGAACTGAGCATTATGAACACCCCAGAAGAAATTAGAGATGCAATTATGAGAATATCCCCTGGATTTAAGGAAAAAATTGAATCTCTAGAAGCAGATGTGAAAAATGGGATTGCAATAATAGGGTCTGGCGGACCAGATATATTAACAGGGCTTGAAAATTTAATATTTAATTTCACAGGTCTTTTGACGATTCAACAAGCTAGGTTTGCTGCAAAAATTAATTCTATATATTCAGTAGAATTGGAAATTAAAAAACTTTTAAAATACGTTATTAAAGAAGAACTTGATGTTTATACTCAAAAAATGAGAGAGGAAATAGAACCACGACCATGGGTTTATGATATAAATAAATTTTTTATTGGTGGTTCCAAAATGATGTATGGTAATCAAATAGAGGCCGGCGTTTACGACGCGGAAATTCCAATTGGCGGCGGAGTCTCCTCCTTGCCCTATGGAAATATTAATGATTGTGCTAATAGAACTATGGCTCATCCTTTAAGTAATATAGAAATTTCTGATAAAAGATACGAAGAGCTTAAAAATCGCGGCGGATTTTATTTGGAAAAATACATTGTGTCCGATCCAAAAGCAAATATAAAAAATGGATTAATCAACATAGAGCCAATCGGTTTTTCTGCTGGTGGTCGAGGGCTAATGAGCGTTCAAGAATTTAAATTATTTTTGCAACAAAATTCATCAATTATTCCAGCAACAGCTAACGTGTCTGATTATTTTGGAGATGCATCATTAAACGAGCTCGGCGACGGCTATGATGGCTCGATAGGAATAAAATTTGGTGTCAGGCTGTGCTACATGCCGCCTGAGGGTTTTGAGCCACAATTGTCCGTCAATGACAAAGCAAGAGAAGCCAGAAGTTACATCCTAGAACCAGCAAGATTTTTGACCGCAAACGGAGAGAAAACGCTACAAAGCTCAAAGTATACTTTTCCAATATGTTCGTACGAACAAGACATATCAGATATAAAGCTTATAGATCTGCTAAATTCAAATGATAACTTAAATCAAGACTTAAAGTGCTATATCGACAAACTTGTAAAGACAAAAAATTACAAACATTTATTAGACAACGTATTGCAGATTAAAAAAATACCTTCCATATATATGATATATTCATATGTTAACTTTATTCCTTCTTTGGGAGCCACCTCAGAGAGGACTATAGACGAAAATTTTGCAACAGTGAGTCAAAATAGTTTAGCAAAAGCTTTCAACAATTCTAAATCAGAAGCAAGAAAACTGTTTGCTTCATTTTATAAAAACAACGATAGAGACCCACCAGACGAATCGGAAAACAATGAAGATATTTTGCAAATATCACAAAGGAAAAGTATGAATTTTTTATCCTTTATAGATCTTGGAGAATTTTCTTGGGACATCCGACGAAGAGTAAGGACCGATTCTCCACATGATAAAGATGGGAATGATTGTAAAAATGATTTTGGTAAGTTATTTACTATAAAGGAGAATTAACATGTCCATAAACAATCAAACATTCATAATAGGCCCCAGGTTTCCCCTAAGAGAAACTGAGGAAGGCAAACTAGAGGTTTACGGAGTCGATGATACAACAAAAGTTGTTGATCAAAATATCAAAATGGTTCTTCTCACTAGGAACGGAGAGTGGATTGGAAGACCCGGGTTTGGTGTGGGTTTGCACAATTATCTTTTTGAAGATTTTCGCAATATTAATAATGGAGCGATCTTAACTAGTAACACTAATGAATTTACAGAGGAAGGGGGAACATCCCGCGTTCTTCCACCTCTTAGAGAAAATATTCTATCACAACTAAGAACTTATGTGCCTTATATCACAATAACACAGCTGGACATAAATCAATCGATAAGAGAGAACTATCTAAATGTTAGAATAAAATACTTTGTTCGTGACACCGATACGGCTTCTGAATTTGATTTAACCATAAATGAAATGGACCTCCCTTAGTAAATTTATTTTTATAACAAAAACTACTTATTGTAGCCAAGAGGGAACAGTATGCCAAAAAATAAAAATGTTTCAATTAAATACACTAGTAGAGATTTTGAAAGTATTAAAGAAGACTTAGTGCAATATGCAAAAAGATATTATCCAAACTCCTATAAAGACTTTTCGGCTGCTTCATTTGGTTCTTTGATGTTCGACACGGTGGCCTATGCTAGCGATATCCTTTCTTATTATCTAGATTACCACGTTAATGAGAGTTTTATTGATACGTCTTTAGAATTTGATAATGTTAGGAAACATGCTAAGTCTTTAGGTTATAAGTTTGCTGGAACGCCTTCTTCTTTTGGAACTGTTTCTTTGTTTATACTTTGCCCATCAAATTCTGACGGAACGGCACCAGATAATTCATATTTACCGATATTAAAACAAGGAACCACATTTTCTACACCAGATGGTGGTAATTTTATTTTAACCGAAGACGTAGATTTTTCTAGCAACACTTCAGATTTTGTCGCAGCTCGTTTTAGCGAAAGCACCGGAGTTACAACCTATTTTGCTGTTCGAAATTATGCGCAAGTACAATCTGGGGTCTTAAATATTGCTACTGCGGATTTAACCAATTCTTCTTTTGAAAAGTTCAGAAAAGTTAGAGTTGGTGGCCCTAACATATCCGAGATTATTTCCATAGTAGACACAGAAGGTAATAAGTACTACGAAGTTGATCACTTGTCTCAAGAAGTTGTAATGATAGACACTACAAATAAAAATGCCTCTGTTGATGGTGTAAGATCAATATTGAAGCCTTTTTCTACAACAAGAAGATATGTTTTAGAGCAAGATGACACTGGTACATTCCTACAGTTTGGTTTTGGATCCGAGGATGTTGATGATGGTGGATTAACAGATCCATCTCGTGTTGTTTTAAAGATGCAAGGAAAAAATTACATCTCGTCAAAAAGTTTTGACCCTACAAAACTGATTTCAACAAATAAATTGGGTATCTCACCGCATAACACAACTCTTACTATAATTTATAGAACAAACTCACCAGAGGCTAGTAATGTTGGCGCCAATCAGATTAACACAGTATCAAACGCAAGGTTTATTTTTAAAGACCTCTCAGTGTTGTTAGTTTCTCAAAGGGCTTTTGTTCAGTCATCCTTGGAAGTAAACAATGAAAATCCAATAACTTCTTTAGGGGTTGATATATCTGTAGAGGAATTGAAACAAAGAGCAAAATCTAGCTTTGCAATGCAAGGTCGAGCTGTTACAAAGACAGACTATGAATCTCTAGTGTACAATTTGCCTCCAAAATTCGGCTCAGTCACTAGAGCAAATATAGTTAACGATCCATCTTCTTCCAATAGAAAGCTATCTCTGTATCTTATATCAACTGATAATAATGGAAATCTTTCACAAACGAATCAAATAACAAAAAATAATATAAAAAACTGGATTTCTCAATATAAAAGCCTAAATGATCAAATAGAGATATTCGATCCAAAAATAATTAATTTTGAATTAGAATTCACAGTATCGGTAGATAGAAGATTCTCGCAACAAATTGTTCTAAGAAAATGCATCAGCGAAGTAAAAAAATTACTTGCAGACAAATTTTATATTGGAGAGCCGCTATATTTAAACAGAATTTACTCAATTCTTAACAGAGTTGATGGTGTTGATGATGTAAGAAAAGTTGTCGCAGTAAATAAAACAGGTGGTGTTTATTCAAGTATTTCTTTGGATATGTCTAAAATTGTTTCAAAAGATGGGACTTTTTATCAAACACCGGAAAATTGTATTTTGGAACTAAAATACCCAGAAGAAAATATAAAAGGAATAGCAAAATAATGGCCATTAAAAGATACTTCGCTAATGCGGACAACACAATAACAAATGCTTTCAAAAGCGATCTAAGCACAAGAGGGACCGGTTCGAACATGGGCCAAGCTGATGTACTAGAGGTCTTCTCTATTTATGCTCAAGCATCAACATCTTCTGTTGAGTTGTCGAGAGTTCTAATACAGTTTCCAGTAAGTGAAATAATTTCGGACAGAAACGCAGGAATCATACCAGCTTCTGGTGTATCCTATTTTTTAAAAATGAACAACATAAGTCACGGCAACACATTGCCTAAGAACTATACAGTTAACGTATTGGCTGTTTCTGCCTCTTGGGAAGAAGGAAATGGCTTGGATATGGAAAACTATACAGATTTGACTCGGAATGGCATTGGCTCCAACTGGATCCAGGCCAGACAATCAGCAAGCGCCGATAACGGGCAGTGGTCCTCCGCTGGTGGAGATTATCATACTTCTCCTTCTTATACTTATACTTTTGCAAAAGGAAATGAAGACCTACTAGTAAACGTAACAACCCTAGTAGATCAATGGATTGCTGGTACAAAACAAAACTATGGTTTTGGCATACACTTGTCCTCTTCGTTTGAAGCTTCTTCATCGACTAATCCTTCTGGTTCGCTTGTTTCTTATTACACAAAAAAGTTTTACGCTAGATCAACAAATGATTTTCATAACCAACCGGTGCTAGAAGCCAGGTGGGATTCTTCTAGAAAAGACAACAGAGGTAATTTTTTCTTTAGCTCCTCTTTGGCGCCAGCAGCTGAAAATCTAAATACATTGTATATGTACAACTACATTAGGGGAAATTTGCGCGATATATCCGGAGATTCCAACGCTAGACCGGTTTTAAATTTATACTACTCTTCTGCATCGGTACCAGAAGGCAGTGCTCTTTCTTTTAGAAATTCTTCCAATACTGCGGTGAGTTTTCTCTCAGCTTCACGAGAGTCTGCTGGTGTCTACAAAGCAACCTTTTCTGTAACAGGTGGTGCCGTCAATTCAACTTATCCATATCTTGTTGATGTCTGGACATTGTCTGGTAGTGAAGTGCACACTGGATCTGTGATAATCCCTAACGACCACAGTTTTTCTAATTTTAATCCTAATAGCAAATATGTTGTAAACATAAAAAATCTTAAACAAAAATATACACGCGGCCAAACAGAGAGGTTTAGGCTTTTTGTTAGAGAAAAAAATTGGTCCCCAAGCATATACACGGTAGCAAAGGCTGCTCCAAAGAACACATTGATAGAGAGTGCCTCTTATCAAATTTGTCGCTCGGGCGATAAAAAAATAGTGATTCCGTACGGAACAGGTTCATCCGGTGAAACAATGCTTTCTTATGATTCTGATGGAAATTACTTTGATTTAGATATGGATTTGTTAGAAGCCGGCTACACCTATGAAATGAAATTTTCTTTCTATGAGGATTCACTTTCTTCATACCGAGAGCAACCATATGCGTTTAAAATCAGAGTAGAGCAAAATGAGTATTAAAGGTTTATTTAACAACAAAACAGAAACAATAAAAGGCGAAGCATCTGCTAGTGTTTTAGTAGAGTCGGAGAGATTTGTCGACAAAAAAATAGAACAACAAGAGACGTTTCAACCATATATAGATTTTTCTGATCCTGCGAATTTTGCAAAATTCGGATCAGCCGAAGAATATTATAAAAACTCTATAGAAAGAATACACGATTTTTACCCTTATGATGGATCCGATAAAGAAAAGATTGAGTTTGACTTATCTTCATCATATTTGGACAAATACATATTTGATAAAAAATACCCTAAAACCAATGGACATATAATACTGTCTTATGCAGGCTGGGGATCTCAAGTTTCAACAGCAGATGGTTTTGGTCTGTCGAATTCAAATGAATACATAGAAATCAAAGGTGCATTGCAAGTCAAAGATGGTGAAGAAAATAGACCACTCTATCAAAGCTTCGAAAATATGGTCACATATGACGAAGCCAAAAACAGAACAACTAGTTTGAGAATGAACATGGTGGATGGTATCACTGTTGAGTTTTGGCTGAAAAAAAATTCTTTTGATATATCCAAAACCAACAAAGAAGTGGTTTTGGATTTGTGGAATGGTAACGCATCATCATCTAGTGATTATGGAAGATTTACTTTAGCTTTGTCTGGTACAACAAGCGGAGAAGATACATTTGTTGTGACGCTACAATCTGGTACTGTTGGGTTTTATGAGCAAGCAATTGGAACTGCAACTGTTACGACATCATCATTGGCGAACTGGCATCATTATGCATTGTCTTTTGTATCACAATCATCAGGAATTGCTAGCCGTCTTTATGTTGATGGAACACTTAATGAGAGTAAATCTTTAGGGAGCTCTGGGATAAATGAAATTGGCGGCAAAATAAATGGCTATATTGGTGCTCTTCAAACATCACCCTCCGGTTCTAGTGCCGCGCAGTTTTCCGGAAAACTAAGTGCTAGTTTAGACGACTTTAGATTTTGGAAAAAAAGAAGAACATCCCAGCAAATCTATAATAATTGGTATTCTCATGTTCTCGGTGGTACAAACACTGAGGACAAAAATGTTAACTTGGGAGTATATTATAAGTTTAACGAGGGCATACTGAATTCTGCAAAAGATAGTGTTGTGCTAGACTATTCAGGTCGCCTATCAAATGGATCATGGACTGGCTATACTATCGGCGCGAGACTTACATCTTCTGCTTTTGTAGAATCTGGACTGGTCGCAGCAGAACCAAAAGATCCTATAATTTATGAAACACACCCAGAGGTGACTTCTTTAAAATCTAGGTTAGAATTATCAGGTAAGCAATATGACCAGGAAAATCCCGGTATGCTGTACAGCAAGGTCCCTGTGTGGATACGCAGCGAAGATGAAAAAAACGATTTCACCACCAAAAAGATATATCAAATTATATCAAGTTATTTTGATACCCTGTACGCCCAAATAACCTCTCTACCTTTTTTAAAAAACAAAATCTATCCAAGCTCTAGCTATACGCCGCTACCATTTTCAGATAAACTATTAGAAAACAAAGGCTTGCTGGTTGCTGACTTGTTTGTAAATTCTAACGTTTTAGAGCATTTTGACAATAGGGATTTAAATCAAGTTCAATATGAAAAAAAGATCACCGACGTAAAAAACTTGATATATACAAACATATATAATAACCTAGAAGAGATCTATAAGCAAAAAGGAACCGAGGGCTCCATCAGAAACATGCTTCGTTGTTTTGGTATAGATGATGAAATAGTTAAGCTAAACGTGTATACTGATCATGGAACTCAATACTTCGTTGATACCTTAAAACAGACATCTATTAATAAAAAATTAATAAACTTCGACAAACAGTCGCACAACTCAGCTACAATATTCAATGAAAGTTCCCCAATAAATAATAAAACTTTCATTTCCGGATCCGGAGCCGAAAAATTAGAGCAATACAGCGCACTGACCTCGGAGATATCCATAATAGTTCCTAGGGTTTTGGACTTTAAAGATGATAGCTTCTATATAAAAAACTTTGTGTCTTCATCAATATTTGGTCTACACCAATCACTGACTTCATCGGCTTACACATGGGCATCGCCTGACTTAGCTAATTTTCAAGTTTATTTGGTAAAAGATGAGCCTGAGTCTAGCAATGCGAAATTTGTTTTAAAAGATTACGGCGGCAATATAAATCTAGAGACAGATTTCTATAAAGAGATATACTCAAATGAAAAGTGGAATCTCGCTGTAAGAATTAAACCGGAAGATTATCCGATAGCTGGTAATGTCGTTACTTCTTCAAATAGAAACTATACATTAGAATTTTACGGTGTCACTCATGCATTCGATACTGTAAAAGAAGAATTTATGTTGTCTGCTAGCTTAAATTACACCACAGGATCTGCTTATTTATCAAATCCAAAAAGGTTTTATATAGGTGCTCATAAAACAAACTTTACCTCAACAACTCTAGAAAAGTCTGATATAAAGGTAGCAAAGTTTGGTGTTTGGTTGGATTATCTAGATAATTTCGTTATCAAACAACACAATTTAGATATAACAAACAAAGGGACCAATAAAAGCTTTTCCCCTTCAACAATTTTTGGCAAAAATCTAGAGCAGGTTGAAGTACCATCATACGAGCTAGCAATTCTAGATTGGGACTTTGAAACCGTTACCACATCTGATTCTTCCGGCGAATTTACAATTACAGATACCACTAGTGGATCAACGGACACTAGGTATGGATGGATTGATAACATCACCAGAAGAAAACATGATGGCAAGGGCCATTCTTTCCCAAATTCAACGACAAATGTTGTCTCTAAAGACATACTGCATTGTTTTAAAAAAGAACTACCAGAAATTTCATATGTTGCGAATCAAATTAAAATAAAAAATAACGAAGAAGAGTTTTTTATTGAAGATCTGGATGTATCAGATAATTTTTATTCTCTAGAAAAAAGCGTGAATCAAGTCGTTTCAGAGGAAATGTTAAAAACGCTTTCCACGGCAAAAGAAATGTCTAATCTTATGGGAGAAGCGGTCGAGAGGTACAGACTGGAATACAAAAAACTAAACCACATCAGGAGGATGTTTTTTGAAGATGTTGAGGCTGAGGTTGATTTTGACAGGTTTACAGAGTATTTCAAATGGATTGATTCTTCGGTTTCATTAATGATATCACAAATGTTCCCGGCAAGTGTCCGCTTCTCAAAAGGAATCAGCGATATAGTTGAGTCTCA